>Ga0210403_10003636_pt1 | contig 13490 bp, 16 predicted proteins | sample IncBWC19MmetaG_FD_150863 | JGI IMG/M metagenome (GOLD analysis project Ga0210403, IMG submission 150863) | Forest soil microbial communities from Barre Woods Harvard Forest LTER site, Petersham, Massachusetts, United States - Inc-BW-C-19-M | ecosystem: Environmental > Terrestrial > Soil >... | reverse complement strand
CTGACGAAGTGATCTTTAATTCCAATGTCCTGTAATCATTGATCACAACTGCCGGGTACAACAAGTCGGATGAGGCTGTGGCGTGTAGTTTGGGATCTTTTTCCCAATCATAGCCCTTGTACATCAAATCCTGTGAATAGCTGGTGAGAGAAAATGCGCAAAAAAGAATGATTAGTAAATTGGACTGTAGCATTAGGTTAAGTTATTGTTTTGACAGTGTAATTATTTGACGGTTAACATTCGCTGCTGCTTCAATGAATTTATTCCATTGTTGAAAAAGCGGCTTATCGATGTACAGGTAATTGGAATAAAGCTCTTGCTCGAGTGTTACTACATTGCCATTAATATGGTATTTTGAACTGACACCGAACTCGTTCCAATGCTGTTCAAAATCAGGAGGGATTGAGGCGATCCGGTATCCGTTGGGCAACGTAAATTGTGTAATTATTTTATTTTCAAAAAGATAATCAGCTTCGATCAATTGGTTGCGGGTATCACTTTGCACCATTTCGCCTGGCAACGATTTATTCATCACCATGTTGAGATAGAATTTATCGCCACTATTTTTAAAATAACCAGGTTGAAAGAAATTGAACTGCACACGTGCATCAAGATCGGGGTTATCCAGCCCTGCAAGTGAGACACTTTCAATTTGAACATTGTTATCGCCGATTTGGTAAAAATCGCGCATGTAACTTGGCTTATTATTTATTTCAGCTTTATACCTCTCACGCTCCAGATCCTCCCTTTTATACCCCTTCAAATGACTCACTACGTTGCCCTTGACGCCATCTTTTTCAAGTGAAATGAAGATGGAGTCTATTCTCTGATTTTCTTCTTTTTTTCTCGTGGGTATTGTGGCGAGCTTGAATTCTTTCTCACCAATACCAATCAAGCCTTCCTTCCCCTGGATCATGCTTGACGGACTGCTAAAATCAAGAAATGGATCAGTAGCGTCAAGAAAAACAAAACCTGTTTCCATTTTCACACAACAGATCATGTGATTATTTATTATTGTTAAAGGCAGCATTTCATAGTTGTATGGCTTGCTCCTTGTACCTATCCAGGTTAGGTACGATTCAATACCTGCCTGATTGAGCATGTATCGCAAAAGATTAGCCATATCCTTGCAATCGCCATAGCGCTTGTTATAAACATCACTGGCTTCACGTGGTATAAAACCAGCCATTCCCTGTTCAAAGGCGATGTACTTTATATTTTTTTGTACCCATTGAAAAATTGTTTTCGCTGCTTTCTCTTTTGTTTCAGCGTGCGCAACCAGCGTAGCTACTTGCTGATTAAGTAAATTATAGTTCCCGCCAGAAGGGATTTTTTTGATCAAGGACTGAAACCAGCTGTATAGATCAGCAACATCTGATCCCACAGGGTTTTTCCGTCCGTTCAATTGGTAGGAGTCGATCCAAATGATTACATGGGTAGCGTGGTAGGTAAAACCGGGGGATTTTTTTGCGGTCTCGAATGGGGGAATGTCTTCAAGTACCCATGAATATTTAACTGTATTGTCAAGTTGGCGCTCGGAGAAATGAACCTGGCCCTTGAGATTCCCGAATACCATGTACTTGACGGTAACGTTTTTTGGAAAAATAACAGAGAATTCAGATTTTTCTACGGGAATATTCTCGTCAAAAAAAAACGGAGTAATCAAATGAACGTCTTTTATTTCTTTTGCATAGGCCAGCCTTCCAATCGCCCCTGCAGAGAGATTGGGGAAGACAAAATCCATTCGCTTATTCCCTCCGTAAAATATTCCAGGCTGAACCAGGTCCTTGGTTTCTATAGTCGACACTTTTGTTTTTTTGAAACCGCTGCCCTTGGGTGTGAGTGTTTGTGCGTCAAGTTCAATCATTGGGCTCAGGTCGGAAAAAATAACGGACTCGCGCGAATACCGGTCAAAATTGGAATAAAAAATCTTGTTTAATAAGTGGCGCTCTTCAATTTTGAAAGCGTTATCAACAAACCTGATTTCAATTTCCGCGGACTTATCTGTATAAATAGCCCCCTCCTTTACCTGTGCGCACAACCCATCGGCAATGATTAGCAATAGCAACAATAACGGACTCGATTTTATAACCATTGCTGTTAGAGATTCAAATAATAACGGGTGAAATAAAGCTTATTTTTTTGTAAATACCGAACATCAGAGGCCTTTTCAGGCATGTGATACCTACCCAGGCCCCGGCCATCATGTGCAGGAAATGCTGTATGTTTGATTGTGTCAACTGATCACGCCTGATCCCATCAACTCTTCTCCCTCATACCAGGCAGCAAACTGCCCCGGTGTTACCCCGCGTTGAGGGCGATCGAAAATGATATACAACCCATTTTCCTGCTGGTGAAGGGTGCAGGCTTCGAGCGCCTGACGGTAACGAATGCGCGCCGTGAATTTTTTTGATTCTCCCGATTTCATTTTCAGATCTTCGCGTACCCAATGCTCATCGTCCAGGGGAATGAATAATCCCTGGCGGTATAACCCGGGGTGGTCTTCACCCATGCCGGTGTAAATAATATTTTTTTCCGTGTCTGTGCCGATTACAAACAATGGTTTTTCAAAACCACCCAAATGTAATCCCCGGCGTTGTCCAATGGTATAATAATGAGCACCGTTGTGGTCACCAACTACTTCGCCAATTTCCGGACTAAGGGAATAGGGTTGTGTGAGGTGCGCTAAGTCGTCTTGTACCCGACCATTTTGAAAAACCGAAGCGGTGGCCGGCACTTCAATGACTTTTCCTTTTTTTGTTTCAAGACGTTGTTGTAAAAAATCAGGCAGGTGTACTTTGCCGATGAAGCATAATCCCTGCGAATCTTTTTTCTCAGCAGTAGCGAGCCCGGCTTTTTTGGCGATCGCCCGCACTTCAGGTTTCAATAATTCACCCACGGGAAACAATGCTTTTGAAAGTTGAGCTTGCGTCAACTGACACAGGAAATAACTTTGGTCTTTGTTGGGGTCTTTGCCCGCGAGCAGGCGATATACTTTTTTACCCTGCCTGTCCGGCAGGCAGGCATCTGCTTCAATTTCTTCTCTTCGCGCATAGTGGCCGGTTGCAACATAGTCCGCCCCGAGCTTCATGGCAGCATGTAGAAAAATATCAAACTTGATTTCGCGGTTGCACAGAATATCGGGGTTAGGAGTGCGACCGGCTTTGTATTCTGCAAACATGTAATCCACAATCCGTTCTTTGTATTCGGTGCTGAGGTCAATCGCCTGAAAGGGGATGCCGAGATGTTGCGCCACGATCATGGCATCGTTGCTGTCGTCCAGCCAGGGACATTCATTGCTTATGGTGACGGAGTCGTCATGCCAGTTTTTCATGAACATGCCGATTACTTCATAGCCTTGTTCTTTTAATAAATAGGCGGTTACGCTGGAATCAACGCCTCCAGACAGGCCAACAACTACTCTTTTCATGTTCAAATGGCAAGGTTAAGGCTTGCTTATTTATTCAAAGACAAATTTACAATTAAAAGTTCACCGCCTATAGGCAACCAATACTTTCAGCTCTTCTCAGCTAAAAGTTCATTGATGATTTGATTAAATCGCTCTTTAAACTGTTCATAGTAAATTCCCGTGCCTGGCCCTTCAAAACCGGTGTGGATGTACTTAACCTTACCATCTTTACCGATAATGATGGTGGTGGGAAAACCCAGCAGTTTATTCAGCATTGGCAAGGTTTGAGAAGCTTTTTCCGTGTCGTTCACGCCGGCGATCACAAACTCGTAAGGGATTTTCATTTTGTGAACCGTTTTCTTCACACGCTCGCTGGCGTAAGCGAAATCATCTTTGCGTTCGTAAGCGAGACCAAGAATTTCGACACCGCGCTGACGGTTTTCGCTGTACCAGGGCACCAGGAATTTAGTTTCATCCATGCAGTTGGGGCACCACGTTCCGAATATTTGCAGGATCAATACTTTGCCTTTGAATTTTTCATCCGATGGACTCACCGGGTTTTTATTGAGGTCAGGAAAATGAAAATCAATCTTATCGTAGCCTTTTTTCAAATAGGTGAGTGACTCCGCGTCGGGCATTTTAGCATTTTCGTTTTTGATTCCCTTGAACGATTCGTACCCAAGTTTGCCAGCATAGTAATCACCCTTCAATGAATCGCCTGATTTGGAGGCAATGAACACGTAGGCATGGTTGCCATCAAACGTGCTGAGCATAAGTTTATCGTCCACCACGTTTCCTTCGAGGTAACGATAGTCTCCGGTAGGGGTGAGGAAACTTCCTGAAAGGTGATTGCCGTTTTGTTCAAACATTCCAACAGAAGGAATTATTTTACCTTTCGGTGTCTTGAATTCAATTTGATATTTGCCGCTATAGTCGGTTGTCTTTTCGGTAGAATTTTTTGCAAAACGATAGTCATCTCCAAAAGTGGCTTTGAATGGTTGGTTGGCTTGCGGTGCATAATTTTTCACAAACGTGCCAGAAAGTTTATTGCCATCGATTTTGGCCCGAAATTCCGCATCGAAAATATGCATCACCATTTTTACGGAGTCGTCAAAAATGGAAACTTCATCCAGCCGGATTCTCTCCGGTCCATTTTTCATATCCACCAGCAAGCTGTCGTGCTGCTTGATGACATCGAAGGTGAACGGCAGGTCGTGGCCCTGGCAATCAATCACCCCACGCCAGGTTCCGGTTTTTAGTTCAGCAGGTTTTTTACAGGATAATATTACCATGGACAATAAAATCAGGGAAATCAATCGGTGCATAAAATCAGTTTCGGTATCAAACGCAAAAATGCAACAAATGATTCTCTTTTTACTAATCGTTAACAGTTAATCGTTGTTTGTTAATGGACCAGTTATACCGTTAGCGATTAACGGATAACGATTAACTTTAAAGCGATGTTACAAAATTTAAAAGTCCTCGAACTAGCTTCCGTACTGGCCGGCCCGAGCGTGGGTCAGTTTTTTGCTGAGTTGGGAGCGGAGGTCATTAAAATAGAGAACCCCAAAATCGGCGGCGATGTGACACGGGGATGGAAAACTCCGGGCGAGCCCACCGATGACCGCTCCGCCTATTTCTGTTCCTGCAACTGGGGAAAAAAATCTGTGGCGTTGGATTTAACGGTTAAAAAAGATTTAGCGATCGTAAAAAAATTAGCTGCGAAGAGCGATATCATTATTGCAAGTTATAAACCCGGTGATGCCGAAAAATTAGGCGTCTCCTACGAACAACTAAGAACAATCAATGAAGAACTAATCTACGGGCAAATTACCGGCTATGGGTCAGATGATGAGCGTGTAGGATACGATGCGGTGATCCAGGCAGAAACCGGCTTCATGGCATTGAACGGAGAGCATGATGGCCCGCCCACAAAAATGCCCGTGGCGTTGATCGATGTGTTGGCCGCACACCATTTGAAAGAAGGATTGCTGCTGGCGTTGTTGAAGCGTGAAAAATCGAAAGAAGGAAGTTTTGTTGAAGTATCCCTGGTGCAAACGGCGGTAGCTTCGCTCGCAAATCAGGCGACCAACTGGCTGGTAGGAAAAAAATTGCCCACACGGCAGGGCTCGGCTCACCCTAACATTGCGCCGTATGGCGACTCATTTGTCACCCAAGACAGCAAGCGGATTTTACTAGCCGTGGGGAGCGATAAGCAGTTTGAGGAGTTGGTACAAATACTGGGCATTGGGCATGAGGTATTAGGTGATGCATTTGCTAAGAACCAGCAGCGCGTAGCCCATCGGAAAGAATTGAACAAGTTGCTGGCTGAAAAAATCATGTCGATCAACTCGAGGGTGTTGATTGAAAAATTGCGGGCCAGGAAAATCCCTGCCGGGTTTATTCAAAATTTGAAAGAAGTCTTTGAGTTGCCGCAGGCGGCGGAGACACTGTTGAGTGGGGCGGGTGTGCAAGGCGTTCGGAACTATGTAGGAAAAGATGCTGGCGGCTGGTCGCTGGATGCTGGCTTGTTGCCCCCGCCACATTTGGGGGAGCATACCGCTGAAATAATTTCGACTACATGAGATATAAACACAATTGGAGCCATTATCATTTGTCGCCAGTCTTTATTGTTAAAGGTGCAATTGAAAAACTTCGCGCAGCAACCCAATCTAAATTAGTAGAATTGCAAAATAATGGGGACCATTGACAAACTTAATACTGACAAGCATGAACAACTTAAAAATATCCACGGCTCAATTTGAGCATAAAAGTGCCGACAAGAAGTATAACCTTTCTGTGATCGAAAAACTTTCACGAAAAGCATCCGACGAAGGATCTAACGTCATCGCTTTTCATGAGTGCTCTATCACAGGTTATACTTTTGCCAGGCACCTTACTAAAAAACAAATGCTCGATTTGGCTGAATTCATTCCAGCGGGAGAAAGTATTTTGAAACTCACCGCAATAGCAAAAGAGAACGACATTGTAATTCTGGCAGGACTTTTTGAGAAAGATGAAAACGATAATTTATTCAAGGCCTATGTTTGTGTAGGGAGCAACGGAATGATTGCCAAATTTAGAAAGTTACACCCGTTTATTAATCCTTTTCTTAATCCGGGAGATCGCTATTGCGTCTTTGACCTTCATGGCTGGAGGTGTGGAATTTTGATTTGCTATGACAACAATATTATTGAAAATGCGAGAGCGACAACCCTTTTAGGCGCGAATATTATTTTCATGCCACACGTAACGATGTGTACACCCTCCACCCGACCTGGTGCTGGCTTTGTAGACCCAGTGCTTTGGGAAAACCGGGAAGCAGACCCCACGTCTTTGAGATTGGAATTTGACGGAATGAAGGGACGGGGTTGGTTAATGAAATGGCTACCGGCAAGAGCTTATGATAATGGCATTTACGTTGTATTCTCAAATCCAATTGGCATGGACGACGACCAGTTAAAAAATGGTTGCTCAATGATTATTGATCCATTTGGTGATATTCTTACCGAATGTCGTTCATTTGAAGACAGTTTTGTAACGGCAACCATTACACCGGAGAAACTTATTCAGGCAGGGGGTCATCGATATATAAAAGCAAGACGACCGGAATTATACCGGGATATTTTAGGACAAGATCACAAATCGGAACAGAAAGTAGTTTGGCTAAACGCGGACGAAAAAAAATAAAAGTTGGCTCGGTCGTTTCAGTTTAGCGTCAGCAAAAATCAAAGCATTCATAATTTGGAAACACGAAACTGACCGTAACGCAGAGAAGAAATAATTTCCATTTGATGAACTTCGATAACGACAACTATTTAGACAACCCCGTTTGGCATTCCTTGTCGCAGCATCATCAAAATTTTGCCCTCGATTATGGCCATGTGAAATTTTATCATCCGGATTATTGTCCGTTTGGCGGTTTTGAAAAGGGTGCTGATACAGCGAAGCACCTGGATGAATATGCAGCGCTGATTGATAATTTTTTTGTGGTGGGCGAAAAGCCTGAGCATTCAAATCAATTAACATTAAAGAAGGAATTGGTTTGTCTTCAAATGATTGGCAAGGGCGGAGTAAAGGCAGAGTTAAATCAAGAGATCATAAAACTTACCCCCTCGCACAAGGATGCATTGTTTCAATTGGTTAATTTAGTGCAACCTGGTTATTTCAAAAGGAAGACTTCCTTATTAGGTAATTATTATGGAATATTTAAAATGGATGAATTGATAGCCGTGGGTGGTGAGCGGCTGCAAATGCATGACTTTGTGGAGGTGAGCGCTATCGTTACTCATCCGAACCACACAGGAAAGGGATACGCCTCGCAATTGATTGCGCACACAGTCAAGGCCATCTTTAATCAAAACAAGATTCCGTACTTGCATGTGGTGGAAACGAACCCTGCCGTTAGACTTTACGAAAAGTTAGGATTCAGTACCAGACGAAAAATTAGTTTTTGGAATTTAAAAAAAACATGACCAATCCAAAACTCACAGGTTCACGATTCGTGCTTGCCGTGAAAGACTTGAAAAAATCGGCCGACTATTACGAGAAGCAACTCGGTTTCAAAACCTTGTGGTCGGGAGAAGGTTGGCATTTTCTGGGCCGTGAGCAATTTGTAGTGATGCTCGGCGAATGCCGCGATGAACCTTCGGCTTTTGAGACAGGGGATCATTCCTATTTTGCCTACATAGATGTAGAAAATATCGGCGAGCTTTATCGCGAGTACTCGTCGAAGGAGGTAGAAATCCTGAGCGAAATAGCCGACAAGTCGTGGGGACAGCGTGAGTTTTCAATCCGAACCATTGACGGGCATCGCATCATGTTTGGAGAAGAAATTGAAAATAATAAATAAGGCAGTGCCCCTACTTCAGATGAGGCCCTCTCAAAGTTGATACTACCGTGTAAAAAGTTTATTTTTATCCAGTCACAATATTCAATCACCAGCCATGAATCCAAAAATACTTCTGCGCATTGCCGCCATCATCATGTTGCTTCATACCATTGGTCACACCATGGGAGCATTGACCTGGAAAAAAACACCTGACTTGGCGAAGCAGCGTGTGATTGAATCAATGACGGCTCACAAATTTCCGTTCATGGGTGTGGAGAGGAACATGGGTGAATATTATGACGGCTATGGTTTTGCCTGCACATTGGCAATGCTATTAATAGTGGCCCTACTCTGGATTGCATCGAATGTAACTCCACATACCACCGCAATGGTGAAAAATATACTTTTCGTACTATCGTTCATACTTTTGGCCTGGGGAATTGATGAGTTGATCTTCTTTTTTCCGTTTGCCGCCGCGTTCAGCCTTATTTCATTTTTCCTCACCCTGGTTGCGACCTTGCGGTTAATGAAGCCGGCAACGCTAAAAACAAAAAATTAATATAATTGCCTGCCGAATTATTCTGAAATATCTGGCATGAGCGCACCTACCCTTACCCTCGACAAAATGCTGGGCATCGATTATCCCATCCTGGTTGCGCCCATGTTTTTGATATCGAACACGAAAATGATCAGGGCCGCCCTCGCCAATGGTGTAACCGCAGCTTTCCCTGCGCTTAATTATCGAACCGATGCGGAGTTGCGTGCTGCCATTGCCGATATCAAGGCGGCAACCAGCAAACCGTTTGGGGTCAACCTGATCGTCAACAAATCGAATCCAAAATATAAACCCCAACTTAAAACGCTTGCCGAAGTTGGTGTGAGCTACATCATCACGTCATTGGGCAGCCCTCGCGAAACGATTGAACTCTGTAAACCATTAGGGATAAGAGTTTTTTGTGATGTGGTGGATTTGAAATATGCCAAGATCGTAGAAGGCCTGGGCGCCGATGCCGTGATTGCTGTGAACAATAGAGCGGGCGGTCACGCCGGAAATATTTCGCCCCGGCAATTGATCGAAGAGTTGCGCGCAAACTGTTCACTGCCGGTGATCTCCGCCGGTGGCGTGGCTCATGGAACGGATATTTTACAGACGATGCAATGGGGTGCTGCCGGAGTTTCGGTTGGCACTATTTTTATTGCCTGCGACGAAGCGGATATTTCTGCCGAGTATAAACAAGCCATGGTCGACTATGGTGAAAAAGACATTGTTCGAAGTACGAAATTATCAGGTTCGGCACTTACGGTGATCAACACACCGTACGTGCAAAAACTTGGAACCAAGGCCAATTTACTGGAATGGCTTTTAAACCATAACAAAACCCTGAAGAAATACGTCAAGATGGTCATCGCCTGGCGTGGAATGAAGGCCGTGGAAAAAGCAGCTTTTGCCGCAACGTACAAAACCGTATGGTGTGCGGGACCTGCCATTGAACATGTGCACCGTATTCGCGCGATGAGTGAAATTGTAAATGGACTTACCAAGGAGTATCGAGAGGCAAAACAGTAGCTGAATGGTGAGCATTTTAGAAACCAAACGGTTAATCCTTCGTCAGTTTGAACTGAAGGATGCGCAGTTTATTCTTGATCTGGTGAATAGCCCGGGTTGGTTGGAATTTGTGGGTGAAAGGAATATAAAAACGGAAGAGGCAGCCATCCACTATCTGCGAAACGGTCCTATTAAAAGTTATCTGGAGCATGGATTTGGATTGTCGTTGGTTGAATTAAAAGATGGAACTCCTGTCGGCATGTGTGGACTACTCCAACGGGACAGTTTGAACTACCCTGACCTTGGTTTCGCTTTTTTGCCGGAGTTTATGGGTATGGGTCTTGCCTTTGAGATTGCCAATGCCACCATGAACTATGCCAGGGACAACTTGAAGTTGCAAACCATTTTTGCTGTCACCGTATCGGGGAATAAGAGATCAATCAGGCTTTTGGAAAAAATCGGGTTCAAGTTCAAGCAGACCATTTACACGCGGGATAAAAATGAAGAACTGATGTTGTTCAGGATGTAATCACCTATGGAATATAGCTCAATACTTTCCAATGTTGCGAAACACATCTCAATGGACGAAACAGAGGTCGCCTATTTCATTTCACTATTGAAAACAAAGACCTTAAAGAAAAAGGATTTCTTATTGAAGGCCGGAGACCCTTGCACAACCATCAATTATGTTCACTCGGGGGCATTGCGCTCATTTTATCAGGACAGCAATGACAATGAAGTAACCATCATGTTTGCTATTGCAGATTGGTGGATAACGGACATGCCGTGTTTTATTAATCAACTGGCCGCCATGACCTCCATTGAATCCATGGGCGATAGCACTGTTTTCCGGTTAGCCAAAGAAGATCTGGATACATTGTATAGTAAGGTGCCGAAGTTTGAGCGGTTTTTCCGGATTCTGATGCAAAATGCTTACGTACGAGAGCAGTTGAGGTCGCTGCAAAATCTTTCCTTGCCCGCGGAAGAAAGATATGCGAAGTTTTTAGAAAAATACCCTGCTATTGCTAAGCAATTGACACAAAAGCAAATTGCCTCGTATTTGGGTATAACCCCTGAGTTTTTAAGCGCGGTCAGAAAAAAGATGAGTAAAGGCACAATTTCTTAATCTACCTTAAGAGCCAGGCAATTCTTCTCCCATAGATTTGTGTCTTAATTAAGATCTTATGTTAATACTGATTGCAGGCCCGTACCGAGGTGGGACGAATGATGATCCGCAGTTGATGGAGCAAAATCTTCGATACCTTGAATCAGTTGCTTTACCGATTTTTCGATTAGGTCACGTACCACTGATTGGAGAATGGGTAGCGTTGCCCTTAGTGCGCCTGGCCGGTTCTAAGAAACCTGGAGATGAAATATGGAATGAAATACAATACCCGGTGGCACATCGGCTCTTAGAAAGGTGTGATGCAGTTCTTCGTCTTGAAGGAGCATCTACTGGAGCAGACAACGATGTAAGGATTGCTAAAGAAAAAGGACTTCCGGTTTATTACAGCCTGGAAGATATTCCGATAATCAAAGCGTAAGCGCCCTGAAAAGCAAATTAGAGCTTAATAAAGCTGTAATTCTGCAAAGAGTGATTCCAATTCAATTCTCGATTTGTTGAGCTTGGCTTCCAGGCGGGCAAGCATGTTTTCCCGCCCGTCTTTTTCAAAGACAAAGTCCTCATCCGAGAGGATGGGAAATCTTCTCTTCAACATTACTTTTTGTTCGCGCCAACTTCGTACAATATTCATGTTTACAAGGTAGTTAATAAATCAGGCATCACTCAATAATATTTCATTTTCATGACCACTTTTTTGTTTCCGGTCAAAAGAAAGCGGAAGTCTTTATACACCGGCTTGCGCAACGCGGTATGGAAATAGTCTGAAAAAGCATGTCCTTCCTTAGGCAGGAACCACCCAAAATCCAGTTCCCAATTGCTATTTTCATCATCTAGCAGGGCAATGCCCATATTTCTGGAAATGAATCCATCGTAGGTCACCCTCAACGAATCTCCCGTTACCAACGATTTGGGTACCACTACTTTTCTAAACCCCATCTTATGTGGAAAGGGAGTGGTGTCATCAAAGAACTTAAAGCGAATCACGCCATGATGATTGCGGATGTGCGTCACAGTAATCGTTATGGAATACGTTTCGCCTTTTTTTTCGATGGGATTCTTTTCTGGCCTTACTTCCTTGTTACTGGCCTTATATACAATGGAATCAGTTTGGGCACCCAATAGTAAAGGAATGATGAACAACACGCTTAATGAAAATAGCTTTCTCATGAATAGGCATGCCCCCGGGTTTGGCCATGCAATTGAGTAAAGATACGATTATTCTAGCTGGTATCCGCTATACGATTAATCGCCTGGTGGTTTACCCCTTCCTAACCATATCAAGGCATCAATGATCAGTTGGTTTTGAATTTTGTTGTCGAACTGAAATGACAATTCCCTATTCGTCTTGTGCTCGTAGTCGATGTCATTGTGTCCCATGTTGAAATAAATCATTTTGTAATTTTTGTTTGTCCATGCCACAGGATAATAGCCGCTATGCCAGATTTCATGAGGCTTGGGCCCTGTGCCTAGTGGAAAACTCGATGAGTCGATTGATAATAATATTTTGATGTCCGGATTTTTTCTTAAATCTTTTTCCCATCGGTACCACTCATTTGGTGATGATTTGAAGGTGGCAGGCAGATGCTTTACCACTGCATGCGTGCTGTCTTCAACCCGAAGAATTGCAGAAGTTGGACGCCAGGTATTGCTTTTGTACTGACCCGCTCCAATGAATTGATTGTGATACCAATCCCAGTTTTGTGGGTAGTCCGATGGCGTCAGCGCAAATCCGGCAAAATGAAATCCCATCCACGCTCCACCGTGCTCCATGTATTTTTGGAACGCCGCTCTTTGTTCAGGTAGTTCAGGTCGTGTGTCTAAAAAAATCACGACTTGATAATGAGCAAGAAAAACCTCGTTTAAATTTGCCCAGTTATCGGTTGAGTCGTAGGAAAAATTATTTTGCCTGGCCATTTTGGAGAACCATCGATGGGCCTCATGCACAAAACTGATGTGGGCCTGATCATTCTTTGCGGTATAAAAGGCAATTACTTTAAACGGTTTGCCCGTACCTTGCGCGAAGCTTGAAAAAGAAAGCGCGGACATGAAATACAGTACTAGGAAGACTTTAGGGTAAGAAAATAGAGGTTTCATGTGTTAATATTTATTTTTTTAAGGTCACATGCCTGCATGCCGGAGTCCTGCATTTCGGCACGCAGTCGTGGAATGGCGGATTATCAGTAAAGCATCTTTAATGGCCATTTCATGCATAACGATAAGATCAGGAAATTAACTTTTTTTTTTCACATCGCAGAATACTAAATTCGATCACAACGAAATCAATGAATACACTTTACACGGATCTTTCTGAAATTTATGAGGGGATGTATCGTACATTCATCAACTATAAGGAAGAGTTTGCTTTTTATTCGGGGCTACTAAAAAAATATCAATGTCAATCTGTGTTGGAAGCTGGCTGCGGGACAGGGAATTTGGCTGCATGGTTTCTTGTCAATAAGGTTGACTATCTCGGAATGGATTTAAGTGATGCTATGCTTACCATGGCGCGAAGAAACAATCCGGCAGCTGATTTCATAAAAGGAGATATGCGCAAATTTGATCTGCCAAGACCCACGCAATC
>Ga0210403_10003633_pt1 | contig 13494 bp, 14 predicted proteins | sample IncBWC19MmetaG_FD_150863 | JGI IMG/M metagenome (GOLD analysis project Ga0210403, IMG submission 150863) | Forest soil microbial communities from Barre Woods Harvard Forest LTER site, Petersham, Massachusetts, United States - Inc-BW-C-19-M | ecosystem: Environmental > Terrestrial > Soil >... | reverse complement strand
CCCATCTGCCGCAGCAGTTCCACCCGCCCCACTTCGAACCAGATCAGGTGGTTCGAGTGATACACGACACCCATCTGATCGGTTTCCGCATAGCGCACACGCAACCGCGTTTCGTTCGTGGCAGGGTGAGGGTTGGAACTCATTTCCCCGTCCACGCCGGTTTGCGCTTTTCCAGGAATGATGCGATCCCTTCGCGGAAGTCGGCGGTACGTCGAATCGCCGCATTCTCCCGCACCGCCGCTTCAATATGAGCATCCAACTCCATACGCGCATGATCGGTGAGCAACTGCTTTGTGGCCCGCAGGGAAGACGCGCTATTTTCCATCAGCAATGCGGCCAATTCCCGGGCCCGAGCCATCAGAGTTTCCGCGGGCACAATTTCGTTGATCAGTCCCATACGCGCCGCTTCCTGGGCGCCGAAGATTCTTCCCGTCAGCAGCAGATCGCGCGCCTGTTTCTCACCGACCTGCCGGAGCAGGAATGTCGACACAATAGCCGGCACGAATCCGATTCGCACTTCGGTGTAGCCAAACTTCGCATCCGGAACTGCCAGCGTAAAATCGCATAACAGCGCTAACCCCGTTCCGCCGGCGATCGCTGGGCCATTCACAGCGGCGATCGTCACCTTCGGGAACTCGTAGAGTGATCGAAACAGTTGCGCCATCGTCTGTGAGTCCTGCAGATTCTGTTCCGTAGTGCGGCCAAGCAGAGCTTTCAGGTTGTCGAGATCCATGCCCGAACAGAAAGCTTTTCCAGCGCCCGTCACGATCAGCACAATCGCATCGGACTTCGCCACTTCGTCAAGCGCGCTCACCAGATCGTCGATCAATTCAAAGCTGATCGCATTGCGCTTCTCCGGACGATTCAGGGTAAGCGTTGCGACCCTACCCTCGTACCTAAGTTGAACCGTGTGGTAGCTCATAAGAGAAACTGGTGCCCCGTGCGCGCTTTCACAATGTTCGATCGATAGCGACTAATCCTCGGCGTGAGACTCCGAATACTTCGCCGCGATGCCCCCTGTCGCCTTCAGAAGAGTATCGAGTGATTTCAAGGCTGGCAACTGGGCACCCCGCTGGCGAAGCGCCTCGATTACTTTTTCCGTCGGAATGTTTCCCACCAGTGCGTCTTGCGCGAAAGGACAGCCTCCCAGTCCCCCGATTGCCGAGTCGAAACGCCGACAGCCGGCGTCATATGCAGCAAGGATCTTATCCGCAGCTTGCTCAGGGCGGCTGTGCAAGTGCACACCAATCTCGAGATAATCATATTTCGTTTGGACCGCCTGAACCACTTCAGCGATCTGCTGGGAACTCGCCATCCCCACTGTGTCGGCGAGCGAGATCATGTGCAGGTTCTCAACCTCGAGCAATTCCACTGCGTCCAAGACTTCCTCGACGCTCCACTGATCACCATACGGATTGCCGAAGGCCATCGAGATGTAAACTACGACGTCAAGTCCCGCGTCGTCGGCCTTTTTCTGAACTTTCTCCAGTTCCTCAAGTGCATCCTCGGGAGACTGATTTTGATTCTTCTTCAGGAACGTTTCTGATATGGAATACGGGAAGCCCAAGGTTGACACAGCCTGTGTTTCAATGGCCCGCTGTGCGCCCTTCTCGTTGACGACGATTCCGATAATCTCGACATCATCCGGCGGGTCAAGTTCCTTCAACACGTCTTCGGAGTCTGCCATCTGGGGCACTGCCTTCGGCGATACGAACGAAACGGCATCGATGTGCTTGAACCCGGCACTGATCAGGGCTTTTAGATAGTTCGCCTTAAGATCGGCGGGAATCATCCCCTTGAGCCCCTGCCAGGCATCCCGAGGGCACTCGATCAGTTTTACGGTCTCGGCCATAGAATCTAGGTCACGAGTTACAACGGATTGTCACGAATCTGTGATCAAGTTGATCTGCTTCTGATCCGTGCGTATCCGCGGCAAATGGAAATTGTTCTTACGTTTGCAGCACTCCCACTTTAAACTCCGGCACATCCGGATTCAGCGCGGCTGCTTCCAACGCCTCGGTGATCGCTTCCCGGGTCTCGATGGGGTCGATGATCTTGTCAATCCACAAGCGCGCCGCGCCATAGCGCGGATCGGTCTGCTCATCGTAGGTTCGCTTTATCGATTCGTAGAGCTCTTTCTTTTCCTCATCGCTCAACTTCTTACCACCGCGTTCGAGTTGCTTCACTTTAATCTCGACCAGAGTGCCGGCCGCCGAGTCTCCGCTCATGACTGCATAACGCGCTGTGGGCCACGCGAAAACGAACCGCGGATCATAGGCCTTGCCGCACATAGCATAGTGTCCAGCCCCAAACGAGCCACCCACGATCACCGTAATCTTTGGGACCACAGAATTCGAAACGGCATTCACCATCTTGGCGCCGGCTTTGATGATGCCGCTCCATTCCGCATCGCGCCCTACCATGAAGCCGTTGACATCATGGAAAAAGACGAGAGGAATCAGATTCTGATTGCAGTCCATGATGAAGCGAGCGGCTTTCTCCGCCGACTCTGTGTAGATGACCCCACCGAACTCAACCCGTTTGTGCCCCTCGTGATCGGTCTGCTGAGCATGCAGTTTCTGATTGGCGACGATGCCAACGGCGAATCCGCCGATCCTGCCGTATCCGCAGATCAGCGTCTTCCCGTACTCGGGCTTGTATTCGTCAAAGCGGCTGCCGTCAAGAATGCGCGCCAGCACTTCCTTCATGTCATACGGACGCGCGGGCGACGGATCATAGATTCCGTAGATCTCCTCCGCGGCAAGGACCGGCTCTACGGGTTTCTTGCGATCCCATGGCGACAACCGTCGGTACCCCCACTTCTCAACAATCGAGCGAATCCTCTCGATGCACGCCTTGTCATTCGGTTCGCGGAAGTCGACGGTTCCGCTGATCGCCGAGTGCATCGCAGCGCCGCCCAGTTCCTCGGCTGATACCTTTTGTCCGATGGCTGCCTGCACCAAAGCTGGCCCTGCGAGGAATAATCCGCTGCCGTCCGTCATCAAAACGTGATCGCACATGACCGGCAGATACCCGCCACCCGCCACGCACATCCCCATGATGGCGGCAATCTGCGGAATACCCATCGCCGACATGACTGCGTTATTGCGAAACACGCGCCCAAAATCGTCGGTATCCGGAAAAACATCCTCTTGTAAGGGAAGGAATACCCCCGCAGAATCGACCAGATAGATTGTGGGAATGCGATTCTCCATCGCGATGTTCTGCGCCCGGATCACTTTCTTGGACGTCATTGGAAAGAATGCGCCAGCTTTCACCGTGGCGTCATTAGCAATGATCATCACCAGCCGGGTATGCACGCGCGCCATGCCGGTAATGACCCCGGCAGCCGGCGCGCCACCCCATTCTTCGTACATGTCGTGCGCTGCATAGAGTCCAAGCTCAGAGAACGTCTCAGGGTCTGCTAGTAGCGCGATTCGTTCCCGCGCCGTCAGGCGGCCCTTCGCATGCTGGCTTTCAATGGCCTTGGCGCCTCCACCCTCGCAGATCTTCTCTCCTTCATTTCGCACCTGCGACATGAGATCGGCCAGGAAGCGCATATTGGCTTCGAACCGAGCCGACGTAGGATCAACCTTCGTCGTGAGCACAGTACCCGCTGTAGACGTGTTTACGGCCAGCGTTTCATTTCGGTTAGCCATGAGGGTCTTATGACAGACTGACTACGGTATACTAGCTGGGCGGAACCGCGCAATGCAGCGCAGTCCGATTGGAAGAGTTAACGGAAATCCTTCGGCACGCTTCCGCAATCGGATCTTCGGCGATCCCATCAATCAAACCTATGCGAAGCGCCTGCGCCGCGCTCACTTTCTCTGCAGCAACGAACAGCTCAAGTGCTCGCGCCTGCCCGATCAATCGGGGAAGCCGCTGCGTTCCGCCCCAGCCGGTGATGAGTCCTAACGCGGCGCCTCGGTGTCCGAAGACGGCATTTGGCGAAGCAATCCGCCGATGACAGGAGAGGGCGAGATCGAGTCCACCACCCATGCAGTATCCGGAAATAGCGGCGTAGACAGGGGCAGGGAAGCTCTCGATCGCTGACATCAATTCTTGACCCTGTCTGGAAAACTGGTAAGCTGCGAAGCCTTTAAGTGCGGCAATTTCCTCCAGATTTGCTCCGACTGAAAAGAATCTGCTGTTCCCGGTAATGACCAGCGCGCGTGCTTCGCGCCTCAGTCCATGCAATGTTTCCGTGACCGAAACGATGCAGGTGTGGGTGAGGCGGTTCGTGCCGTCGCCTGACTGCAATCGCAAGACGACAATACCTTGATATTGTTCGAACTGAAATGAAGTCTGCGACATCGATGTCAGGGACGAGCAGAAGCCGCAACTTATGATCGAACGATCCACTCCGCCAGCCGGCAGCCGTCCTCCTCCAGCAGAAACGTCCCCACCCCGAAGCACTCCCCCAGAATCCGCTGCGACTCCGGCTCGCGAGCGGCTCGCGTGATCCACTGCTGCCCGACCTGATACTGCGAGCCGGTGAACCACTTCTGCGGAAGCACTTCCACCAATCCTGCCTGCAAATAAAAGACGAACAGCGCAAACGCGGGATCGTCCGGAGTCATTGGCTTATAGCTGGTCGGAACGATGAGTTCATCAATCGTGGAGAACGCGGAAGGTGTCTCTATCTTGTGCGTGCCGGCATTCAAAGACAGTGGAATCTCGAAGTCCGCAATCGGAGCGGTGGACGAGTAGATCCGCTCCGAGGATTGCTTGAACCAGCCCGCTACCTCTGCCACGTCGAACGCTTGGAGCTGATCGGGATCGAAGCATACCAGGCGAATGTTGCGTCCCTCCGGACACCATACGCCCAAAAAATTCGGAGCTAGCAGAAAAGGACGGCAGTAAGTATTGAGCGCGAGACGGACCGTGTCCTGCTGCTCTAGACCGAGAGTGACCAGATGAGCCACTGGCCCCTCGTTTCCGTGGTGCGTCCACACGAAGCGCTGTTTGGAATTCGATTGAAAGGACGGAAAGGTTTGCCAGTACCACGGTGCTGGTCCTACCGCCGCAGAAAGGATTTTTTTGGCCCGGGCCGCGTCCATACCGAGCATCACGCTGTCGCCACGCCGGGACCCTTTACATGCGTGCGGATAAACTTCACGATGTCATCCATGGCGGTGCCCGGCTGAAAGATCGCGGCCACCCCAGCTTTCTTGAGACCCTCGATGTCCTGATCTGGAATGATCCCGCCCACCAGCACGATCACGTCATCCATTTTGTTTTGCCGGAGCAGATCCATCACGCGCGGCACAATCGCGTTGTGGGCCCCGGACAGGATAGAGAGCCCGATGACTTGTACGTCTTCCTGGAGGGCAGCGGTGACGATCATTTCTGGAGTCTGCCTCAGGCCGGTGTAGATGACTTCCATCCCCGCATCGCGCAGAGCCCGCGCAATCACCTTGGCGCCCCTGTCATGGCCGTCGAGGCCAGGCTTGGCCACCAGCACGCGAATCTTTAGGTCAGCCATCGAACACCATTTAAACACAGGGGACGTAGCGGAACACAGGGTTACAAGGTTTTGATATCCAAACTCCGCCACATATACCAGCAGGCGATGCTCCGATACGGCTCCCAGGCACGGGCGATCTTTTCCATGTCCTTCGGCTTCGGCAGCTTGCGTTTTTTGTAATGCTTCTTAACGGCTACCTGGACGCCATAATCCCCGGTGGGCAGCACATTGGGACGCCGCAACGAGAAAATCAGGAACATATGAGCTGTCCACACACCGATCCCTTTGACCTGCGTGAGATGCTTGATCACTTCCTCGTCTGGCAACTTCGGTAGACACGAAAAATCAAGCACGCCGGACGCTGTCTTCGCCGCCAGATCTTTCAGATATGCCGACTTCTGTTTCGAAAGCCCCACGCTCCGGAGCTGTGCATCAGTGAGTTTGAGGATGCCTTCCGGCGTGAGGGGTTCCCCCGCGAGGGCAGCGAAGCGCTCGAAAATCGTTACAGCGGCTTTGCCGTTCAGTTGCTGATAGACGATCGCTTCCGCCACGCTGGAAAACTCCGCTGGGCCAAACTCCATACGGCACGGGCCTACACGCTCGATGATCGCGCGCAGGACAGGGTCGGACTTCTTGAGATGAATAACCGCCTTTCGCATGGTCTATACGTTTATCATATTGGACCCACGCAAGGCGAACAAAATACGAATAACGATGGTCTACTGTGATCGTTTGACTGCTACACCCAGCACTTCGTAGCGGCCGTTGCGAAGTAGTTTGTCAGTGCCGATGAACGCCCGTGCAGGGAAGTCGCCGTGAAAGTAAGTCTTATAGACAGCGTTGAACGTGTCGTAAAGCTTCAAATCGGTGCAAAAAATCTGCATCGAGACCACGTCGTCCATGGACATCCCGGCCGATTCCACCGTTTGCTTGATCCCATCCATCACCAAGCGGGCTTCGTCCTCTGCGCTCGCAGGAGGCAGATCAGTTTTTGCATCGAGTCCAATGTGGCCCGCGATATAGAGTGTGTTGCCCACCAACACGGCTTCGCTGAAGGGCAGCGCCTTCCGGTCACCCGACCGCGGTTTCACGATGAACTTCCGGTCTCCTGCGTTCGCCGCGACTGAGAAGGTCAGTAGAAGGAGCAAGCAAGCGATCCTGCGTAGCGTCATGATTTTCCTCCGATAGATTCTGACTTCGTTAACGAATCGTCGCCAAGAACAATCCCACAATTCCTCCGCCCAGCACAATCCACGCTGGACTGATTTTCCACCGCAACAAGATAGCGAGCGAACCCAGCGAAATCAGCCAAGTCGGCCATCCCCTCAGTGCATCGATGCCCAGGCGAACGGTCACTCCGACCATGAGAGCCACGGCACAAACATTCACCGAATCGAGGAATGCCGCCATCCAAATTGATTGCCGCAACCGAAATAACACGGGTGCCAGTAGAGCTACATAAAAGAACGACGGCAGGAATATCCCCACAGTAGCGACCACAGCCCCCGAGACTCCGCCCAAAATATATCCGATGAATGTCGCCGTAGAAAGGACCGGACCCGGAGTGAATTGCCCGATTGCAACCGCGTCCAGCAATTGCTGGCGCGTCAGCCAGGTGTGCTGTTGAACCAATCCTTGCTCCAGAAAGGCCAGCAACACGTATCCGCCGCCATAAAGGACCGTACCCACCTTGAGAAAGAAAAATCCAATCTGGCTAATGGACGGGCGGAGTGCGAAAGCCCCGGCCGCGATGGATCCCGACGCGGCGTAGGCAGCGAAGCGCAGCGACGGAGGGAAACCGTTCTTCCGGGGTATGAAGATAAAAAGAGCCTCAGAGCCGAGACTTGAAGCTCGCTTTGCCAGCATGCCAAGAAGCCCACCGCCGAACAGAATCAGAATCGGATTCAATCCGAAGAGGAACGCAGTCAGAGAGAGCGCGGCCAACAGGCCCAGCCCCGCGTCCTTCACCGCAGCCCTTCCCAGACGCCAGATCGCAATTGCGATCACCGCCAACATTGCTGGCTTGATTCCCGCCAGAACCGACGCCGCCTGCGGTAACGATCCGAAACGCACATAGGCCCACGCAAACGCGCCCGTGATGAGCGCGGCCGGCAGAATGAAGCTGACGCCCGCCACACTCAGCCCGGCCCAGCCCGCGCGAACGAATCCAACATTGATCGCCATCTCTGTGGACGTAGGCCCAGGGATAAGGTTCGCCGCTCCCAGCATGTCCAGGAATTGCTGTCGAGTTACCCACTGTCGCTTGCGGACTACCTCTCCTTCGAGGAGCGCAATGTGCGCGGCTGGCCCACCCAAACTGATCGCGCCCAACTTCAGGAAGAGGGCCGCCAATTCGCGCAGGCGCGTGAGCTGGATTCTGCTGCGGCGGCCTCCCGCCGGAGCCGCGGCCGTGCTGTTCATGCGCGTTGGTGCTCGCCGCGGCGGAAGCTTTCGATCAGATGTTCTGAGGTGCGGAGGGAGAACGCCAGAATGCTGATCGTAGTCGTCTTGTCGGTGCAGTTCAGAAACACGCTCGCGTCGCACACGTAAAGGTTCGGTACATCGTGGGTTTGGCCAAATCGATTGGTCACGAATTTCTTCGGGTCTTTCCCCATGCGGCAGGTCCCGGTCTCATGCAGGCTAAAACCAGGAATCTCCGGCGCATCTCCCGATTCTTCCAGTTCACCTCCGGACGCCTTCAGCACCTCGGCACAAACATGCTTGGAGTGCTCCCACATCTTCAGGACATTTTCATCCCACTCGAAATGCATCCGGGCGACGGGGATGCCGTAAGGATCCTTGACCTCAGGATCGACATCCATGTAGTTGGTGTTCGATCGCAGCGTCGGCGCCTGGATCCCGAAGCTCACCGGCGTGGGATATCGCCGTTTGATCTCGCGCTTGAAAGACGAACCAAAACCGTCCAGTACATTCGCGTACCAGGGAAACTCCGTGCAGCCACCGTCAGGATAGACTGAATATCCCCGAATGAACGTCTCTTCATGAGGGCCCCTCAGGTTTTGCCAGCGCGGCATCCATGCGATCGTGCTATCGGCGACGTGGTCCGGAAAGCTGGGCTGCCCCAGCAATTGCGGGAGGTATCCGCGCGCCGATTCGCCGTAAAGATGGTCGCAGAGATTGCGGCCCAGTTGACCGCTGGAATTGGCGATTCCAATCGGCCAGCGTCCTGACTTCGAGTTCAGCATGATTCGAGACGACTCGATGCATCCCGCAGCGACAACGACGGTGCGGCCGTACACCTCGACTTCCTGTTTGGTCTTGCGATCGATATACGCTACGCCCGCAGCTTGACCGTTATCGTCCACGAGAATGTTCTTGGCCAACGCATCGGTGCGCAACTCGAGATTCTTCGTCGCCTCGGCCTTTGGAAGAAGAAAATAAGGTGTCGAGAAGAATGCGCCCACATCGCAACCAGTCGTGCATTCCCCACAAAAGTGGCACGCTGGATGGCCTTCATGCGCCTGTGTGAGTTGGGCGCACCGATCGGGCAGGTATGGTACTCCCACCTTGTTGCAGCCCGCTTCAAGGATGTAGTCAAGACAGCGGAATTTGAAAGGAGGCAGATAATACCCGTCAGGATTACTGGGACGGTTCTGTACGGTGCTGGCCACGCCGATCATCTTCTCGACGCGTGTATAGAACGGATCGATTTCGGCGTAGGTCAGCGGCCAATCCACGTCGTAGCCGTCGAGCGATGCCGCACGGAAGTCGATGTCACCGAAACGCGCCGAGCTCCGTCCCCAAAAATTCGTCTTGCCACCAACCGCATTGCACCGTGGCCACATCCACTTGGCTCCAGCCGCGACTGTGAACGGAATTGCGTGATCCCACGCGGCCTTAGTGTATTCGTTGTCCATGTAGCCATAGGATTCGCCGCGCCGCTTCGGATCGTCGAGGCCGCGAAACTTCATGTCCCAGGGCATGCGGTGATAGCGGAAGTCCTTTTCTGGATCCAGTCTGCGCCCGGCGTTCAGGGCACACACTTTTAACCCCGCTTCGCAAAGTGTCCTAATCGCCATGCCGCCGCCGGCTCCCGTCCCGATCACAATCGCGTCGTAGGTTTGTTTCACCATACTGGTTATCAGGATTTCGCCGGTGACAAATGTTTGTGTTCGCGATCATTGTTGTGCGGACACTCTGGCGATTCGGCGTAGAACTTCAATGCGGGATTGTCCAATTCCTTAAACCCGATCTCACTCGTATAGAATCCTGTTACGGTGTATTCGCGAACCAGCGCGAAGAATTTGCGCCCGTCTTCCTCGCCCGGCCGAGCCTTACTCTTGAAACCAAGAGGTTCGAGGAGGGAATTCTGCTGTTCGCCGGAGAGTTCCAGAAACTTCTTGCCCGCGCTGCTCTCGCTATGCGCGTTCAACCAAGCCAATCCCATGCGAAACGGATATTGGACTTCTGTATCGCTAGCCACCATGAAATCGATAAACTCCGCAACGCCTGCTTCTTTTGCGCCGAGCGTCTCGTCGCTCGGAATGATCATCTCGGCCAGTCGTTCGACCATCGCATACTCCTCGGCGTCGAAAAATATCGGATGGTAGGAAGCGGGCCTGATCGGTACCGCCGCATTCCCAACGTGGCCGCACGCGAATCCCCACTTACTGAATCCCGGAAAGGTCGCCGCAGCCGCAGCTGTCCCCAGAATACGCAAAACCTCGCGCCGCTGAATTCCTTGTCCCGCCATTGCTTTTCGTCTATTCCCTAGTCGACGACGTTGTTTCCCTTCAGTTGGAGGGAGGAACCATTGAAACTAGTCTGCCTAAGAAAGATATTTGATCGTCGCTTCCACCAGTGCTGCTGTCGGCTTGTAAGGATCGCCTGGAGCGTCGTACTCGATCGAGCAATATCCTTTGTAGCCGTGCTTTTTGAGAGTGGCAAATGCCTTGGGTAGATCGACGTGTGAAGCATTCCCCTTGTCGTCCATCTCGCCATCTTTGACGTGGCAGATCCCGTAGGCATGCGCGAACATGGCTTCCATCGCACGATCTTGAAAGGCTTCATCGTGCGCCGCCAGGGAATTACCGAAGTCCGGCAGCGCACGCAGCCATGCACTATTGACCTTCTGAATCACCTCGACGATGAAGAACGGATCTTCGCTGACCGGATTGTCGTTCTCCAAATGAATCACAACGTTCTTCTTCGACGCATACTCCGCGACGCGAGCAAGGGTGTCCGCTGTGCGTCCTACATCAGGTTTGGAATCTTTGGCGCCATCAATGTGCGTGCGAATGCTTGGGGATCCGAGTGCCACGGCTACGTCCGCCCACTGATTGCTCGAAGCGACGGCCTTCTCGCGCTCGAACTTGTCCAGAGCATACTGGCTATGCCCGCCATCCACCGCGATATCAACGACACTCGACTTTGCCTTCTCTACCGAAGCTCGGAGTTGTTCAAGATACGTCGGATTAGTCGAAGGGAAGATGGGGCTCCACGGCTCGATGTGATGTACGTTGAACTTCTCGGCGACGTGGGCGGCGAAGTCTTTCAACTCCATCTGCTGTTCTCGCGGTACCTTGCTCGGAGTGTTTCCATCCCAGCCTTTCCATCCGACGATGAACTCGCGGAACGGGTACGCTGCTACTGCCACTCGTTGTCGCGGGTCAGTGGGGAAGGGAATGGAAGGCCCTGAAACGGCAGCTCGTCCTAGACTCGGTAACAGACACGCTCCGGCCGCCGTGCCCGCGCACTGCTCGACGAACTGTCTTCGTGTAATTGGGCTCATGCGCGAAAGTGTAGCAGAAAGTGTTTTGAGGACCGCAACTCATTGGCTAAGGAACGGGGAGAGTTCATGGCTCGTGAGGGATTGTTCCGGTCAAGTGGGCTAGGCGAACCCTACCGGGTCCCGATCTGCGGCCCGGAGGCTTTGTTTCTTGTGGCGTCGCTTGCGCAATAGCGTCCTCGCCGACGATACTGGAACAACACAATAATTACCCTAATCCAAATATGAAAACGACAATTTCTTCCACTGCTCCGTCTGCCCTTGAGACCGAATCCCTCGTTGCCATTGTGCTCGACTACTCAAATGCCGCATCCAATGAGAAAGACAAGAAGCCCGAATTGAGAGTAACCGCGTCGGACCCGGCGATCCAAGCAGCCGCATCCGACTTGTTGGCGAGCGGCGAGGTAAACGGAAAACCTTTTGAAACGAATCTCCTCCATAAACCCTCTTCCTTGAAGGCGAAGCGCCTGCTGCTGATTTCGGGTGGAGGGGCGAAGAAATTTTCCAGCTACGACCTGCGTCGGAGTGCGGGGGCAGCCGTGCGCACGCTGAAGTCGCGCGGGATCCGAAGCTTTGCATTCGTCGCTCCTCAGGAAATTCCTGCGGACGAATCGGTACGAGCGATTGTTGAAGGTGCGCACGTTGGAAATTTTGACCCTGACTATTACCGCAGCGATCGGAAAGACCAGAAGATTGATGAAGTCACCGTCATTGCAAGCGGAGATACGGGCGCGCTTGAGAAAGCGGCGAATGAAGCCAGGATCGTCGGCGAAGCGCAGAATTTTACTCGCGATCTCGTCAACGAGCCTTCGAACCGCATGACCCCGACGATTCTCGCGGAGAGGGCGAAGAAGATGTGTGCTGAAGTCGGCTTGAAGTGCGAGGTGTACGGGGCCGACAAGATCAAGGAGATGAAGATGGGAGCTTTCTGGAGCGTCGCCCAGGGATCCGATGAGCCTCCAGCGCTGATCGTAATGACCTACGAGCCTGCTGGTGCACCGCAGACGCCGGTACTCGGATTGGTCGGGAAGGGAATTACGTTCGACACGGGAGGTATCTCCATCAAACCGGCCGATGGCATGGAGAAGATGAAGTACGACATGGCCGGTGGCGCCACGATGATTGGCGCCATGCGCGCTATCGCTCTGCTCAAGCCGAAGGTGAAGGTAATCGGCATTGTGTGCGCGACCGAAAACATGCCGTCAGGGAAGGCGCAGAAGCCGGGGGATGTGCAGATCGCGATGTCAGGCAAGTCGATCGAGATCATCAACACTGATGCGGAAGGTAGGCTGGTGCTGGCCGACGGTCTCTACTATGCGCGACAACTCGGCTGCACGCACCTGGTGGACGCAGCCACACTTACGGGCGCTGTCGTGGTCGCACTCGGATACAACAACGCGGGAATCTTCGCCAATGATGACGATATGTATAACCGTTTCCACGCCGCCAATGCCAAAGCGGGCGAGAAGATGTGGCGCATGCCGCTGGACGACGAATACAAAGAGCAGATCCGATCGTCGATCGCTGACATCGTCAACTCCGGCGGACGATGGGGCGGGGCAGTCACAGCTGCCATGTTTCTGAAAGAGTTTGCTGAGGACACGCCGTGGATTCATCTCGACATCGCAGGCACGGCCTGGATGGAAGAGCAGAAGCCCTGGATCGCGAAAGGCCCGTCGGGCATCGCGTTACGCAGCCTTGTGGAATTCGTGAAGAGCTTTGCGTAGAGAGCTGCTCAACAACTTTCTTTAGTGCGTGGCTGGAAGACACATTGCTAATCGCTGCACAGGTGTTCTTTCTCTAACGTAGCGTCAACGTTGAGGGAAATAGAAGCGATTGCTATAATCGAGAGCGTTCCATGCGCATTCCGTTGGGCTTCAGTCATTCCTCCCGCCGAACGGGCTGAAGCGGAGAGTCCTAGCAGCTCCGCCAACGCTCTGGAAACGTGGCCAGGTAGCTCAGGTGGTAGAGCGCAGCCCTGAAAAGGCTGGCGTCGGCGGTTCAACTCCGTCCCTGGCCACCATGTTTTCAGGCACTTAGTCACCGTTTCCACCTCTACTGTACCCTGCTGCTTCCATTATGCTTCCAATTAGGCTCCGGCAACCCAGTACCAGCTTTTTCGAGGAGCCGGTCTACCTGCTCATTAGCACGAAGCTGGGTCTCCGGAACGAACTGTGCATAAATATCCAACGTGGTCGTGACCTTCGAATGCCGCATCAACGCCTGTGTTGCTTTGACGTCAGCGCCCGCTTGAATCAGCCACGTTGCCCGGCTC
>Ga0210403_10003632_pt1 | contig 13495 bp, 10 predicted proteins | sample IncBWC19MmetaG_FD_150863 | JGI IMG/M metagenome (GOLD analysis project Ga0210403, IMG submission 150863) | Forest soil microbial communities from Barre Woods Harvard Forest LTER site, Petersham, Massachusetts, United States - Inc-BW-C-19-M | ecosystem: Environmental > Terrestrial > Soil >... | reverse complement strand
ACTACCGCCTCGCCCTTCTTGGCCAGCGCTTCGCCGTCGTAGATGGAACCCGCGCCGCCGGTAAGAGCGCCACCGTGAATCCACACCATGACCGGCCGGTGTTCCTTGGCTGTTTTCGCAGCGGTATACACGTTCAAATACAGGCAGTCTTCGCTGGCCTGACGCGAGTTATTTCCGGCCCGCTGCATGCACGTGGGCGAGAATTTATCCGCCGCGCGGACGCCTTCCCAATTCGCCGCAGGCTTGGGAGCGCGCCAGCGCAGATCGCCAACCGGCGGCGCCGCGAAAGGGACGCCTTTGAAGATGCGAACTTCGACGGTTGCGCCGTCGACTCCGGTAACTTGTCCCTGTTCGACGTGGACCGGGTCCGGAATCGCAGCAAAGACAGTAAGCGACGCGGCAAGGAACGTGATCGGAGGCAGATTCAGCATTCCACGATGATACATCGCCGCACCGCCAAGGGCCCGTCACATTAGCACAACCCGTCAACGCGTAGGCTTGCGCGAGTCCCGCGCTTCTGCTACATCTCACGAATGCTCATCAAAGTCAGTCGCCTCCTGAATATCTTCTTGATGCTCGCAGCAGCGGCCTATGCGCAGCAGCAGCCAGTAGTGATCCGGGCGGGCACGCTGCTCGACGGAAAGGGTGGCGTGCAGCGCAACGCGGACATAGTCGTGCAGAACGGAAAAATCCAAAAAGTAGGTCCGGCAAATGGGAAGGCCTCCTACGATCTTCGCGAGGCGACGGTCCTGCCGGGCATGATCGATACGCACGTACATATCGCGTGGCATTTCGGCCCCGACGGTCGCTATCAGCCGCGGGACACTTCGCAGACCGCGGCCATGGGTTATGCCGTCGAGAACGCTTACGTGACGCTGATGGGCGGATTCACCACAGTGCAGAGCGTCGGCAGTCCGATCGACGGCGACCTTCGCACGGCGATCAATCGCGGCGTGTTGCCCGGGCCGCGCGTGCTCACTTCCCTGCGGGCCATCAACAACGGGACGCTGACACCCGAGGAGATTCGCGAAGCCGTGCGTAAAATGGCTGCCGATGGATCCGATGTCATCAAGATTTTCGCGTCCAAGAGCATTCGCGACGGTGGCGGAGCGACGCTTACCGATGAGCAGATCCAGGCTGCCTGCGGTGAAGCGAAAGCTCAACACCTGCGCGCGATCGTTCATGTCTACCAACCCGCCACGATCAAGGCCGTGGTGGCCGCCGGATGCACCGCGGTCGAACACGGCTCGCTCGCGAACCTCGACGCACTGCAGTTCATTGCGGCCCATGGGACCTATTTCGATCCGAATATCGGTCTGGTCGCGCAGAATTATCTGGCGCATCGGGTGAACTTCCTGGGCATTGGAAACTATACCGAGGAAGGTATGGCGGCGATGGAGAAAGGGATTCCGCAATCGCTGGCCGTGTTCAAGGAGGCGCTGACGGTTCCAGGAATGAAAATCGTCTACGGCACCGACGCGGTGGCCGGCGCGCACGGCCACAATGTGGAGGAACTGATCTATCGTGTGCAAAAGGGCGGCCAGGATCCGAAAGCCGCTATAACGTCGGCCACGTCGCTGTCCGCCGAATCGCTCGGCATGGGCGACAAGATCGGATCGCTCGCTCCCGGAATGGACGCGGACATCATCGCGGTGGAGGGCGACCCGCTGAAGAACGTCGAGACTATGCGCCACGTGATCTTCGTCATGAAGGGCGGACAGGTGTTCAAGAACTCCGCAAGATGATGCTGCTGGCTCGTTCGCAAGAGGGTTTCGCACTGATCATGGTTAATGCTATTCGGATGGTTTGCGTGTGCTATACTTCGGCGTCCAAGAATCGTTCACGGTCCGTTAGTGAGGCTGTTCGACATCATGTTGGGATATCTTTTCGTGCCGTCGCAAAACGCGACTGGGAGGAGTGGCCATGAAAGCGAATAAGGCTCTCAAGCGACTGTCCAAGATTGAAGCGCTTATGTTGGAGGTGGCGAAGCGATATTCGGCCAGTGCGCCCCACATCCGGGGAATGCTTCAAAATGCGAAGGCTGCGATCGCTCACGCGAAGCAAGCGGTGAGCTCGCAAGTTTCCTCCGCGACGTCGAAAAAGAGTGCGCCCATCAAGAAAGTTGCGAAAAAGACCGCGGTGAAAAAATCCCCACCCGCCCGGAAGAAGGCTCGGGCTCGAAAGACGGCAGTAAAAGTCGCGGCAGCAAAAACGCCGAAAAAGCGTCCACCGATCAGGAAGAATGCAAAGAAGAAACGGGCAAAAAAGACTGCTCCGGTTTCGGCGGGGGCCGCCACGCGCGTTATCTCACAGGGCCTAATGCCGGATGAACTGGAGTTAATCGCGCCCGGCAGTTCAGAACCACCCACCGGCGGCTGATCCCCTTTTTATTACCGTAGGCGAAAGCAAACCCCGCCCGCGACCATGCGCCCCGCGGCCAATTCCCATTGCGATTCCGAGAGTTCCGCCCGCGACTGAACGATAATCCCTCCTTTTAACATTCAATTTGCAACGCTTCGCGGTTCTATTTCACCAAGACTACAACGCGGAGATGCACCTGCGTTTCGAGGAAGGAGAAAGTAGTATGTCTGACTCGAATCGGAGACCCACGCAAGGATACCGGGCGCAGCCAGGCCCAATCGCACTAAACATTTTTCTACGCGGCACTTTGGTTCGCCTAGCGGTTTGTGCGATTGCCGCGGCTTGCACCGCAACCGCGCAGGATAAGAAAGTAATCATCAACGACCGCTGGCCAATTCTGGTTCCAAGCGGAAAGCCGGAGCTCTCGCCGCCTCACGTGGAGCCCACCAATGAATGCTCTAAAAGTGTATATGTGGATGGGTTTATTCCGCATGCGACCATTACGGTCTTTCGCGGCGGAGGCGTAATTGGCGTACCGTTCGTCAGCACATTCGGGTTTGCCGACGTTCCCGTCCCGCAACTGCACACCGGCGACCAGATCACTGCGATTCAAACCGTCAACGGCGTGAATAGCGCGCATTCGGCGATCATGGCCGTCGGGAAGATGCCCACAACGCTGCCAAAGCCAACGGTCGAACCGAAAATTTACGCGTGTGGACGCGTCGTTCCCGTACATAACCTGGTACCGGGTGTCACCGTCGATGTGAGCGACGACACCGCTGGCACCGTCATCGGAAGCGGAGCGACGCCAAACCTGTGGGGCGGCGATTGGGACCCGGTCTCGACGTCCGCTCTGATAAAGGGCCACAAAATCAGCGCCAAAGTAAGCGCATGCACGGGTGTGCCGAGCGTGGGCTCGGCACAAGTTACCGTTTTGCCGGAACCTTCTCCGTTCAAAGCGCCGACGCTTGACACGCCCATCATCGGCAATGATGCCATCACCGCTCATGGGCTCTATATCGGATCTCTATTGCAGGCGTTTCAGCCGGGCCTGATCGGATCCGGATTCTCCACGGCGGAGAGCAACTGGATGGAAGTGGCCACGATCAAGGCAGCGCCGGGCGTGATTGCGGAGCAGGATCTCTGCACGAAAGGGCCCAAGACGCCGCCGTATACACCGACCAACAACATTCCCCCGCCGACATTGGTCGGACCAATCTGTCCCGGCCAGCCGGGAGCGATCGTCCGCAACACCACCATCAACGCGACACTCGTTCTGCTGAAAAACGGAGCGGTGGTTGGGTACGGCGGCGCGGGTCCCGGAGATGTTCCATTGAATCTCGCGACGCCCGCGTCTTTCGCGCAGAACGACACGGTCCAGGTGGTGGAATACATCGGAACGAATGTGGTTCTTTCGAACACCATAATCGTCGGCTGCACCAACACCATTACCTATCACAACGACTCGCAAAGAACCGGGTGGAACCAGGCGGAGAACACGCTGAAGCCCAGCAACGTGACTCCTTCGACCTTCGGCTTTATCACCAAAACCGTCCTGGACGATCAGGTCGACACGCAGCCGCTGGTGGTCACCAATCAGGACATCGACGGAGAAGTTCACACGGCCGTTTATGTCGCCACTGAAGGCAATACCGTTTTCGCGATCGACTCCTGGTCTGGCGACATCCTAAAGCAGCGCAATCTGGGGGCACCCATCGGCACGCCGCTCGGATGCACCAATAACGGCCCCAATGTCGGGATCAACGGCACGCCGACCATCGACGTGCGGACGCGCACGCTCTACGTGATGGCGTACACAACTGTATCGGGGAAACCCGCCTATCGATTGCACGCGCTCGATCTGGGCACTTTGAACGACAAACCGGGGTCGCCGGTGACGGTCTCCGCCTCGAACGGATCGGTCACTTTCAATGCGGCGGTTCAGCGCCAACGGTCGGCATTATTGCTGGCGAATGGCAATGTGTACGCCGCGTTTGCCAGCTTCTGCGACTTCAGTCCGGATCAATCGCGCGGCTGGTTGTTGGGTTGGAATGCGGGAACCCTGGCTCCGCTTGCGGCGAATGAGCTCACCGATCGACGGCACAACACGTTTGGCGTGTGCTCCGGCGGCGCAAACAATGGCAAATCCTGCTCCTCATCCTCGGGCTGTCCAGGAGGGGCGTGCAAGCCGTATTACCTTTCGTCGATCTGGATGTCGGGATATGGTGTCGCCGCCGATCCGGTGGGGAACGTGTTCTTTGTTACCGGCAATTCCGACTGGACAAAGAATACCTACGATGGCACAACCAACATCCAGGAAAGCGTCGTGAAGATGACAGGGGATCTATCGAAAGTGCTGGATCTGTTCACGCCTTCGAACGTGTTCCCTCTCGACCAAGCCGACGCCGACTACGGATCTGGCGGTGTGCTGGTGCTGCCGGATCAACCGGGGCCGGTGCCGCGCCTGGCGGTCGCCGCGGGCAAGGATGGCCGTAATTTTATTCTGAACCGCGACAAGATGGGCGGATTTCACAATCCTGATATTCCTAAAAACGTCGTGGTCGACGCGTGCTGGTGCGGTCCTGCCTATTTCAAAGGATCGGACGGCGTGGGGCGCGTAGTCAGCAGCGGAGGACTGCAAGCCAAGACCTGGAAAGTCAACACAGCATTGAGCCCCGCACTTACGCTTGAGGGATCCGCGGCGGCGCTGCCGTCCGGCCCTCAGGACGGCGGGTTCTTTACCACGGTTTCCTCCCATGGAACCACGGCCAACACCGAAGTCATCTGGGCCGTCGCACGGCCCTCGGGGGGTGACAATCATTTAACGCTGGTCGCATTCAATGGGACGGCGTCGGGAGCATCGCTGGCACAGTTATGGTCCGGCTCCGCCGGAACGTGGCCCAATACTGGCGGCAATGCGAATCAGGTTCCAACAGTGGCCAACGGCCGAGTGTATGTGACCAGCTACAAGCAGCTCCAGATTTTCGGATTGAGGGGTAAATCGAAGGGGCGTCCGATTCCGGGCCGGTTCCAGGAAATCACCCAAGCGCCACCACCAATCCCCCGGCCTGAAAATCAACCAGGCGCGTCCTATTGGGGCGTCGTCAAGAGCGTTAACGGTCCGCGCATCGAAATCACTCTGCGCAACGGTAAAACACTTCCAGTCGACTTGAGCGAAGCACTCAAGGCCGGCACGACCATCAACCCGGTAGTCGGCGGGAACGTCGCGGCGAGCGGCACGCTGAATCCGAATGGCCTCCTCGCGGCAAGCACGCTAACGCGGGCAAAGGCACGCGCGAGTTGGGGCACAGATCGCTCCAAGTGAGCAATTCGGCTCGGCCGCCCGGGTTGCAGATTGAAGGCATCAGTAACCCGCTTGCATTGGCTGCCGTGTTGATTGATCGGCATGCTGCGGACGGCTAACACGCTGACCTGGCCTTGACATCGACCTTCTTTCGTGGAAACTTGGACACTTGATGTTTGATGTCATGGAGGTCGACGTGCCACGCCGGTTCCTCGCGTCTGATTTCAATAGAACCAGATTGCGGCTTTGGCTCCTGGCCGCCGCTTTAGGTGTGCTGCAACCCGTTGCGTTTGGTGCGGATGAGGCCATAGCCCAGCCTACGTTCAGCAAACACATCGCGCCGATTTTTCAGCGCGCGTGCCAGAACTGCCATCGCCCGGGATCGATCGCTCCGATGGCGCTGATCACCTACAAAGATGCGCGGCCCTGGGCCCGGTCGATTAAGGAAAAAGTCGCGCGGCGGGTCATGCCGCCCTGGCATATCGATCGAAATGTCGGGATCACGAAGTTCAAAGACGATCCATCGCTGACGGACGCGGAGATCGCGACGATTTCCAACTGGGTCGATCGCGGAGCGCCCGAAGGCAATGCCGCTGACATGCCGCCGCCTCGCCAATTCACTGACGACGACAAGTGGCACTTCGGAAAACCCGACGTTGTCGTCTCCATGCCAAAGCCATACGTATTGAAGGCCAACGGAGGCGACGAGTTCTTCGATATCGAAATCGATCCGCAATTCACTGAGGACATGTACATTCGGGCTGTCGAGACCAAACCCGATTTAGGGTTCAAGGTGATTCACCACGCCACCACTAATTTGATCGAGGATCCGGAAGAGGATCCCGTGGGTCTGTTTCTCAATGAATACGCGGTCGGCAAAGGCGCCGATCTCTTTCCGGAGAATGCAGGCCGTTTGGTCAAGGCAGGATCGAAGGTCCATTTCAACCTGCATCTGCATCCGAATGGGCAGGCGACTCCGGTACAGGTATCGCTGGGCTTGAAGTTATATCCAAAAGGATTCGTGCCGAAGTACGCCGAGTTCACGCAACACATGGGCGATGTGGCTGATCTCGATCTCGCGCCTGGACAGATCACTCGCAACGATGGCTACTTCCGACTGCCCAGAGCGGCGGTGCTTACGGGATTTCAGCCGCATTTCCATACGCTCGGAAAAGCGCAGTGCATCGAAGCGATCTACCCGGACGTCCGGGCGGATTCGGCGCGGCCGGGTCCGGCGCGGACCGAAACCATCAGTTGCGTAAGCAATTACCAGTTTGGCTGGAGCATCACTTATCCTTACGCGGAAAGTGTCGAGCCTCTGCTGCCTGCCGGAACCGTGATTCACGTGATCACCTGGCACGATAACTCGGACCACAATCCGCACGATATCAATCCCAAGAACTGGGTCGGATACGGGCAGAGGACCATTGACGAGATGAGCTTCGCCTGGATCAGCCTTTTTTACATCGATCCCGCCGATTATGAACAGCGCGTCGCCGCCCGCAAGAAGATGGAGAAGACCGAAGAGTAATGAGTCGGCGTTGCTGCGCGGCGACCATCTATGTCTTGGCAGTGGCATTCTTCGCCGGCGCACAGACGCTTCCTCCGACGTATATCAACCAAACCAAATTTAATTCCGGACAGGACGTGGTTCCCAGTTTTGACGGCTGGCTTCGCAATCCCGATGGCACCTTCACGATGGTGTTCGGATACATGAATCGGAACTACAAAGAAGAACCTGCCATTCCAGCCGGACCCGATAATAATGTCGAGCCAGGTTCAGCCGACCAAGGCCAGCCCACTTACTTCCTGCCACGGAGACATGCCTGGGTCTTTCAAGTAAAAGTCCCCGCGGATTGGGGTCAGAAGGAACTGGTCTGGACCATCACGGCCCACGGCCGAACGGAGAAAGCGTACGCCACTCTGAGGATGGAAGAGGAGATCCTTCCGCGTGTGATCATGACTCGGGGCGGTCTGAGCCCCGGTCTGGAGGATCCTAACCAGCCTCCATCGGTTTCGATCGCTCCGGTGATATCGGCTAGCGTTGGGAGCCCGGTTACGTTGATCGCGCTGGTCACAGATGACGGTCTTCCCAAGCCTCACGTTCCGAAGGCGCGTCCGGAAGTGGAGCCTGGCAAAGCTCAGACCAACGCCGCGACTACCCGCAGGTCGGGATTGTCGGTGACCTGGTACGAATATCGCGGTCCTGCGAAAGTGATCTTCGATTCCGCGGACCCGATCCGCGTGGGTACGCCTGGGGAATCGGTTACGAACGGCAAGGCCGTCACAACAGCGCACTTTTCTCAACCTGGTACGTACGTGCTGAGAGCGACGGCGAATGATGGAGCGCTATCTACGTCGTCTGAAGTGACCATCACGGTCACTCGTTAAAATCGACAAAGGAGCGAACGGATGCACTGGAAGGCACGATGGAGCTCCGAACTAACCGCGTGCGTGTTCGGGCTGGCGATGATTCCCGTAGCTGCGCAAACTGGAGCCAAGAACGGAGAATGGCCAACGTACGGCGGTGATCTGGGCCACACGCGTTACGCCTCCCTGGATCAGATCAACGCGGGAAATTTCAGCAAGCTCGAAGTCACGTGGCGCTTCAAGACCGATTCCCTGGGGCCGAAGCCGGAATATCAATATGAAAGCACGCCGCTGATGATTCATGGCGTGCTATTTTCCACTGCTGGATCGCGGCGCGCCGTGGTGGCGCTGGATGCAGTTACGGGCGAAATGCTGTGGATGCACAGCGAGAATGAAGGCCCTCGGGGAGCGGCCGCGCCTCGCCAGCTTTCGGGCCGCGGGCTGGCGTATTGGACCGATGGAAAAGAAGAGCGGATTCTGTATGTGACGCCAGGCTACCGGCTGATCGCGCTCGACGCAAAAACCGGCGGTCCAGTGCGCAGCTTCGGCCAGAACGGAATGGTCGACTTGAAGCTCGAAGACGATCAGGAAATGGATCTGGTTACTGGCGAAGTCGGCCTGCATTCGACGCCCATCGTCGCCAAGGACGTCGTGATCGTCGGCGCTGCGCACAAATCCGGCGGCGTGCCCAAAAGCTTCCGCAACGTGAAGGGCTTTGTCCGCGGATTCGATGTGCGCACGGGTAAGCGTCTGTGGATTTTCCACACTATTCCCCGCCCTGGCGAATTCGGCATCGATACATGGGAGAAAGATTCCTGGTCCTATACCGGCAACACCGGCGTGTGGGGGCAGATCTCCGTCGATGAACAATTGGGGCTGGTGTATTTGCCGGTCGAGTTACCGACCGGAGATTATTTCGCGGCACACAGGCCCGGCAACAATCTGTTTGGCGAGACTTTGGTCGCAGTCGATCTAAAGACCGGGCAGCGCAAGTGGCATTACCAACTGGTGCATCACGGGATCTGGGATATGGACATTCCGTGTGCGCCGATTCTTGCCGATATCGTGATCGACGGCCGCACAGTCAAAGCGGTCGCGCAGCCCACCAAGCAGGCATTCCTGTATGTATTCAATCGCGAAACGGGTCAACCCATCTGGCCGATTGAAGAACGTCCCGTGGAGAAAGGCGAAGTGCCGGGCGAATGGTATTCGCCAACGCAGCCGTTTCCCACCAAGCCGCCCGCTTACGAGCGCCAAGCCGTTTCGATCGACGATCTGATCGACTTCACGCCAGAGCTTCGGGCGGAAGCCGTCAAACTGGTTTCGAAATACAAACTGGGACCGATGTTCACGCCGCCGGTAGTCAGTAAGATCGACGGTCCGCTCGCGACACTGTCCCGGGCGCAAGCCGGTACGAACTGGCAAGGCGGGTCGTACGATCCTGAAACTCACGTTGCGTATGTGTTTTCGAACGGCGCGATCGGCGCGTACGGCTTGGTGCCGCCGCCGAATCCGAACGTCTCGGAGATGGAGTACGTTCAGGGGAATGCCGCAGCGGGAGCTCGAACCCGAGGCGGCGCAGGATCGAGCGCCGGTGGCACGCGGACAACATCTTCGGGCGAGGGCAGCGAAAGCGGTGGTCTGACGATCCAAGGATTGCCGCTCGGAAAGCCGCCCTACGGACAAATCAGCGCCATCGATCTGAACAGGGGCGAAATCCTGTGGCAGATCGCGCATGGAGAAACGCCGGATCAGATTCGGAATCATCCCGCACTCAAAGGCCTGAGCATTCCCCGCACCGGCCGGCCCGGGTTGATCGGAACGCTGGCGACCAAGACGCTGGTCATCGCCGGAGAGGGCGGTTATTTCACGACGCCGTCGGGAGCCCGCGGCGCGATGCTGCGGGCCTACGACAAAGTCACCGGCAAAGAGGTTGGCGCCGTGTACATGCCGGCGCCGCAGAGCGGGTCGCCGATGACCTACATGCTGAACGGCAAACAGTACCTTGTGATTGCGATCAGCGGCGGAAACTACTCCGGAGAACTGCTCGCGTTCCGATTGCCTGGGTCACTATAGTGAGTAATCAAACCTGCGGCCGGTTCATCAGGAACGTCGCAGTGGACTCGAAGAACGCTCGCAAGATCGGTTGCACTTCGTCGGGTAGTCGCGCTGCGTCCAGCGCACGATTCATCAACTGGAGCCACCGGTCACGCTCAAGCTGTCGGATCGAGAACGGCGCATGGCGCATACGCAATCTTGGGTGACCCCGCTGTTCAATATATATTGGCGGTCCGCCGAATCGAAAAATGAGAAAGTCTCTCAGCCGCTGTTCGGCTCCCTGAAGATCGTGGGCCGGGTAGATCGGCCCTAACACATCATCGCCGGGGACTTGGTGATAGAACGCCGCAACCAATCGCTCGAACCCTTCGTGGCCGATGGCGGAATAAATCTCTTGTTCTTCCACTCCGTTGATCGTATCAGCCGGTGTCGCGTTGTGCTAGATTTCTTCCGAGGAGGGCTGCATGAAACTGTTCCAATCCGTGCTACTCGGTTCCGTTGCCCTGGCGATTTTTGCGCCTGACGGCGGCGCACATTTCAGGCTGCTCGAGCCCGCATCGTGGCTTCAGGAATCGCCTATCGGCGACCCCCAGAAAATGGCTCCGTGCGGCGGTACCTCAGCCGATCCGGGCAAGCCTACGGGCGCGGTGACCAACGTCCAGGGGGGCGATAAACTCCACATTAAACTGAGGGAGACAGTCTTTCATCCCGGTTTTTATCGAGTCGCCCTTGCGGTGAACTCGCGAGACGAACTTCCACCCGATCCCGAGGTGAAAACAGAGCCCTCGGCGAACGGTCCCAAGTCGGTCTCGGCAGCCATACATTACCCACCCTCGCCGCCCATCTTGGCCGACGGGTTGTTCCCTCATACTGCGCGTTTGGACAAGGAGGTCGAGACAGACGTCGACGTCCCCAACATCAATTGTTCCAAATGTACTTTGCAGATCGTGGAATTCATGGCTGCCCACGGTCTGAACAAGGACGGCGACTACAGCTACCACCATTGCGCGGTTCTGCAGATCCACGCCAATCCTGACAAGCCCATCGACTCACACTATCCGGCCGAAAAGAAATAACGTCTTTCGAACGCAGCCTACCGCTCTGCGATCGGTATGCCGATCACGGTGCCGATGACCTCGCCGGAAATTACCAGTTCCACCCGCCGATTCTGTTGACGGCCCGCCGGAGTATCATTTGTCGCGATGGGCTGAGTCTTTCCGAAGCCCTTGGTGGTTACCGATCCCTGCTGCATTCCTTGCTGCGTCAAGTAGTCGCGAACTGCGGAACCGCGTTGCTCCGAGAGTTCCTGATTGTAACTATCTCCGCCGACGTTATCGGTATGACCTTCCACATCCAGGCGCAGGCCGGGGTGTCCTGAAACGATACCGGCCACTTTGGCCAGCTTCTCCCGAGCTTCCGGACGCAATGAGAATTTGGCGGTATCGAACAGGACATCCGACATATTTACGATCAAGCCGCGAGCAGTGTCACGGGTCTGGAGAATCGCGTTGAACTGCAGCAACAATTGGGACCGCAGCTCGGTCCTTTCCATCTCCAACCGCTTCTTCTCTCTCCCCACGCGATCCAGCTCGGTTTGGGCGGTAGCCCTTTGCTCGTCATTCTCTCTTTTCAAACGATCCGCGTCGGACTGTGCAGTCGCCATTTTGGCGTCGTTGTCGCGTCTCAGTCGATCAGCGTCGGTCTGGGCAGTCGCCATCTTGGCGTCGTTGTCCTGCTTCAAACGATCGGCGTCGGTCTGTGCAGCCACCATTCTGGCGTCGTTGTCCCGTCTCAGACGATCGGCTTCGCTCTGAGCCGCCGCCATTTGCGTTTCGTTATGCCGTTTCAGGCGATCGGCTTCGATTTGAGCAGCCACTGTTTGCGCGTCATTGTCGCGCTTTACGCGGTCGGCCTCGGCCCTGGCGTTGGCGCGCTCGCCTGCCGCTTCTCGCGTGACACGCGCGGTTTCCGATTGGGCGGCAGCCCGGCCGTTTTCGGCCCGCGATTCCCGCTCCGCTCCAGCCAGGCGCTCGTTGGCTAACAGTTCGTCATCCTGGCGCTTTACCGCGATCGCCCGGGCGTCTTCGGCGATCTGCACAGCCTGCCTTGCAGTCATCGTCACGGGTTTCGATCCCGCATTGCGCGCCCGGTAGGCTTCCGCTTGTTTCAGGTTGCTTTCAGCCTTCTGAAATGTCTCGGTCGCATAACGGTCGGCGCCGCTCGAACGTGCGATTTGAATCGCATTACGAGCTTCGTAGAGTTCCAACGGCATTTTACGATTGACCCGCAGGTCGAGCACGTTCGCCAAGTGCTCGTATTGACCCCTTTGGAGCAATTCGTACTTGGCGTCGATCAACTCGATTTTGCCAACGGTATCGGAGCGAACTTCATTTTCCATCACGATGACATCGCTCGGACGGGATACGGCGAAGTACGGTTCCGCCGTTACCACCAGGCCGAACACCTGGAGTTCGGTGGTCACGTCCAACTTCCCGCTGGTGCCATTGCGCAGAATCTCGCCCAGATTCGACGTGCGGCCCTCCGGAGTAATGGCCCACAGAACGTAAGTGAGATACTCTGCGCCGAATTGTGTGGCTTCCGGAAGGTTGCGGAACTCCACTTCGATCGCGATGTATCCCTGCTTGCCCTCCACCTTGGCTTCACCGTGAGCATCCGGCATGAGCGCCGTACCGCGAAAGTCAATCTTGGTCGCTCCGCTGCGATGCTGGTAACTGATGGCCTTCGCGGTCCGTTGAGTCACGGTGACACGATAAATCGGCGTAAGTCCGGCGGCGGCCCGGTTCGCATTCTCGTTTCTTTCCTTTTCCTGGGTCTGGGCCGGAGTTTGAGCCGATAAGATCCCCGTGGCGATCAGAAGTGCAACTGTGATTTGTTTCATATTTGTTCTCTCAGTATTCTCGTTCCCGTACTTGACTGACGCCGTGGGGAATGACCACCTTTGCACGCACGTCTCACGACCTCTTCGTTAGGGCACGTACTAGACCGATACTGCAAACTGTGGCATGCGCTCACCGTCGATGCCGCTTCCCGCCGGGAGTTGGAGAAAGGAGCGCTCGATACTAACCATATCCGGTCAAATGACTGCATGTGGTCAAGAAAATGACTCGCGTCTGCCGTTGCGCTATCCTGACACCACCGGTGCGGGCAGCCATCTTAGTCCTGGCATTTTTGTCCAGCACAGCGGCCCAGCCACCCATCGACGGGCTCATGGCGATTCAAAAAGAGATCGTGCAAGCCGACGGCCCCGGCGGTTACTACGACCGCACCTACCGAAAAATGGAGCCGCGGTATTGGACCCAAATCCCCGTGTGGATGCGGGAAGACGCCGGGAAACGCAAGGTTGCCCGCATTCTCGACATCGGCTGCGGGTACGGGACACTG
>Ga0210403_10003631_pt1 | contig 13499 bp, 14 predicted proteins | sample IncBWC19MmetaG_FD_150863 | JGI IMG/M metagenome (GOLD analysis project Ga0210403, IMG submission 150863) | Forest soil microbial communities from Barre Woods Harvard Forest LTER site, Petersham, Massachusetts, United States - Inc-BW-C-19-M | ecosystem: Environmental > Terrestrial > Soil >... | reverse complement strand
ACATAGCGAACGGAAGCTGCAGCGCTAGCACGACTTGACTGAGGGGCAGCAGATCGGTAACGCTGCTATCGCCTCGCAGGCCGATAATGAAGACGGCTGGCAGGATGGCTAGTGTGCGCGTGATGAGCCGCCGCAGCCAAGGTTTAATTCGCCAATGCATGAAGCCTTCCATCACGACTTGCCCGGCGAGCGTGCCCGTGATGGTGCTGCTCTGGCCGCTCGCCAGGAGCGCCACCGCAAAAAGCGTGCTTGCAGCAGCCGTCCCCAACAACGGTGCCAGTGTCAAATAAGCGACCCGGATCCAATCACTGGCGCCGCTGAACTTGATCACCTCACCGCCCGAAAGGGTCACGCTTTCCTTCCCAAAGAACATCATTGCCGCGAGCACCAGAATCGCCGCGTTGACGAAGAAGGCGATGGTCAGGGCTGCAATCGAGTCGATGGTGTTGAAGTGGATCGCGCGCCGCATGGACCGTTCGTCCTTCTGCAGCTTGCGGCTCTGTACCAGGGCTGAGTGCAGGTACAGGTTGTGGGGCATCACGGTGGCGCCGATGATGCCGATGGCGACGTATAACATCCCCGATTGACGAAAGTGCGGCACAACCAGTGCCCGTCCCAATTCCAGAAAGCCGGGTTGAGTCTGCGGAAGGATGAAAACCTCGATGAAGTAGCACACGCCGATTGTTGCTATCAGCAACAGGACCACCGCCTCGATGGTGCGCATTCCAAACCGTTGCAAAGCCAAGAGTAGTAGCACGTCCAAGCCCGTAATGATGACCGCCCACAGCAGGGGGATATGGAACATCAAGTTGAGGGCTACGGCACTCCCAAGCACTTCCGCCAAGTCACAGGCGCCAATTGCCACTTCGCTCATTAGCCAGTTGGGCCAACGGCTCCACCTGGGATACCAGTCGCGGCAGCATTGGGCGAGATCCTTCCCGGTCACCACACCCAAACGGGCCGAAATTAATTGCATGAAGATGGCCATTAGGCTGGCTAAGCCAACCACCCACAAGAGCCCGTACTTGAACTGAGCGCCGGCTTGCAGATCAGTCCCCCAATTACCGGGGTCCATGTAGCCGACGCTGACGAGAACCGCTGGTCCGACGAAAGCCCGCCACTGCTCCCAGAAGCCGGCATGAGGATACGGCACCTCGACGGAACTGTGTACGCCCTCTAGAGACAGGAGGCTGGGGTGGGCTGCGACCCCGCTTCTAACGGGTGGTATGCGACCACGCTTCGCCGCCTCTTTCCGATCTAGTGCTGAGTCATCCATCCGAATCCCGAAATCCATCCAACACGGTATTCACCCGCGGACAGACCGGCACAGTGAGGTCGTCTGCCCGACGGGACAGTTCGACGGTCGTTCTTGGCACACCACATTACGCGCGTTCGAGTCGGCAGACTTATGGGCCGATCAGTTGCCAAAGCGATACCCCCATAGCAAGACGGGCCGCGGGTCAAGCGATACAGAAAATAACCAAGGGATTAGAATGCTCGGCAGGTTGAGGAGGCGACACACTCCTCACACTAGTGACGACCCGAAAGCCCGCCACGAGTCTAGCTCGACCTCCACCTTAGCTTTCGATGTCTGGCTACGGCCCAATGCGGGCGTGCCATTCGGTCAAGACTTCTGCAGCTTCGGTTCTCGGTGGGGAGAGTTCTCGTTTGCCAAAAGCAAAAAGGACAAGTTCCACCTCGCTGGAGATGCCCAGTTTCCTATACATCTGAACCACATAGGTCGTGATCGTTCGTGGGCTCAGGTCAAGGAGTTCTGCAATCTCTCGTTTCGTAAGCCCTTATGTCAGAAGAAGAGCAACTCTCTCTTCCCTTTTGGATAGCGACGCCGCCTCCACACGCGTGACACCAGAGTGTCGCCTGATGTGACCAAGAGAGGACCTCATTCCCCCCCGCCTTTCCGGGCTTTAAGGAGCAGCGGACTGGGATCGCCGAAGTCATCACGCCTGTCCTTCGAAAACCGGGGGAGAGGCCTTTCCGCTCCTATGCCAACTCTAGGATGAGTCTCCATCCCTTGATCCTGACATCTGTTGCTTCGCGTAGGAGTAACGCTCGCTTCTGCCCGTTGCAAGGGTTATCGACATGGCGGGATGCTCGAATCCTCAGCCCGGATATCTTCCCATAATGTAGCCCTCAAGCTCCTGAATGGTTTGTGCCTGATCCGAGATGATCCACTTCACCAGATCGCCGATCGAGACCACTCCCACCACGATGTCATCCTCCATGACTGGAAGATGGCGAACGTGATGCTTTGTCATGATGGTCATACACTCGTCTACGGTGTTTTGCGGAGTCACGATGACGACTGGGTTAGCCATGATCTCGAAAATCCGAGTGTCCTTCGACGAGCGACCCCTCAGGATCACTTTGCGGGCATAGTCCCGCTCCGACACAATCCCGATCAGCCGGTCTTTGGATAGGACCAGCAAGGCCCCTACGCCTTCATCTGCCATCTTCTCGATTGCCTCATAAACAGACTGGCCCGGCTGCACTGATAAAACTCTATTCTTGTCCTTACTCTTTAACACCGAGTCAATCGTGTCGGTAAGTTTCATAAGACACCTCGCCCAGCAGATCAAGACTCACACGCTTTCGGTTGGAAGCCGCCCGGGAAAGCGTCTACGCTCTTACCACGAATTTCCGAGATAGCACGCTAGGTTAAGCTGCCACATTCATCGTTGTATCTCGAACAGACTGCAGCAGGTAATGGACCGTCCGAATAAGTTCGGCGTGAGCGTGTTTGTTCACCAATGTGCTCACTCCAAGAGAGTGCAACTATTCCTGTAATCCTGGTAGTCTCATGTTGACTGCCATCCGGATTCTCCGACCATACTGCAGGCAGGGCCGCCTGCCTCCCCGGTGTTGCGCCATTGATCCTACTCACCAGACTCGTTCCTGGGAGAGTTCTTGTTCAGAGTGGAAAGAAGCAATTTCGCCGACGCGGGCGGGTGAATCGCACTATTGATTACGATGTTCTTCGCGGTGGTTCCTTTTCCGTAGAGCCTCTCGTTGCCATCGTTATCGGGACGGAGAGTTGAGCCTTCAAGAGAAATCCCGGCGAACAATCCTCGAGAACGCGAATACGACAGAATTTCTGCCCGCCATGTGACGTCCGTAGCGGCTGCAGCGCTGCGGCCTTTCGGTCCGGCCGTAGCAGCCATGTCGCCGCCGAGCTTGACCTGGCTGGCGAGAATTGAATTGGCCCCGCGCTGATTCATTACCAACAAGACAAGGTCTGTAGCTTGGGCCCCCAACTGCAGGCCGAAACTCCCACCTTCAAGCGCCATCATGGAAGGCGCACTCCAACGTCCGCTAAAGTCCCTCGCGCTCCGGCAACTATCGCTCCCCGACCATAGCTGCCCCCAAATCCAATCGCAAATTTCATAACCGAAGGCAGAACGATGACGCATTCCGCCTTGTCCAGAAGATCCTTGGGGATATTGTCGGGAACATTAAGAATCTCGACCGTAACGTTGCCGGCATTTCTAATGCGATTGTTTTCGTCTTCTTGGGCAGACGCAGGTACGCTGACCGAGAGAATTACAACCATTAACATGAAGATTTTCATCGACGTGCTCCGTCGTTCAATTTTCGATTCTTTATCCTGTTGTCGGCGCAGATCATCGTTACACGCCGACGCGTTAGCTCATTTCGTTGATGCGTTTCCGAAATAGCATTTGATAATCCGATCCATCTCCGCTCTGGGAACGGGCTTTTCCAAATAGTCGGTTGCTCCGAGGGCGAATGCCTGCTGACGCCACACCATTTCCTTCGGGCGCGCCACCACGACAAATGGCGTATATGCGTTGTAACGAACCAAATGTCTTATTACCCGACGCCCCTCGAAAGCTGAGGAACCTTGATCCACCAGGGCGAATTCGAACTCCTCTCTTTCGACAGAGCGCATCGCTGCTTCGACCGACAAACATTTGTGAACGTCGAACCCATGAGCCTCGAAAGGTTCGGCATGCCGAGCCAAGTCTTCGATGTCTTCATCGAAAATCAGCACGTTGCCGATGCTGCAGAGGGTTTCGGCCTCGTCGACATTCTGTTTCGTCTCTTGTCTCATCTTTGACCTCTCAGGTGGAGCCTTCTTAGATCCACGATGAGCCGTTTCAAACATCGAATTGCGCTCCAGAATCGGCGAGATTCTTCTTTAAGAGACTTTGCCTACTCTCGCCCCATGTGGAGAAGTGCCTAAAGGCGGGCGCGCCGACGGGAAACCGTGCTTGACATTTCTCCAGCATGCGCCGCAACCACACACATTGGGGATTCACCATGAGGACGCCGAAGACCATAAGAACGGTTCCCGGCACGACCGGAAGAACCAGCCCCACAATGCCTAAAAAAATAAGAGCCCACCCTAGAGCAACGACGCCGAAGCGTTGGAGTTTCGGTGACTTAGTGATTCCAATCTCTTGCATGCTGGTTCCCCACTCTCCAACTAATTACGACCGCCTGTCCGTGTCGTTTCAACCTGCAGCGAGCATAGACGGGAAGGTGACGCAGGGATATCCCAGCGGAAGGGTATCTTGAGGCACAAATTTAGCTAGAAGGCCTTGCATTGTGTTCCTGCGGCGACCCCCTGAGGGCGCATGCAGACGGGCTGGCGCGATTCCGAGACTATGCTTCCTTAGCCATCGCGCGGTAAGTTTCTAGCAAGCACAACCCCCAAAGGTTCCAGACAACAAGAAGAACATCAACATCAAAACGGGAACGGCGTCCTCGCCGCCACTGGAGTGTGATAGAAACAACGGAAAAAGGAGAGGACCGAAAATGACCACGGGGAAAGCGGCGATCCCTTGCGGGATCGCCCGACTGCGAGATGGCTTCAGGTTAGAAGGTTATACGACCGTTCAACTGCACGATGCGGCCGGTGAGCCGCTTGTGGTTCGCCAAAGATTGCTGCGAGACGAGCCATACCTCCGCCTCATTCGGACTCGGAAAGTAGCCAACGCCGACAATTTCCGGCACCAACTGGTCGTCGACCTTTGCGATTGGTGCTGTCACCCGGCAGCCCGCATGGAATCGCTTCCGGAACCGAGAGGCACGCGAGCGTGGATCGTAGTGCCATGCTTTGGTTGCGATTCGATTGAAAACGTCCCGTCCAGCAGTTTCAGCCGCTCCTCCATACTGATGAGGCCCAGCCCTCGGCTCTCCTTTGCCGTTTTCCGGTCAAAGCCCGAGCCAGAATCCCTAACCGTGAGATGAATCTCACCCGACATTCCCCACAATTGCACTTCGAAGCGCCGGACCCCGCTGTGTTTTGCCGAATTGTGCAGGGCTTCCTGCAGAACTCGGAAGAGGCAAAGAGAAATGGCCGGCGGCACAGGGGTTGGCAAACCGTGGGTTTTGAAGTCAATCTCCACCTTCTGCTGCTCACCGAACTCTTTGCAGAATGCTCTCATGGCCGCCGTTATGCCCAGATATTCCAGTCTTGACGAGTGCAATTCATGCGACAAGGATTGGATATCGGTCGCTATCTCGGAGGTCCGCTTCCATAGTTCGCCCATGCGGCCACGGACTTCAGACAAATTGGGAGGGTTTTGTTGAAGTTGTTCTAGCTCGATGGACAACAGTGCGAGACGTTGACCGATGTCATCGTGAAGTTCTCTGGCGATCCGGCTACGTTCCTGCTCCTGTGCCTCAATCAACCTGCGGCTAACGCTTGCGAGGGAGGCTTCCGCCAGTTTGCGCTCAGTGATGTCGATAAATGCGACCACTGCCCCGACCATCTCTTGCCCGCTCCGCTGAGGATAGGACCAGTATTCAGCGGGGAAACTGGTTCCATTCGCCCTCCATAGCACCTCGTCGTCAACATGGACTCCTTCCCCGCCTCGGAATGCCCGGAAAATTCGACACTCCTCCACTGGGAGCAGCGTCCCGTCGGCATGGGTGTGATGAATCAGATGATGCATATTCTTGCCGAGGAGTTCGTCAACGCGTTCATACCCCAACGCGCGGAGGCAGGCCGGGTTGCAGAATGTGCAGCGGCCTTCGAGGTCAATTCCATAAATGGCTTCAGCCGTCGAGTCGAGAAGGAGACGGAGTTTGTCCTCGCTCTCGCGCAGTGCCTCTTCCGCCCGCTTGCGCTCGGTGATGTCCGCCACCATTCCTATCACACGCAACATCCTGCCTTGCTCGTCGAGGAAGGCTCGCGCGCTTTTTTCCAACCAAACAACCGAACCATCGGGACGCAGCACGCGATAGCTAATATGGGTAGTCGGGTTCTCGAGAGTAAGTTGGTCAATCGAACCGATAAACAGTGCGCGGTCGTCTGGATGGACTCTGGCGACTAGTTGCTGACGAGTAAGCTGCTTCGCTTCGTCGCTGAAACCGAGGACATTCACGTGTTCCTCGGATCGCATGACCATGTCGGTTGCAACGTTCCACTCGTATGCATACATCTTTCCGGCTTGAGCCGCCAGACGAAACCGTTCTTCGCTCTTTCGCAGCGCCTCCTCGGTCCGCTTGCGCTCGGTGATGTCCTGCAGAATACAAGCTACGCGATCTACTCCGTCGGAACCTTCGATGGGGAAGTTCGATATGGATAAGTCTCTTTCGCCAAGCTCAGGGTACGTGTATCGCATCTCGTATCTAACAACTTTACCTCGGAAACACTCATCCAATTGTTCCTTGACAACCGCCTCAAAAACTCCCTTGTTCAATACTTCAGGGGCTAAACGCCCCACGACTTGCTCTTTCGTCATATTCCGATAGTGCAGAAACTTACGATTCGCGATCAGGTAGCGGTACTCTCGGTCAACAACCGCGATCATCTCTTCCGAACCTTCCACGGCCTTCTCGTATTCTCGCAGCCTTTCCTCGGCCAACTTGCGGTCGGTGACGTCCGCAACCATGCCTATAATCCGCAGCATTCTGCCTTGCTCGTCGAAGTGCGCGCGACTGTTTCTCTCAACCCAGATGACAGTATTGTCAGGGCGTACCATGCGATAGCTCACTTGAAGGTTGGGCTTCTCAGGACTAAGCTCGTCAACCGCAGCCTTAAGTCTTTCTCGGTCGTCCGGGTGAACCTTAGCCAATATTTGCTGACCAGTAGTGTGCACCGCCTGATCGATCCCGAGAATCTGGGCTGCTTCTGCCGAGCGCAGGATCATATCGGTGGCAGCATCCCACTCATAGGCGAACATCTTTCCGGCCTGAGCCGCAAGACGAAACCGTTCTTCATTCTGACGTAAGAAGGCTTCTTGGCGCTTGCGTTCGGTAATGTCCCGGATAATTGCTGACGCCCCTACAATTCGGCCCTCGATATCCCTTATCGGAGATATCGTCATCGATACTTCAATTCGCGTGCCGTTTTTCCTCTGGTGTACAGTTTCGTAATGATTGATCGTATCGTGCTTCTCCACAATTTCGGTACAGTCACCAGAGCGATCCGGTGGCACAAGGAGAGAGATTGGCTTCCCGATCACTTCACCTGCCGAGTAGCCGTAATGTCGCTCCGCCCCCTTATTCCAATCCGTAATAATTCCATCCATGTCCTTGCCGATGATCGCGTCGTCAGACGATTCGACAATGGTTGCAAGTCGGAGCCGCGCCTCGATCGCCGCCTGCTTACGGACAAGTTGCTCCTGTTCCCTCTGAGCTTGTTCCCGTTCGGCGATTACCGCCGCCAACATCAGACCCGACACCGAAAGCACTGCAAAGAACACATCTAACATCGCGGCGTTGATGAATGGAGTGTTCTGGTTGAAAGGTCCGGAGCCATGGGTAGTCTCCGCTGTGGCTATGCTGGCAATGAAGAGGGTCGACAGGGTAGCTCCGCTCACTCCAAAACGGATGGCTGCCCAAATTACGAATGGGAGCACTGCGAATGCAAGAACGTCCAATTTGACTGGAACCGAAGCCAAATCGCCGAAAACGATGGAGCACATTGCGGTGACCAGCAATAGAAGTGCGCCAAGTTCTGCGATGCGAGCCCGAGTCTGAATCCTGAGCAAATTTGGGAACGTCAACACGAGTGGCGTCAGCAGTAACACCCCCATGCTGTCTCCGAGCCAGTAAATCAGCCAAGCCCTGCCGGATCCGGACCACCCACGCACTTGGGCTGCGTACAGAACTGAAACTCCTATAGAGGCGCTCACTATGCTGCTGCTAAACGCGCCGAACACAATCAGCCCGAGCGCATCGCGCAAGCGCGACAGTGAAGGGTCGAAGTTAACAACACGACGGAGTAGGAACGCCCCAGTCACGGCTGCCAGTGCGCTTCCAATTCCGTAAACGACAGCAGCTAAGGGAGGAAGGGGACTTAAAAACGCGAGGAGAAAAGCCCCGGCCGCGACTCCGGGCCAAACTTGATAGCCGAAGAGCAAGAGCGCGGCGAGAGCGACACCGGATGCGGGCCACACAGGTCCAATGCCACCGCTGTTTATGATCGTGAGAGCATCGCCGAGCGTACCTGCCGCAAATTGCACGGCAAATACGATTGCAATCTGGGCGAGGTATTTACCGACGCCACGGGGCGCAACCCTTCCTTCGTCAGCAGTTTGCATCATGTCGTCTCATCCAATCGCACCCCCCGCCTTGACACCCAGGAATGATGCCACAAGTCGAGCGATGAGCGCACCTAAGGCCCTCAGTACATCGGGCAATTCGAAAGGCAATGAGGGAGCACTTTGCCGCATCCTCGGCAAGATTGGCGGCGGTGTAGAACCTCGCTTTGGCATCAGGTTTGTGTCAAGCTGTAGGCATGGCAGCGAAACGCACCAAAGCCGACAAATTGGAACGGCAGACTGAACAACGCGGGAAAAAGGTAGATCGCGATCCAGACGAGATCGAGAAAGAGAAAGCTACCGGCGAGGGTGTGAACCAAGCCGCTGCCCAGACCGTGAGAGAGGTGCGGTATTCCCCCATGAAACCGAAGCCATCACCACTCGCACCGAAGTCGGACGAGATGACCGTCCTGATCCCGATTGAGCAGCAGATTCAGCAACGCGCCTACGAACCGTACGAGCAGCGCGGAAGGTCTGACGGTCACGACTTGGACGATTAGCTTCAAGCCGAGCGCGAAATAAAGGGCAGGCAGGCGAACGCGGCAGCGGCATAGCTTCCGGCAGTGACAAGTTTCGAGGCCTGCTCAGCGTTCACTCGGGTTACAACCTGCACACTTGCCGAGTCGCCTTATGCGGCCCTCTATACCAGAGGCTCCGACGGCTTCGTTTCCTCTGTCGCCGCTCCGATTGGTACCGGGTGGAGCGATCCAGTTCCCGGGCGGGTCTTTCATCCCGCTGTGGACCAGCGCCTTTTCACGGCGCACTATGAATTCCAGTGTTAGCGTCTCCTACGAGTTCGGTTCCTCGTCCGGTGCCCGGCGCTTGAAACGTTTGTGTACTCTGGTCGAACTTCCACGAGTCGATAAAGCCGAAGCGTAGGGGTTCGCATCTTTTCAGCGAACCACATAGCGTAGGCACTAGCCCCAGCCTTTCCCCTCTATTCTTGGCAGCGCGCCGCTCCCCTGGGCATAGCCTCGTGTCATTCCAACAGTAAACAATATCCAGCATTCTGATAACTATGAGCATACCTGCGAGTGTACGCTTACCAACCATCGAACCAATACCGGTTTTCTTACCACCAGCGCGAATGCTGCTGCCCTAAAAGCGCACTTAGCTACCCTCGCCTAGTAATGCATCGTGAATAGAACGACAGTAACTATCAAATTCCGCGCACTACGTGACAGAATCGCAACGCTGTCATAAGCCAGCAGCACAGACCTAATTCCCCAGGCCGATTTACCAGTCAAGTCCCCCGTCAAATTGTCCCGGCTTGTCCATAAGGGTTGTGACCTACCACCAGAGGGAAAACAATGGTTATCAAGAACAGAATGCTTAGCGGCCTAGCGCTGGCCCTGATGCTAATTTGTGCTGGCTGCAATGGATTTGGCAATCCCAGCAGCACTAGCGCCACCAACAAGTATGACGGAACGTACGATTGGATTAGCCCAACCGTGAACGGCCTTAACACCGCATGCAGCGCGTGCGTCTTCATCACCAATGGACAGATCAGCAGCATCAGCTCCGGGGAAGGCGGATTCTCCGGCACGGCGTCGGACAATATAACCTTCACCGGCCCGTGTCCCACGGGGGCAACGGACACAACCGGAAATTACTTTGGTAAGCTCGGCGGGGCCAATCCCTATCAGTGGCAGGGATTGTGGAGTTGCACCAACGGGCTTCAAGGCGGCGGAACGAGTGTTTGGAAACTCTACAACCAGCGTCCTACAGCCCAAAAGCACGCACGAGCTCAGGCAGGTCGACCATAGACCTCTGTCTCATTACTAAACTGAACAGTAGGCGGGCAACTCTTTGCTTATCTATTGAGGGTTGTCCGTTGTTTCGCATCGTGACCATTCTTCTCCGGCCCGAAAAGGAGTACTCGCTAGGACACTCCGAGAAACGAATTGAGATTCGACCATCCGTTGAGCGGTTGTTGCCCTTCCTTGGATCGGGCGTCAACTAGTTTCTCAAGTGACGCAAACTAGGCCCAGCGCTCATAACCCCGATCAATGAGTCGTGGATCAACGTTTTAACAACGATCAGCCAGTGCCGGTTTTGACTAGTGAGCCGGTGGCGCAACAGCTGTGACGCGGGTCACATACGACTCGTTTGCGGCATCCTAAGCTCAGCGCAGATGTGAGGTGAGACGGATGTCCGAACTCGTCCAATGCCCATATTGTGCGGAAAGCATGCGGGCTGGAGAAGACGGAGATTGGTTCCTGTGCCCTGGTTGCGGTCACGCCACAATCACGGGCTACTCGTCGTATCTGTGCAGTTGCGAGCGGTGCGACCAGCTTCGCCCTTCGCCCACTTTTGTGCTCTAGCCCGCACCGCGTGTCCGGGGAAAGTACGATCCACGTCTCTTCTTCCCCGCCATCCCCCCCACGCGTGATTTCCCAGCACTGGGGCGAATTTGTGCGAACCCGCTCTCCGCACACCGGACACTCAAAACGCTCAAAGTCGATGCGCCGCACTTCGGCTGGCGAAATCAGACCTCCACATTTCGGGCATACGCATCGAGCGACGCCCGCACTTTTTCAAGATTGATCTTCCCGGAGCGTGGCATGGCTCGTCTTCAAAAGGTTCACGAAATAACAAGGGATAACCACGATTAAGTATTGGTACGACCCAAGTTGGCCGGAGCCAAATCTGCCTGGAGACGAGTTCACCCTTGCAGAATATTCGATTAGGATTCCGTTTCAGGTGCAATGGTCTGGCGACGAAACCCTCGTTCACGCCGAAGTGATGACCATCGGTTCCTGCTAAAACCCACCACAATTGAGACGTTAGGCCGATTCGTGTGCGGCTGGAACGGCGGCTGCAGCCCACCGGCGACCTAGAAATCCGTCGACTTGGAGCTGTATTCGTAAGGCCGGCGAAATGAATTTTTGATTTTCCTATATATCAAGGGGAGGAGCACCGGTCCAACTACAGGTGCGACACGCAGCCGGATGCAGCTTGCTTTGCCATGCCCGGGAAGGCCCGTCGTCACTTCTTCGGAGTATGAACGCGTTCTGCACTGCAATGGTAGAGAGCCAATCGGGCCCACTGTCCGCACTGTTAACTGCAGCGCGGCTCGACTCGACTTCAAGAGCCAGACCTGTTGCGGGTTCGCTGTGAATTCCTGCCCATTCGGTGTGCGGCCTGCCAAGTTCAGAAGGTTTTCTTGGGGGGAGGCTACATCAGCAAAGTGGCGACGCTTGTGATCACGAGCGCTGCAGCCCATACAAGGTTGAGATTCAGCCATGTCTTGCGAAGAATCGCGAGGCCGAACTTGCTATAAACAACCCATGCGATGATTCCGGTGACTGCAAGATAGGCGATCGTATGGACCCCGGTGGCAAGCAGTGCCGCCAGAGGGTTGGCGGCCGCGGATGACGGATGGTGGCCTGCCGTGTAGTCTGCCGCTTCAACTATGCGGCTGCCCAGCAGCACCGGCAGCAACATCAAACCGGCACCGTGTGCCGATGCCATCAGAAAAGACCAGAGCGTCAGGTCCCGGAAACCCACCTGCATGCGGACCCAGCGCGGATGGTAATGGCGCACCAGAGAGAACATTCCAAGACCGAATAGAAGCGCGGCGACGGAATAGCGGATCGCCTCCTGCGGCAGCGCCATTCCCAGAAACGCTGCTGTCACGACCACGATTCCAATGGACAAGGCGTGGCCAAACGCAATCGGGACGAGCGCCGTCGCCACCGCACTCCCCTTTTGTTCTTGCATCCCCAGGACGACCGCGAAGAGCCAACCCATTCCGGGGTTGATTCCGTGGTAGGCGCCGAGGAGCAGCATCAGCCACAACGCCGTTGATCCCATCTCGGCGTGCGTCATTGCGCCTCTGAGTAGCAGTAGGAGTCAGATGAGGCGTCGCCGCCCTCCAGCCTCACCTGATGCGCGCGCAACTCGTCGAACTCGACAAAGAATTGTTCATCGAGTTTCATTCCGCCCTTCGGGTCCGCGTCAAGCTTTACCATCCAACTCTTTAACCCGTCGGAATAGATTTGCTGGTCCCACGGGGAGTAGAGCGAATTGGTGAAATAGATGCGCTTACCATCGCGACTGACCTCAACCATCTGCGGCCCGCCGTTGAGCGACTGCTTCGGCTTGTTGGGATGAGCCGCGCGGCGCACGATGCCGCCGAGATGGACCGAGCCCGTCTTCTTCGGGTTGGCCGGGTCCGAGACATCGTACTGGATGAACTCCCCGGTCCCCCAACACGAAACATAGAGGAAGCGGTCGTCGAGCGACAGGTTGATGTCCGTTACTAGCGGTGGCACCGCCTTGAAGCCCTTTAGCAGCGGCGGTAGCTTCTCCGGGTCCGCGGGCTCCGCAGGGATTTCAATCACCTTGCGGACGGCCCACTTGCTGTTCTTACCGCCGTCCTCCCGGTACCACATCCAAATCGACGACGACAGGTCTTTGAGGGAGATGCCCACGCTGACGAAACCGTAGGTCTTCTGGGGATCGTGAGAGGGCCGCAGCTCGAGCACCCACTGTTGCTCCGCACCCAGGTCCACTTCCTGCAGATGGCTTCGCTTGTCCAGGTCCCAAATATGAATCTTGTGGCCGTACTTGCCGGCCAGCAGCAACTCCGGGTTGACGCCGTTTTTCACCATGTTCGGCGTGCCCCATTCCGAGGTAATCATCGTGTCGTGTCCCAGGTGCCACCAGAAGTCGTATGCCAATTGCTGCGGGCCACGATCCTTTTCCCACTGGCCCTTCAGCTCAAACGTGTTCGCATCCATTAAGAAAATGCCACCGGGGCCGTCTCCGCTAGCCGATCCGAGTGCGCTTCCATAGATGCAGTCGGGGCCGCAATGAATCGTATGGGGTGAGGTGTAGCCGGTCTTCTTGATGAATTCTTCGGGCTCGATCACCTTCACGATCTTCGGCTGCTTGGGGTCCGGCTTTGTATCGAGGATGTAAATCCGCGAAGACCCGATGCCTGGTACGATCAGGTACCGACGT
>Ga0210403_10003630_pt1 | contig 13500 bp, 11 predicted proteins | sample IncBWC19MmetaG_FD_150863 | JGI IMG/M metagenome (GOLD analysis project Ga0210403, IMG submission 150863) | Forest soil microbial communities from Barre Woods Harvard Forest LTER site, Petersham, Massachusetts, United States - Inc-BW-C-19-M | ecosystem: Environmental > Terrestrial > Soil >... | reverse complement strand
AAGATAGGCAAAGGGCACTTTCCGTGATTTCAAGAATTCTTTAAAGATTTCAAGGTGTTTTACAAATTGACTGAAGATTAAAAGTTTGTGTCCTTCCAGCATCGCATTTTCAATCATGTGGGACACATCTTCCAGTTTGCCCGAATCGCCGGTATATTTTGGATCAACCATTCGCGGATGATTGGAAATCTGACGCAACTTGGTAAGGCCTTCCAAAATCATCATCCTGGTGCTGTTGAGGCCTTCTTTGTCGATTTGGTCTAAAATCTTATGCCTGTAAAATGATTTGGCTTCCTCGTACTTCTGTTCTTGCTCAACCGTCATGTTGGTGTAGTAGATATTCTCTACTTTTTCAGGAAGGTCAGTCGCGACCTGCGATTTCAATCTTCGCAGGACGAACGGCTTGATGACACTGTTGAGTTTTTTTGTCTTTGCTTCGTCTCCCTTTTTTTCAATAGGAATTTGGTATTCATTTTTAAAGAAAGTTTGGGCTCCCAGTAATCCAGGGTTAAGGAATGTCATTTGCGACCACAAATCAAGTGTCGTGTTTTCAAGTGGTGTACCGGTGAGCGTAAGCCGGAATCGACTTTGCAGCTGCGTCACCGCCTTGGCAATATTAGAGGATGGATTTTTAATTACCTGTGACTCATCCAGAATGACGTAGTTGAAATAAAATTTGACGAGGTTATCAATGTCCAGTCTGGTGATTCCGTACGAAGTCAAAACAACGTCGTATTTACCGAATTGAGCTACATCTTTGTTTCGGAGCGTTCCGGTGTACGTAAAAATTTTTAGCCCAGGTGTAAACTTAGCGGCCTCCATCTCCCAATTGTAAATAAGGGAAGTCGGCATGATCAGTAAGGAGGTTCCTGCATTCCCCTTTTCTTTTTCAGATTCCAACAGAGCCAGTGTCTGGACTGTTTTCCCTAAACCCATATCGTCAGCTAAGCACCCGCCAAGATGGAATTCATTGAGGAAACGAAGCCAATTGTACCCCGCTTTTTGATAAGGCCGAAGGGTGCCTTGAAATCCTTGCGGCAGTTCATAATCACGGATTCCAGTAAAGGAGTGAAGGTTTCGGAGTCGATCGCTCATGTGAACTTTTGCCAGCTTTCCCTCTTCCAGTTCCTGGAGTAAACTGATGTGATGTTTTTTTAATACCGGTTTTTCGTGGGTACCCTGTGTTTCGCTCAGTGCAAACAGGTCTCCATATTTAATCAACCATGCATCAGGAATAATGGCAATTTCTCCATTGGGTAATTTAAACTCGACTTTCTTCCTTAGGATGAGCTTTCGCAGTTCTTTAAACGAGATTTCATATTCACCAAAGCGAATTTTGGCATGAATATCAAACCAGTCTATGTTTTCCTTTACCTCAAGTTCAATAACCGCCTTGCCGACAAAATATTTTTTGTCTTTGTTGTCCGGTTGACTCACTTCAAAGCCAAGGTTCAAGAGATTTACGCGGTTTTCGTTGAGCCAGGAAAAAGCATGTGCCTTGTCAACGGCTGCGCGAAAGCCCCGAAGCGGTAATCCAAGCTTGATTAACGTCTGTGCATATTTTTTTTCTCCCTCCGTATTTCTCTTGACGCGATGAAATACATAGTCGTTTTCTTTTTTTTCGACCGTCACACTTACGGATCCAAAGGCATCTCCGCGAAAGCGATGTTTGCCATATTTGAAGGATAGATCGAACACGATTTTTCCAGCCTCATCATTTGCCGGAGTTTCATGCTCTTCGTTTTGATCAAAGAGGGAAATCACTTCTTTGGAGGAGGCCGGTGGCAATTCGGCAATGGTCAGCAGTGGATGCGGGTCATATTCATGTTTTGCAATTTCAAAACCTGACGCTTCAATATCATCAAAAGAGGCAATCAGAGGAGCAACAAACCGGTTATAATACGTTTCCTCCAGGTTTTTAGGAATAACCACATGCTTTTTGGAAAGAAAGGGCTGCAACTTTTTTCCGTCCACAAATTTTTCGAAGCCATATAGCTTTCCCTTGAGGACCATCCATGCGGGATGGCGGCAAATTAAGTAGGCAGCAGGGTCTGGAATTTCTACCCGCTTTCCCTTGTAGGTGATGGTTGGATAATAATTGGTGGAGTCCTCACTTCTCATGAAATGAAATTGAATATTGGCGCGCTCTTCCAACACTTCCAATTTGCGCCAGGTTGGCTCTCCATCGTTACCCATTTCGAAGAGCATTTTGCCTTTCATTTTTTCGAGTATGGCCGCCCTTCTTTTTTCCATGTAGGCCTCAATTTGCTCCTGCAGCATCTCATCTCCTTTCTGCTTGTGGTAGACTTTGCTAAAAAACTCATCGGGCTTCATTATTTTTTTTGAGAAGTGCTTGAGCACGGCATCCTGCCCCATGCTGTCCATCAATTCAATCAGATCGAAATCCCTGGCATCTAATCCTTTGGTGAACTCGCGGGCGTTTTTAGAGGATATACTTTGGTGCTGATAGGTGAGTTTGCCCTTCTCGTCCAAATGAACGATGAAAGATTCAAACACGTAGCCCAGGTACTCGTGCTGGTAGAGTGAGTATATGATTTGAAAAGGCTGAGCTGCAGAAACTTTCATTTTCCTAAATTATTCGGCTCAAAAGAAGCCTCCGATAAGAGTTTACCGGCCAATTCACAAAGAGCCGAATTGCAACTTAGGATTTTTTAATGAATAATTTCCTTCAAATTCGCCCAATTTGGTACATCTTACAATGGATGAAGAATCGAAAACCAACCATGGACCAGGTCAAACTAAAGTCGCCTCAAGCGTGATTTTTGTGTTGAGTACCTTTGAAACCGGGCAATTGGCCTTTGCATCCGCAGTACAGGCTTCAAATTTCTCTTTTGATATGCCAGGGACCTTGCCCGTTAAATTGAGATGGGATTCAGTAATTGCACCATTCTCCAAGGTAACAGTGCAAGCGACTGTGAGATCTTCGGCTGTAAAGCCTGCCTCATTAAGAGAAAAGCTTAGTTTCATTGCAAAGCACCCGGCGTGCGCTGCCGCGATGAGTTCTTCTGGATTGGTTCCGACCCCATCTGCGAATCGTGAGTTGAAGGAATATTGCGTGTTATTTAATACCGTACTGGCTGAGGATAAAGTTCCTTTACCATCTTTTCCAGTTCCTCTCCAATTGGCTGTGGAAGTGCGTTTCATAGGTAATAGTTTTTTTAGGTAACATTAGAATTTTTATAAGGTTCGATTCCTGATAAAAATAGTTAAAAAACTTCGCCCAGGTTTACAAAAATTCCTTGGGAGCCATTCTGACCAAACCCATAGTCAATGGCAATATTTGTTCGTGAATATTTGTTGAATTTTACCCTCAAACCTAAGCCAACTGCCGGTGCGATTGTTTGAAAGGTATTGGATGGCCACTCTGTAAAACTTTGTGCATTGGCGAACACAACCCCTCCGAAAAGCCCGTTGTGAGAGACTTTGAATCGATATTCAGCTTCTAAGTAAATCATGTTTTTGCTTCTGAACCTTCCCTGGATATAGCCACGTCCGGTATTACTATACGTATCCCAGCCTGTGCTTGGCAAATCAAGATAGGGAGGACTCCCGGCAAGGGTGACCCAATTGTATGACCAAAAGGCGAGAATGTTTTCGCCGTTGCGCGGAAATGGAATATAGTGTCGTAAGTCAACCAGGAGCGATTGGTAATTGACATCACTGCCAAGCGCGGTAAAGTTTTGACGGTAGACAATACCAGCATAAGTACCACCTGCAGGATTGATGGAGTTAAGCCGATTATCAAAAAGCAGGGCTGCCAGCAGCCCTGACGACATTGACTTATCAGAAATGCCATAAGCGTTAATGTCTGAAATGACACCAGCATCTCCGTCGGCATTATCCAAAGATGTTCCCTTAATATCCCAATGATAGTCCAGGGCATACCCAAGACCCGCATATAAGTTGGGTCGAATACTTGTCAGCAAAGTCTGGTACAACCGGAGGTATTTAAATTCCTGATTAGCGTAGTTATCAGCACTGCTGGTACCTCCTAGGCCGTATGTTTTCTGAGGGTACTTATAGTATCGCCAGTCATTGACAAAGTTAAATTTATTGCCTTTGGTCCATACGTTGCTTTGAAGATGAAAAACGGATTGATGATTTTGTGTGTACAGCGCATCGGTATAAACGTTTGAAAGCTTTTCATTTTTACCATCACTGGTGTAAAATGCGGCATTGGCCACAACGATGGCAGCCCATCCGCTTGACAAAGAGTACCCAATTGAGGGGGAACCAGAAAAATAAATCCGACCTGCTTTTTTCTTAGCGGTGTCGCGCTTTATCAAAGGCTTGTTGAGAATCGTTTCAAGGGCGTCAATCAGATCCTTTTCTTTCCTAATTGTTTTAGAAGAATCTTGCTGAGCGAAAGCGGATTGTAGGACAAGGCAAAAGAAAAGGGGAAAAAATCGGAATGGCATTAAAAAAATATTCGTAAGTAAAATTAAAGCCGTTTAGATGAAGCCAAACCAAAATAGTTTAAACACAAAAATAGGATAACCACTTATTGAAAAATAATCTAAATGATAATAAAGCGCGACTTGTGATTTCAAAATACGAATAAATGTTGCCTTTGGATTGGTATTCTTTGGTATTTTTAAGGGGGAAGGTTATTATATTTGCCTACCGTATTGCGTTATGAATATTTTCCTTATTGAAGATGACGAAATTTATTCGGAGTTCATCCGCAAGGCGTTGAGCAAGAATGCTGGTTACAATGTCAAGCCGTTTTCTTCAGCAGAAGAAGCCTTACATGCCATCAACGGAAAACTTCCTGAAGTTGTGATTATTGATTACAAATTGCCTGGGTTAAGCGGCATTGAGTTATATGAAAAAATAAAATCGAAAATTACCGATGTCAACAGGGTCATCATGCTCAGTGCCCTGGATGATGGGAATATGGTGCTCAGTTTCATTCAGAAAGGGGTGCGCGACTATGTTATTAAAGATGAGCATGTGGTTGACTCCCTTGAAGCCATCATTTCCGGCAATGACGAAAATTATTTTTAATTAAGCAGTTTGTTGGGCAGGCGTAAAATAAATCGCGCCCCGTGACCAGGTTCACTCTCACAGCAAATTTCTCCACCCATTTTATCAGTGATTGTTTTTACAATGAACAGCCCCAGACCGGAAGAGCTTTCGCCCCCAGTTGGCCGTGCGGACAATTGTTGAAATCGTTGAAACAATTTGAGTTGGTCTTCGTTACTGATGCCCGGACCTTCATCCAGAATTGAAAGTTCGATGAACTCCGGTTGCAGGTCCATGTTTACAAACACCTTTTTTCCTTCTGGTGAGAACTTAATTGCGTTGGAGAGAAGGTTTTCGATTACCCTTCCGAGGTAAAGTTTGTCCGCTTTTGCCAATAATGGCTTACCTGGCTCGAAGAGCAATTCGATTTTCTTCCTTTCAGCAATCTCACGATAATTCTTTACGAGCAGTGTCATCAAAGATGAAAGGTCAAAGAGTATTTCATGTAGTTCAATACCTTTTTCATCCAACATCCGACTATCCAGTAAATTGCGAACCATTCCTAATCCATCCACGGCGATCTGGTGAATTTTTCCTAGGTACTCTTTTTGTTCCGCCGTCAGATTTTCGGAGCATGAATTCATCAATTGGGTAAGGGCAAATATCCGGTTAAAGGGTCCCTTCAAATCATGGGAAACCAAACTGATGATCTGAATTTTTTCCTGGTTAAGTTTTTGCAGGTCATCATTTCGGTCCTCCAACTCTTTTATATGCCTTTGAATTTCCCGGCCCTGCAGCTGCATTAATTTTGCTTGTTCTTTCGTTTTGATCAAGGCGCGCAAAAGAATAATCAACACCGCTGTTACTGCCAAGCCAATGATCAGGATTTCTAGCATAAGCCGAAAATAATGGCTTAGCCGTTAGGTTCGGTGTGATGTCAGATATTTAGTTTTAATTCCTGTTTTTGAGAGACAGGAACTTTAATGGTAATGCCGTGGACGCGTACCCGAATATATCCCTGGAAAACCACCTCATATTTTTTCCCGCCCAAAAGGCCGACTACGGTATCAAGAAAACTATTTTGTTTTAAAACTAACTCGGCAACGATCGGCACGGAAAAGTCAGACTTCCCTGCAATCGCAACATCCAAATCATGTTTCACTGTTGCAGATTTTGTTCCATCCACAAACACCTCCACGTTTACCTCCTTCAGCTTCATTTTCACTTTGTTCGGATTGAAGAAGTAACCGTTAGCTTTCAAAATAGGTTTTCCTGAATTACTTAAATCAACGGCGATGTCGGATACTCCCTTAAATACGATTTCCTCCTTTGGCACACAGGCAAGTAGCGTTAGTAAATTCAGCATCATCACGAAGGATGGCAATTGGTTTTTAATTATTTTCATTTGGCCGCAAAATTAACGCTTGATCTTACATTTGTGCATGGATGAGAAATTACTTTCGCAATTTGATGGCATAGCGGATGGTTTGGCCAATGAAGGCATCTCGGTAATGAATGATTTTTTATCAAAAGAAGAAGTAACCAGCATTATCCATACAGACGAGTTTAAAAATGGATTGTTACGATTCAAAAAGGCTGGAATAGGTAAGGCGCAGGAAAAACAGATTAACGAGAGCATTCGGGGGGACTATATTCAGTGGCTTAATCATGCAAATGCCGTTCCACCAATTCGGATTTATCTGGAACGACTTTCGCAACTGACCACATTTCTTAATCAAGCCCTTTTCCTTAGCTTGAAGGATTTGGAAGTACACATGACCATTTATCCTCAAGGAAGTTTTTACCAACGACACATCGATCAGTTCAAAAAAGATGATCATCGCAAACTTTCGGTGATTTGTTACCTGAATGAAAATTGGACAGAAGACAATGGAGGACAACTTCGGGTTTATTTTCCCGATCGGTCAAAAGATTTTTTTCCTATTGCGGGGAGATTGGTTTGTTTTCGCAGCGATTTGTTAGAACACGAAGTTCTCCCCGCAACGCGCGAACGATTAAGTTTGACGGGCTGGATACTGGATACCCGGGTAAATTGAAAAAGTCATTCAGTTTTCAGTTTCTCGACGGGATTAACAAATGCTGCCCTAATGGATTGGTAGCTTATGGTTAGCAGCGCAATCAATACGGAGAGGCTTCCGGCAATCACAAAAATATCCCAGGTAATTTCAGTTCTGTAGGTGAAATTTTGCAACCAATGGTGCATGACGTACCAGGCAATTGGAACAGCAACAACGATCGAGATCACTACCAATTTCAAGAAATTAAAAGTAAGCATGTTGAATATGGTGTTTAAAGAAGCCCCCAATACAAGACGAATGCTTATTTCTTTACTGCGCTGCTCGACCATGAACGCCGACAACGCAAACAAACCAAGACAGGCTACAATAATCGCGAGACCAGCTGCACTAATGAAAATCCTGCCCATGCGTTGCACATCGTCATACATGCGCGCAAAACTTTCATTTAGAAATGCATACCGGATCGGCTGATTAGTAGAAAACTTTTTCCAAATGCCATCTATGGATTGAATCACCGACGCCATAGAGGCGGTATTGACTTTTACCGACACGATGTTAGAGTTATTGCCAAGCACAAAACACAAGGGACCGATCTGTTCGCGTAAGGATTCAAAATGAAAATCCTCAACGACACCGATCACATTCCATACCCGCCAGTTCTGAACTCCCTTGCCCACCGGATCAGTTAAGCCCAGTTTTTTCGCCATGGTTTGATTGATGATAATGCCTGAAGAATCAGACGCCATATTTTCAGAGAAATTTCTTCCCTCTACGATTTTCATCCCCATTGTTTTGATGTAATCATAATCTACCCTCCAAAACTGCACACCGATGGATTTGTCAATTTTATCTTTGCCTTCATTCCAGAAACCGTTACCATTTCTTTTCGTTCCCCGGATTGGGAGGTAATCACTGATGGTTACACTCTTCACCTGCGAGAGTTGAAGCAGTTCGTTTTTAAAGGTTTTTATTTTCTCGTCGAGCGTATTCGTTCCCTGTATGAGGATTACTTGATCCTTGTCAAACCCGACTTTTTTATTGAGGATATATTCCACCTGGCGGTAGATGACAAAGGTGGCGATAATCAGAACAACGGAAGCGGTGAACTGGAAGACCACCAATGAACTGCGCATGGTTGAGCTTTTGCTGCCGCGACTAACATTTCCCTTTAACACACTGGCTGGATTAAATGAGGAAAGATAGAATGCAGGATAAAGACCAGCCAGAATTCCCACCACTAGCGCAGCCAGCAAAAGCATAGGAAATAATTGCCAATCGGTCCACGGAAATTGAATTGATTTTGCCGACAATAAATTGAAATAAGGGAGCAGGAACCATGCCAGCAAAACCCCAACAACAAAAGAAAAGACACTGTATAAAAGGGATTCGGTTAGAAACTGGTTGATGATGTTAATCCGTAAAGAGCCCACGGTTTTGCGAAGTCCAACTTCTTTAGCGCGGTTAGCGGATTTTGCCGTTGATAGATTGATAAAATTAATCATGGCAATGAGCAAAATAAAAGCAGCCACCGCACCAAACAACCAGACAAAACGAATATCGCCATGCGATACCGGATCAGAAATGCCTTCAGACCTCAAGTGTATACTTTTTACCGGTTGAAGTTCGAACCACCCGGCCTTTGACATTTCTTTAGCGTTAGGTACGCCATCCTTTATCCAGATGGGAAGGAGGTATTTGTCGATCACGCTTAGCATTTTCTTTTCTAGTTGCTTTGCGTTAGCGCCGGATTTTAACAGAATATAGGTGGGATAATTGGTGGCACCCCAATCACTTTGCTCCCCATTCCAAAATTCAACGCCTGTCATGGTCATCAAAAAGTCATACTGAAGGTGAGACGTGGCGGGGAAGTCTTCGATTACGCCACCGATCCTGAATGGATTTTTTTCGTCATTGTTGAGAATGAATGATTTACCAACCGGGTTTTCATTCGGGAAGTATTTGTCGGCCTTCCGTTTGGTGATTACGATCGTGTGGGGATCACTTAATGCCTTTGAAGGATTACCGTAGACCATTGGCAATTGAAGAATGTCAAGAAGACCCTGATCAAAATAGACGAAGCCTTCCTCATAAGTATTTTCAATTTTATCGGACCTCCGAATTTCTTTGCTGCCTGCACCAAATAGTTCGCTGGAATTGTATCGGCCAACTTTTTCTATTTCGGGGTAGTCGTCTTTAAGGGCTTTAGCGAAGGGCGCTTGCATCCAAACATCCTTGCCCGATTCACCCATGTAATTGTAAGCTATCACTACGCGAAAAATCCTGTCACCATCAGGGTACCGAAGGTCATAACTTAATTCGTCGTTGATAAACAAGGCGATTAATAAGCAGGAAGCAATGCCTAATGAGAATCCACCAACTTTTATGGCAGAGTACATTCTTTGTTTGGTCAAACTTCTCCAACCGATTATAAAATAACTTTGAAGCATATCGTATGAATTAATGTTAGTGGACATTGATTTTCGTAACGCAAATGGCCTGAGGTAGTTAAATACCTGGTACCAATAATTGATTTTAGCTTTGAGGGAAGACTTCTTCAGCAAATCAGAATAAAATTTTTCATCGAGATCACCACATACTTCTTCAGCTAACTCCCCACGCAGGAAATAGGCGAGGAACCGTTGGGCAAGTCGAGGAGGTGAAATTCTCTCCTTCATGGCGTTAAAGACCGAAACTGAGACTGGAAGCTGCAAATCCAGGATATTGATCCCAAAGTGATTGCCGGAAGTCCCGGGCAGCGGCCAATGTTTTCTTACCGTAAGCAGTGAGCGTATAAATCCGTTTTCTTCTCCCGCCACGCGCGGCCGTGGATTTTCCCATTTCAGATTTCAGAAACCCCTTTTCCTCCAGTCTTGTAAGGGAAGAATGAACTGCCCCGATGGAAACGGAGCGCTTGGTTTGCGACTCAAATTCATCAGCTATTTTAAAGGCATAGGCATCTTCGCCCAATATCCCAGCCAGGAGAAGAATTACTTCCTCAAATTCTCCCAATCTTGTTTCTATCATAATATTCTAAATTGTAGAACTAATATACGAAGGAAATTTTTATTTGTTCTACTATTTAGAAGTAAATGGAGGGTTTAGCGATTAATTCCTTTTTATAGTCAGGTTGGCAAAATCCCCGTTCAATCCGTAATTCCACAACCCAATCAATCCATCTTTGCGGTCATTCAGCTTGTCTACCTTCAGGGAATGAACTGTGGCACCATTCACATAAACCGTTATGGTTGATTCATCAACCACAATTTTTGCATGGAACCATTCTGTGGCGGCTGGTGGAGGGTTGATGCCTTTTTCGTAGATGCCATTTTTCTCATTGCGAAGCCTTTCCCATGTATACTGAGGATGGCTGATATATTGAACCGCATGAATTTTTCTTACAGGATCGGTCGACTGAAAATTAAAAGGCCGGAAATAGATGGCGTCATACGTCAGCGTATCAACACCATGAAAGGCTATTCCCAGAAAGCTTCGTTGAGGAATGTCTTTACCGCGCAGGTCCACTTCAATTGTACCGGTAGAAAAATTGACATTCTTTAACCACACTATTTGATTGCTGGAAACGCCCTGCTTTTCATTAATGGCAACAGGAGCATGGTTTGAGTACGAAATTAATTTTTCTTCCTTCAACATTTGTTGAAGATTAAAAGATTGACCTCTCCCGGTTGTGACCGCGATAAGCCCAATCAATAAGCATGATACGAGTGTTTTCATAAAGTTGGTTAATGGTTTTAACGGGAAATACCCTCAAATATATTGCCAGAGCACTACAGCTAATTTCTGATGTTTCGGCTATTAACGGTTGATCAAGAGTGCTGATTGTTCAAAATCAAACAATTTTGTTCGATAGTGAAAAGTTTTGGCATATGTTTATTTTTGCTTTCCAACGAAAACGAACTGGCATGAATTACCGCATCGAAAAAGACACCATGGGCGAGGTACAGGTACCTGCTGATAAATACTGGGGTGCCCAAACTGAACGCTCGCGCAACAATTTTAAAATTGGTCCAGAGGCGAGCATGCCGCATGAAATTATATATGCGTTTGGATACCTGAAAAAAGCAGCAGCTCAGGCGAATTGCGAACTGGGAGTACTTACAGGAGAAAAAAAAGATTTGATAGGCAAAGTATGCGATGAAATAATTGATAAAAAACTAGACGATCAGTTTCCGTTGGTTATCTGGCAAACCGGCTCCGGCACGCAGAGCAACATGAACGCCAACGAAGTGATCGCCTACCGGGCTCATGTTCTTAGTGGAGGCAAATTAACAGATGAAAAGAAAGTGCTGCACCCCAATGATGATGTGAACAAATCGCAATCGAGTAATGATACATTTCCTACAGCCATGCATATTGCCGCCTACAAGCAAGTGATGGAAATCACACTGCCCGGGATGAAGAAATTACGCGATACCCTTGCCAAAAAGTCGGCCGACTTTAAAAATATTGTGAAGACGGGACGCACACATTTTATGGACGCTACGCCGCTCACGCTTGGCCAGGAATTTTCGGGGTATGTTCAGCAGATCGACAATAGTATCCGTGCGATTAAAAATGCATTAGTGGCTGTAAGCGAACTTGCGCTTGGCGGAACTGCTGTGGGCACAGGGTTGAACACACCGACTGGTTATGATGTTCTTGTGGCAAAAAAAATTGCAGAACTCACAGGCTATCCTTTCATTACTGCCCCCAATAAATTCGAAGCCCTTGCTGCCCATGATGCTATGGTGGAACTTTCAGGAGCACTTAAACGTGCTGCTGTTTCTTTAATGAAAATAGCCAACGATATTAGAATGCTTAGCTCAGGACCCCGTTCAGGTATTGGTGAAGTTATTATTCCCGACAATGAACCGGGCTCATCCATTATGCCCGGTAAAGTAAATCCAACACAACCAGAGGCCCTCACGATGGTATGTGCCCAGGTAATGGGCAATGACGTTGCTGTTGCTGTGGGTGGCTCTATGGGTCATTTTGAATTGAATGTTTTTAAACCAGTGATTGCATCAAATGTTCTGCAAAGTGCGCGGCTTATCGGCGACGCCTGTGTTTCATTTAATGATAAATGTGCCATAGGTATTGAACCCAACTTACCGGTCATAAAACAACATATGGAGAACTCCTTGATGTTAGTGACTTCGTTGAATACGCACATCGGTTACGAAAATGCTGCCAAGATTGCCAAGAAGGCTCACAAAGAAAATAAAACCCTTCGCGAAGCAGCCATTGAATTGGGGCTTGTCACCTCGGAGCAGTTTGATCAATGGGTAAGGCCAGAAAAGATGGTGGGAAGTTTGGAAAAATAATCAGGCTTGCTTAGCAGCGGCAAACATTTTCATGGCCTTTTCCAAATCAACATTCCCCCCGGAAAGAATTATACCTACATTTTTTCCGGCAAATTTTTGCTTATGCTTGAGTACTGCAGCAAACGGAACAGCACATGAAGTTTCCACAATGATTTTCATGCGTTCCCAAATTAATCGCATGGCTGAGATGATTTCATCATCAGTTACAGTGATTACTTCTTTGACAAGATCCTTGATGATAGGGAAAGTCTTGTCTCCTAAAGTAGTCAATAAACCATCCGCGATAGACTGTGACTGGGCCTGTTCAATTTTTCCACTTTTTAAGGAGCGATAAGCATCATCCGAGCCAGCCGGCTCACCTGCTATAACTCGAGTAGATGGGGAGAAATATTTCGTGGCGAGAGCAGTCCCGCTTAACAATCCACCCCCACCAACGGGTGCGATGATATAATCCAGCTTGGGAGCTTCTTCAAACAATTCTTTCGCAGCCGTGGCTTGCCCGGCAATCACCTGGTAATTGTTGAAGGGATGGATTTCAGTTGCCCCGGTTTTTTGAATTACTTCGGCCAGGGTGGCTTCCCTCGCCGCCAAAGTTGGTTCGCATTCAAAAATTTCTCCTCCAAACGCGCGAACGCCTTTCTTTTTTATGTCCGGTGCTGTCCGCGGCATGACGATATAGGATTTCACGCCTAGGATTTTTGCGGCACGTGCCAGCGCCTGCGCATGATTGCCGGAAGAATGGGTTGCTAATCCTTTTCTTAACATATCCGGACTAAGCGAGAGAGCAGCATTCATTGCCCCGCGCGCCTTGAAGGCACCAATCTTCTGAAAGTTTTCACTCTTAAAAAAAATGGTACAGCCAGCAACATCATCAATGCTTGCGCAAGTCAATACGGGCGTGCGATGAATAAAGGGTATTATTCTTTTGTGAGCCTCTTCAATGGCAGATTTTGTGATTACGCTGCTATCCATTTTACTTTTTCTTCAATCGGCTTTCTTTTACTACTGACTGGTGATCCATTTGGAACACCAATATGAATGAATCCTACCAATTTATCGTCTTCCCCCAATCCAAAAAAAGATTTAGCTTCAGGAAAATTAGTAACGCCTCCTGTGCTTAAATAACAGCCAATGCCGTAGGCCGTAGCCGTGAG
>Ga0210403_10003629_pt1 | contig 13503 bp, 10 predicted proteins | sample IncBWC19MmetaG_FD_150863 | JGI IMG/M metagenome (GOLD analysis project Ga0210403, IMG submission 150863) | Forest soil microbial communities from Barre Woods Harvard Forest LTER site, Petersham, Massachusetts, United States - Inc-BW-C-19-M | ecosystem: Environmental > Terrestrial > Soil >... | reverse complement strand
CCTCCCCCAAATGCGCCTTGCAAAACTCAAAACAGAAGAAGGAGTCCCAGATTGGGCGCGATCCCACACAGGAGTGAACTGGCGGTGAAAGACACAATGCACGCCAGGAAAAAACGCTTCCGCCCAAGCCATCCGACCAGCCATCCACTAATAGGCAGAACGATTGCATTCGAAACGAGATAGCTCGTCAACACCCACGTGCTCTCGTCATTGCTGGCGCCTAGATTGCCCGCGATGTGGGGTAAGGCCACATTGGCGATGCTGGTATCGAGCACTTCCATGAACGCGGCCAGCGAAACCGCGGCCGCAATGATCCACGGATTGCCCTTGGGCTGCCAGATTCCCTCTCCCGAAGTGACGGGTCCGGCGTCGCTCATCGGGCCCTCACATCGGGTTCAGCGGATAAGCCCGTTCTCACCCTCCGCCGATACCGCATCCGAACGACTCTGGCGGTCGGTGCGACGGCGTTTAAGCAAATTGTTTTCCGATTGTCCAATCTCATGCTCCCCGTTTTGTTTCCTCTGTGGCTCGAATAGCAAACCTGTTTCCTCTGAGCTCCGCTTCGGCCTGGAGCCAATCATCCACTTCATCGCCGCCGAGGCCGTCACGCTCAAGATAGATTTCATATGCGCGACGCCTGATTTCTTCGTAACTCGGTGCGCGGATTGCGGAAGAATTCAGTGTTAGAGGCTTGATAGGGTTTGCGTGAAGCTCCAAAGTTTCATTTCTCTTGTCTTTCTGGCTCATAAGAGGGTCCTTTCCCTTCGCCGTTGAATTTCCCTTTGTCCCAGCATGTGAAACCCGCAGACCTCCGCGCCACGAGTCCCGATGGGGTAGACGGGACTCGTAGCCAGACTGACGGTATCGCCGACTCACAAATGAAACGCGATACCGGCGGAGGACTGGGCGGAGCCCGCTGCAAACACGCTTGGCTCGACGAACTGCTCTCCCAAGGGGATGCTGTGGCCGGGCAACCGATTCACTGGCGATGGCGCGGTCCGTTGACACCGCCAGGCCCGGTGAAACACAGAAATCCCAAAATCGCCAACGCCGTGGCGAGCAGAAGCGTCAACATAAGAGCCTCCCCTCATCCCCACCTCAGCCGTACGCGTTGCGCGCGGCCTGATTTTGCGAGATACATCTCGCGTTACCGATTGCCCGTGAAGTGCCCCTTCCAAAAATCCAAGCCGATCCGACAAAGTACTCCAATCTTTTTCGCAACTTCTTTCGCCCCTGGAATATTCGGGCCTTTACCGCGCCAACGGACGTTCCCATGATTCGGGCGGTCTCTTCCGTCGACCTCTCGTCAATATCACGCAACTCTATGGCCCTCCGTGTTCTATGCGGCAACTCATTCATGGCGAATGACAGCATTCGCCTCCACTCTCTTTGTGAGTAGTAGGCTTCGGGATCCGGAGCCAAATCTGGGATCTCCAACGGAATAGCGGTTGCCGCATTCTCGTTTAAGTCATCGATCGACACTTCGCGCTTATCACCAGTTTTCCGCAGTAACATTCGCGCTTCGTTGATTGCGATCCCTGTTAGCCACGTTGAAAGGCGGGATCTCCCCTCAAATTGATGCAGATGGAGGAAGGCTTTGTGAAAGCTCTGCTGCATTACGTCTTCGGCGTCCTGTCGAACGCGGGTGCAGCGCAGCGCAACGGAAAAAATCCTTCGCTGGTGACGTGCGACCAGGACTTCAAACGCCCGGGCATCTCCGTTTTTGGCGGCAGCAACCAGAACAGACTCATCCTCTCCTGCGAGAATGTGGACAGGAGGGACCGCTGGTGCTCGTTTGTCGAACTTCCCTACGAGTGTGGGCACAGTGTCCCTCCGGGTCCGGCCGTAAAATCAAAAGTGCTTGGGTTCGATTCACTATTGGGGTTCAAGTGCGTTTTTGACTCTTGTTTCGCGTTCCTCTTGCCGAGTTCTGGGTTCACATTCGTGGAAGACGGGCAAGGGATGACACTTGCCAGGAAGGCGGCAAACAAACAAAGAAACCAAATGAACGGACCATGTCTTGTGGCTGTTTTCAGTTGTTCCAGCACATGCTTGGTATAGATACCCGTGGCGATGAAGTGCGTGCCCTCCTCTGACATGGAGCGCAAGAACCGTAGCCCGCTGTTGTCGATGAATGTGACCCCGCTAAGATCGACCGTGCATGTTCGTCCGTTCTGTGCGCGGTGCCTGTTTTTCCAGCATGTCTTCAGTTCGCCGACCCACGGTTGAACCAAACGACCTTCGAGAGTCCATCTTTGTTCTGTGGCCGTCTCGGCGATCGTGATTCGTAGCATTCGCGTGGCTCGCTTTCTTCGCCCATGGCGGTGGTCCTCTGTCCACCGGCCGGCTTGCCCACTCAATTTCAATCGCTTTCCCAACACTGAACCTTCACGAACGCGACGTCGTTCGCGACCGCTTGTGCAGATGGACTTCCGACCCGCCTCGTTCAAAGTGCACATCGTCCATATATGCTTTCATCAGCAGTATTCCGCGCCCATGCTCGGAAAGCGGATCCGATATGAATCCATTGCCTCCTGGCTCTCCGAAGTCGAATCCTTTTCCCTGATCCGTTACGACGATGGATATTTCCTTGCCGGGCCAGCAGCGGCACCGGACGTGTACTTTTGCTCTTGGATGTTCGTGATTGCCGTGCACTACGGCATTCGCCAGAGCTTCGCGGAGCGCCATCTCGACATTTAACTCCTCGCCCGGGACACATTGCGAAGCTTCAACCAACAGCATCAGGCGTTCCACCAGCGGTGAGATGGCTTGAAGCTTGCTAGGCATCCAGGAGTCAACTTCCAGGACGGAAGTGAGGGAATTTTTTCCTGCGAACTGCGACTGAGAATCCGATGCTCTGTTCTGGCTTCGCATTTCGCTCATGACAACCTCCGCTTGCTCCGGGGAAATGCATCACAGGGGCCAGAGCGCGGAGGGTTCCTAAAGTCGCGGAACTTATTGATTTGTACCGGGATGGCAAGCCGAGGGAGCATCCTTCAAATCACACTGCTAGCGTGGCACTGCCGTATTTGTGGTAGCGTGCCCGTTTTGTGGCACACAAGGAAACTATGTAGAAAGAAAGTTTCGGACTTGCGCGGAGTGAAAGTGAAGCCCGGCTCGGTTAGGCGTGGCGGCGGGCGATTCCGAGTTTGCGAATTCTCTGCTGGAGTGTGGATCGCTTCATTCCAAGAAGGGCTGCCGCCCCATTTGCGCCCGCTACAACCCAGTTGCACTGCTCCAGAGCTTTCAGGATCTGCTGACGTTCTGATTGCTCCAAAACATCGTGAAGGGCGCCGTTCGCCGGGGATTTCGGAGATTCGAGTTTTTCCGATGGCTGGCCGAACTTGGGGAATTTCAGGTCAGCCACATCAATGCTCAGCACAGGACCCGTCGAGATAATTACGGCGCGCTCGATCACATTCTGGAGTTCTCGAATGTTCCCCGGCCAATGGTATCGGCACAGGGCATCCATCGTCATGGATGGAATCGTTTCAATCACCTTGTTCATCCGCTTGGAGAACTGCTGTGCGAAGTGCCGCGCGAGGAGCAGAATATCTCCTTCGCGCTCTCGCAAGGGCGGCACGTGGACGGGAAAGACGTTGACACGAAAAAACAGATCGGATCGGAATTTCTGCTCGCTTACCATCGCCTCCAAATCGCGGTTCGTCGCGGCAATCAAGCGTGCGTCTGTCCGGAGCGTCCTCGAACTTCCCAATCGCTCGAATTCCCTCTCTTGCAGCACGCGGAGCAGCTTCGTCTGCAGTTCGAGAGGGATTTCCCCTATTTCGTCCAGAAAAATGGTGCCGCCGTTGGCCACTTCAAAGCGCCCGATTCGCTGCGCAATCGCTCCCGTGAATGCGCCTTTCTCGTGTCCAAACAGCTCGCTTTCCAGCAAGCCCGTCGGAATGGCCGCGCAGTTGAGCTTGACGAAGGGCTTTGAGCGCCGTGGACTCAAATCATGGATGGCTCGCGCAACCAGTTCCTTGCCCGTGCCCGTCTCCCCATAAATCAGCACCGTCGAATCTGTCGGCGCCACGGTTTCCACGCGCTTGAGGACTTTGCGCAGGGAAGCGCTGTTTCCTACGATCTGGGCGAAATTCATTTCGCTACGGATCTCATCTTCGAGATACAGCTTTTCCTGCGCCAGCTTGTCTTTCAGCTCTCGAATTTCCCCAAAGGCAAGCGCATTCTCCACGGCAATCGCAACCTGATTCGCGATTTGGGTCAGAAACTCGATATCGCCAGCGAACGCATTGTCCTGATATTTGAGCACACCGAACGTGCCCAGCACCCGGCCTCGGCTAACAAGAGGAAGGACGCAGACAGTCCCAACTTCAGCTTGCGCCGTGTCCTTCATTCCCCGACGCCTCGCCTCCTGGACGCTGCCGCACCAGAGTTTGCCAGTGCGAAAAACCTCTCCCGAGGCATCTTCATCCATGGGGACAAGGCTCTCCTCCTGGATGGATTCGATGCTGAACGGAAAATCCATGGCATAGATCCGCAAATGCGTCTTGTCCTTATCGGGAAGAGTAATGCCGGCGCCATCGCAGCCCATAACCCGGCGCGTGCTCGCCACTACGGCCCGGAGAAGATCCCGGAACTCAAGATTGGAAACTACGTGGTTGGTCAATTCAAGGAGAAGTCCAACACGCTCGCTCTTTTTCAGCAGCTGTTGCTGTGAGGCCTGCGCTGCATCAAAGTGCAGCGCGTTGTCGAACGCGAGAGCGATCTGCTCAGCCACCACGGACAGAAAATGAACTTCCTCGGCGGCATAGATATCCGGAGCTTTACTTGCAAAGGTGAGCGTTCCGACTTTGCTGTGGGCTGTGGTTAAGGGCAGGGTGCACACACTGCGGATTCCATATTTCTTTAAAATCTCCCGGAACTTGCAAACCTCAGCATCTTGGGCCGTAAGCGAAGTGACCATAGGTTCTTGGTTCTGGTAGACCCACCAGGCATCAGATTCCTCCATTTTCAGTTCCGGGTCTGGAGGGATAGCGGCCTCTGTCACAGCGTCGACGAAATGGCGGTGAAACGTATTCGATTTCTCGTCATGAATAGACACGCCGACACTATCAAACTGGACCACCCGGTGCAGTTGCCTCACTAGCGCGCGAAACAGATCCTGTGGATCTCGATACGTTCCGATCGCATTCGACACGCGAATGAGGGTCTCGTACCGCGTCTCGGGCAATGCAACTGCGAGGATTTCCGAATCGTTGCTCATGGTCAGTGCACCGCCGGAGTTAGTCTGGATTCCGTCACATGTGATGCCCGACCTGGCCCAATTGGTGCCGCAAATCGGGCATGCTACCGCAAACGCGGCAGTGCCACGCGGGCAGCCTGACCCAAGGTGCTGTCCCCAACGCGCCTCATCTCACGACAAATCAATAAGTTCCGGCCTTTCAGGAACACATGGCTCTATGGCACGCGCGCTGCACTATTCCTTTCGTGTGATACGTCCAGCCGTTTGAAAAACCCAGAAAAATACCCTTGAAAAGGGATCGATTCGAAAGATAAGCCATGAATAGTCTTCTTAGACACAGTCTCGTTGTAGGCGGAGTGGTTGGTTTGATCGTCATCGTTCTGATCGTTGGAGCCATGCGCCCAAAACATGCGTCAGGCGCAGGAACGGCAGCGCCTCCGGAAGTCATGGTGGCGCAGGTCGAACAGAAGGATGTTGACCTTTACAGCGAATGGATCGGTACGTTGGCTGGAGAGGTGAACGCCAACGTTCAGGCCCAGGTTTCAGGGTATTTGCTAAGGCGGAATTACCAGGAAGGGTCCTCCGTAAGGAAGGGACAGTTGCTTTTTGAGATCGACCCACGGCCCTTTCAGGCGGCCCTCGACCAAGCCGAAGGACAGTTAGCGCAGGCCACCGCGCAGCTTGCTAACGCCGAAGCCGTTCAACTCCGCAACCAGCTCGATGTGGAGCGGTACACTCCCTTGGCGAAGGAGCAGGCGGCGAGCCAGCAGGACCTCGACAATGCCAACCAGAATTACTTGGCAGCGAAAGCTACCGTGGCCACGGATAAGGCGCAAATCAAGTCCGCCGAAGCCGCCGTCGAGACGGCCAAGTTGAACCTCGGCTTTACGCAAATCAGTTCGCCCGTCAACGGCATCGCCGATGTAGCAAGGGCGCAGGTCGGAGATTTGGTCAGTTCCAGCAGCGGAACGCTGACTACCGTCTCGACACTCGACCCCATCAGGGACTACTTCACCGTCAGCGAACAAGATTACCTGCAATTGAAGAAGCAGTTTTCAGGCTCGGACAGACAGCGCTGGAAACTGCAGCTCATCCTCGCTGATGGGACCACCTACCCCCACGAGGGCGTCTTCTACTTCGCGGGCCGCGCCGTCGATCAGAACACCGGCTCGATCCAACTGGCGGCTCTCTTTCCCAATCCCGGCAATGTTCTTCGTCCCGGACAGTATGGCAAAGTCCGCGCCGTAGTCCGAACAGAGAAAGGCTCCTTATTGGTTCCCCAAGCGGCGGTAGCAGAGCTGCAAGGTAAGTATCAGGTTGTCGTTGTCGGGCAGGACGACAAGATCGCCATCCGGACTGTCAAAGTTGGGGATCGCATTGGCACCACGTGGATTATCCAAGACGGACTGAAGCCCGGCGAACGTGTTGTCGCGCAGGGCCAGCAGGCTCTCCGCCCGGGCACGACCGTGCAACCCAAACCATTTGTGGCCCAGTGAAGACGGGGGTGTTGGAACAGAAGAGACAAGGGTGTTGCTTGCGAGAACACCGGCGTAGCCCGGACACCTCCCCTTTTCAGAGCTCTCAGAGATTGATCGAAAGGAAACGCGATTCATGTCTAATTTTTTCATAAGGCGGCCCATCGTGGCGATGGTGATCGCCATCCTGATGGTGATCGTGGGCGTGGTCAGCATCGCAAGCCTGCCCATAGCACAGTTCCCCAACATCGTTCCACCGGAAATTCAGCTGCAGGCCTCCTATGTCGGCGCGGACGCGCAGGCCCTGGAGCAATCCGTCGCCACGCCCATCGAACAGCAAATAAACGGCGTGGACAACATGAACTATATGTACTCGTTGAATGCCACCGGCAACTCGCAAACCACCATGGTGGTGGACTTCGACCTGAAGACCGACCCGAACTTCGATCTCATCCTCACGCAGTCGCGCGAACAACTGGCTGCCGGTCAGCTTCCACCGGACGTTAACACCTATGGGGTCACCATTCGAAAGTCCGTGACCGCTCCGCTCATGCTGGTCGGGATATTTTCCCCGAAGGGCACATTCGACACGACGTTCCTCGGCAACTACGCTTATATCAATCTCAACGACCCCATTGCCCGCTTGTACGGTGTGGGCCAGACGCAGGTTTTCGGCGCGGGGCAATATGCGATGAGGCTCTGGGTGCGGCCCGACAAGCTGGCGAAACTGAACATCACGGTCACGGACATCGTCAATGCGGTGCAGCAGCAGAACACGGTCAACCCATCCTGCTGGTCAGGTGGGTGGTGAGCCAACTCTCGCGAACCAGCAATTCACGTATTCCGTGCTTGCGCAAGGCCGCCTGACGTCCCCGGAACAATTTGAAAACGTGATCGTGCGCGAGGCGCCAGATGGCGGGATTGTTCGCGTGAAAGACGTCGCCCGCGTTGAGTTGGGCGCACAGGACTACAGCATTGTCAGCCGCTTGAATGGCAAGCCCGCCATCGTTATCCCCGTCTACCAGTTGCCCGGTACGAATGCGGTGCAAACGGCCGCGGGCGTCCGAAAGCTGATGGCTGAGATGAAGCAGAGCTTCCCGGAAGACATGGATTACGCCATATCGCTGGACCAGACACTAGCAGTGACAGAAGGCATGAAGGAGATCATTCAAACCCTTTTGATCGCCATTGTGCTGGTCATCCTGGTCGTGTACCTCTTCCTGCAAGACTGGCGCGCCACGCTGATACCGCTGCTGGCCGTTCCCGTTTCGCTGGTGGGGACCTTTATTTTCTTCCCGCTCTTTGGCTTCTCCATCAATACGCTTTCGATGTTCGGGCTGGTGTTGGCCGTCGGCCTGGTGGTGGACGATGCCATAGTCGTCGTCGAAGGCGTCCAGCGCCACATCGAGGAGGGCCTTGCTCCCAAGGACGCCGCGCGAAAAGCCATGGCGGAACTCTCGGGCCCGGTCGTTGGTATCGCCCTGGTTTTGTCTGCCGTATTCGTGCCCACCGCCTTTATCCCCGGCATCACTGGACGGCTGTATCAGCAATTCGCCGTGACCATCGCGATTTCGGTTATGCTCTCGGCGTTCAACGCGCTGACGCTTAGCCCGGCGCTCGCGGCTCTCCTGCTGCGGCCCAAGAAACAGGCTACGGGGTTGCTCAACCGCTTTTTCGATTGGTTCAACCGCGTGTTTGGGCGTGCCACCGACGGCTATGTCCGCTTGTGTGGCGGACTGGTCCGCAAGAGCGCTGTTGCCATGGTGCTGTTGGCGGTCCTCAGCGTTGCGGCTGGTTTTTTTGGCAGCCGCTTGCCCTCCAGCTTCCTGCCCGATGAAGACCAGGGCTATGTGTACATCAATATGGACCTTCCGAATGCGGCTTCGCTGGGGCGCACCAGCGAAGCCGCGAAACAGGTTGAGGAAATCCTCGCCAACACGCCTGGCGTTGAATACACCACGAGTGTTGTTGGCTTCAGCTTGCTCAGCTTTGTGCGAACGACTTACAACGGCTTCTTTTTCGTCACGCTGAAGCCCTGGAGTAGCCGCGAAACACGAGCGGAACAGTTTCAGGAAATCAAGCAGCGCTTGAACCAGCAGCTCAGCAAACTGCCACAAGGAACCGCTTTCAGTTTCTCGCCCCCAGCAATCCCTGGCGTCGGCACTTCTGGCGGATTTCAGTTTGTGCTGGAAGACCGCGCCGGACGCGACGTCGCGTTTCTGTCAGGCAACCTCGATAAGTTCATGGCCGCGGCTCGCAAACGGCCCGAAATTGGCTATATCAGCACCACGTTTCTGCCCAGCGTCCCGCAAAAGTTCCTGGAGGTCAATCGGGAACGGGTGCTGAAGCAAGGTGTGGCCATCAGCGACGTCTACAGGACCATTCAGTCTTTCATGGGCGGCCTGTTCATCAACTACTTCAACGATTTCGGCCGTACCTGGCAGGTGTACGTGGAGGCCGAAGCGCCTTACCGGGCGAATATGGAGAACCTCGGGCAGTTCTATGTGCGCAACAGCGTGGGCCAAGCGGTTCCGCTTTCCGCGCTGACGAAGTTTGAGTCGCGCTCCGGTCCTGAATTCACGATGCGCTACAACGAGTATCGCTCTGCGCAAATCAACGGCAGCGCCGCGCCGGGCTATAGCTCGGACCAGGCCACCGCGGCTCTGGAAGATGTCTTCAAGCAGACCATGCCCCGCGAAATGGGCTTTGATTACATGGGCATGTCCTATCAGGAGCAGCGGGCACGCCAGGGAGTCCCGGCTTGGGCGATCTTTGGATTGTCGTTGCTGTTTGTCTTTCTGATTCTGGCGGCACTCTACGAAAGCTGGTCGCTGCCATTCAGCGTGTTGCTGAGCACGCCGGTCGCTGTATTCGGCGCCTTCGTGGTGCTGTGGCTGCGCCGCACGGTGCTCAGCGCTTTTTACCCAGCTTACATGGTTCAGATCGAGACCGACGTGTATTCGCAAATCGGGCTGGTGATGCTGATCGGCCTCGCCGCCAAGAACGCGATCCTGATCGTTGAGTTTGCCAAGGAAGAGTACGAAAAAGGAAAACCCTTGGTGGAAGCGGCGCTCGAAGGCGCCAGGCTCCGCCTGCGGCCGATCCTGATGACTTCGTTCGCGTTTATTTTGGGTTGCGTGCCGCTATGGATTGCCACCGGCGCCGGTTCGGTGGCTCGCCAAATTATGGGGACGGCCGTGATCGGCGGCATGCTGGCCGCCAGCGTAATCGGGATCTTTCTTATCCCCGTGATTTTTTACCTGGTTGAGAAATGGTCAGGTGCTGGCAAGGAGCACGCTTCTGCTGCAGTGCCGGCAACACCCGCCCCAGCGCCCGGGGACTGAGATGGGCCGCCAACTAATGGAGGAGTGGAACGCACAGTGAAGCGATTCATGAAGTACCTTGGGCCCTTCGTTTTCGTTATCTTGGCATCGAGTTTCAGCGGCGGGTGCATGGTGGGCCCGAAGTATCATAAGCCCGCGGTGCAAACCCCTGTGGCATACCGTGAGCTGAAAGAAAATCCTCCTGCCCAGGCTGCTTCCTTCGCGGACCTTCCCTGGTGGCAAGTCTTCCAGGACCCGCAACTCCAGGAGCTGATCCGCACCGCCTTAAAACAGAATTACGACATGCAGCTGGCCACGGAGCGCATCAAAGCCGAGCGCGCGCAACTCGCGATCACGCGCTCGTATCTTTTCCCGCAGGTTCAAGGCAGCGGCAATTTCACGGGCGGCAAAGAACAGAGTTTTCAGTCGAAATCAAATTTCTTCGCGCTTACCGCCGATGCCGCCTTCCAGCTCGACCTCTTCGGCAAGTTGCGCAGAGAGACCGAAGCGGCACGCGCCCAGCTCCTGGCAACGGAGGATGCGCAGCGTACCGTCATGCTGACGCTCGTCAGCGATGTGGCCAGCGACTACTTCACGCTTCTGCAGCTTGATCTCGAACTACAGATCACGCGCGATACCGTGAAGACCCAACAAGATTCCGTCAAACTCACTTCGCTCAGAGTAGACCACGGCGTCGCCACAAAGCTGGATGTGCTTCAGGCGCAGCAAGTGCTCGACACCGCCAATGCGCAGATCCCGGACCTCGAGAGACTGATCGGCCAGGAGGAAGATGCCATCAGCATTCTCATTGGCGAGTACCCGCAAAGCGTCCCGCGCGGCCGCCCGCTCACGGAGCAGCCACTTCCCCCCCAAGTGCCCCCGGGGTTGCCTTCCTCGCTGCTCGAGCGACGCCCCGATATTCACCAAGCCGAGCACATGCTCATTGCCGCGAACGCCGAAATCGGCGTCGCCAAAGCGTCGTTCTTCCCTCAAATATCGCTAACCGGTTCGGGCGGTGGCGCGTTTGGCCGCAGCAGCGTTTTCACCAGCATGATGAGCTCGCAAGCAAGCATCTGGTCCTACGGCGCTCAGGTAACCCAGCCCATTTTCACGGGTGGTGCACTTCGCGGAAACCTGCACCTGGCCGAATCGCAGCACGAGCAGGCTTTGATCGCCTATAAGCAGGCCATTCAGCACGCCTTCGGCGATGTGTCCGACGCACTGATCGGATATCAGAAATTGCACGAGGTGCGAGTTCGCCAGGAGCAGGCTGTAAGTGACTTGGCGGAGTCGGTCCGCCTCTCCATCCTGCGCTACCAGGGCGGCACGACCACCTATCTCGAAGTGCTGGACGGACAAAGATCGCTCTTTACCGCAGAACTCACCCTGGCGGAGGCGCGAGGCAACGAGTATCAGAGTCTCGTGCAACTCTACCGGGCTCTTGGCGGCGGTTGGCAGACATAGCCGTCTTGTCCGCAACGTGTCCGGATTAGAAGATGAATTTGATCGCGAATTGAATCTGGCGTTCCGGAACGGTGGTCCTCACTAACCCTCCTGCGATGCCGTTGGGACTCGTATCAGAAAGGAAGATATCCGTATTGCCATCTCCTGGGCCCGGGGGCCCAAAGTTGGGATGATTGATAATGTTGAACATTTCGACCCGGAACTGAACATTGAAATTCTCAGAGATTCTCCGGATGTGATTGTTTTTGAACACGGAGAAGTCGAGACTGGTGATTCCGGGACCGATCATGATATTGCGGCCGGCGTTGCCGCGAAGGTTGAAGCATTGCAGGTTTGTCGTATTGCCGCCGAGACAGTTGGCGTTCCAAAAGGCCAAGTCCGGAGCGGTAGGAATCGCAAAGCACTGGGTTTTGATGTAATTTTTGGGATTGCCTGGATTTGTGAGGGAACTGCATCCGGGACCGCCCAGGCGATTTGGATAAGCGAAATCGTCGCTGCTTAGCGTGTTGGCCGGGTCGTCCCCAGTGCCCCACGTCGGAGTAAAGGGAACTCCGTCGCTGAGGGTCAGAATCGTTCCGAGTTGCCAGCCCTCGGAAATCCACTTAGCCGGCCCGGACCACGATTTGGGCGAGGGCAGTTCCCACGTTGCATTGAGAACAAAACTGCGGCCCACATTGAAATCAGATAGGCCGCGGGTCAGCTTCGTGTCAAACCAGTCCAGACTGGAAATGGAATTCCCGAAGGCGTCGCCTGCCAACGTCGCGGAACTGGTGTCGATGCTCTTGCCCCAGGTGAATGTGCCCTGCACCTGGAAACCATGGCTCATGCGCTTGGCCAACTGCAATTCCATGGCGTTGAAATAGGAACGTCCCTGGTAAAACATCCCGCGGACGGTGCCAAAATTTGGGTTGATGTTGGAGTCATTAGCCGGCCACAGGTATCCGGCACTGGTTTTTATGGGCAACGCCAAATTGGCTTCGTCAACGCGGAAGGGCTGATGGACCCCGCGAGAGCCGACGTAGGCAACCATCGCTGCCACGCTCGGAGTGAGCTGATACTGGACATTCAAGTTCCACTGGCTCACGTAATTGCGATGGGGGTTGGGATCGGTGTAAATGGCGCGCACTTTGTTGGCTGGGAAGGTGCTCGGCAGCCCATTGAAGAAGCTTATCGGATTAGCGGCGTTGTTTTTGAGCACCGTGTACTGGAAGAAAGGTGTCGCTTGAGTCACCAGAAGGATGAATTGGTATGGGAGAGGCAGAACGTCAAACAACCCGATGCCGCCGCGAACAGCCAGTTTGCCGTTGCGCAGCGGATCCCAGGCGAATCCGATTCGCGGTTCAAAATTCTTCGTGGTGGAGTTGCTCTCAAAGAACGGGTCACCCAGGTGGGGAGTGCCGGAGGTTATATCTCTCAAATTAGAGAGCTTCCCATTGGTCTCGGTAGGCATAGTGGTCATTTCATAGCGGAGCCCGAGGTTCAATGTCAGATTAGGCTTCCAGCGCCAGTCGTCCTGGATATAAGCGCCAAAGATGTTTTGGCGGAGATTGCGGGGTGTAAGCGAGCTGGCAATTCCGCCTTGAAACTTGCTAGGAACGTTGGTCAGAAAATTCTGTAAGTTGCTGAAGAACCAGATTCCATTGGGATCGGTTAGCGCGGTCACTTGCAGAAACATGCGCTCGAAGGCCCCACCGAATTTGATGGAATGCTTACCGAATTTGATGGAATGCTTGCCGCGGGTAATGAAGGCATCGTCATAGATCTGAAACGTGTTCCAACGGTATAGGTAGGTAGGCAGACCGCCAACGCCGCCGGGCATGCTGCTGAGTCCCCCCACAGTAACCACCGCAGCGTTTCGGCCGGCAAAGGCTCCGAGCGACTCATCAGCCGCAACAGAATTTATTGCATTGACGCTCGCATTGTTGTCCACGCGTTCGTGGTTATAGCCGAAACGAATCGCGTTTACGAAGCCGGGAGTGAAGCTATGAGTCTCTTCGACGGCAACAATCTGCCTGGAGGAAAGCGATCCAAGTCC
>Ga0210403_10003627_pt1 | contig 13507 bp, 13 predicted proteins | sample IncBWC19MmetaG_FD_150863 | JGI IMG/M metagenome (GOLD analysis project Ga0210403, IMG submission 150863) | Forest soil microbial communities from Barre Woods Harvard Forest LTER site, Petersham, Massachusetts, United States - Inc-BW-C-19-M | ecosystem: Environmental > Terrestrial > Soil >... | reverse complement strand
CGTGAAAGACCCAGAGAACGCGGCCGCACCAACCGCCGCCGGTGCGCCCGCGCGCCCGCAACCTGTCGCGCTCGAAGTTCCCGTCACCGTGAATGGCGCCCGCTCCGCGGATGGCTCTGACAAACGCGAACCCTTTTCCGAACGCTCGCAGACCGTGCTGGTTTTTGGCCATGGCGCGGTATTGCGTATTTCCGCGCTGCTTGCTCCCGGGCAACTGGTGTTCCTCACCAACGAAAAAACGAAGAAGGAAGTTGTGTGTGTGGTGGTGAAGTCCAAGACGGATGGTAATGCCGTCGGCTATGTCGAGTTGCGTTTCACCGAGCCCGCGCCCGGATTCTGGGGCATGCGTTTTCCTTCGGATACGGTACTGCCGCAAGCGGCGACGCGTCCTGCAACACCGGTATCTGCTCCGGTTCCTCCCAAAGCTGGGCAAGTTGCGCCACCAGTGGCCGTGAAGCCCGTAGCCGCGACGCTGCCGATCGCTGTTAAACCAGTTATTGCTGTTCCGCCGGCACCAGCAAGCTCCACGTCAGAGATTCCCAAAGCTGCCGCGCCTCCGATGCCGGCTGCTCCTCCTGTCGCTCTGCCATCGGCACGCGTAACCGAGCCCGCCGTTTCGAGTGTTGCGTCTTCGCCGCTGTTCGCGCCCACGGAGTCGAAGGCGGTGCTTCCGACTTCGCTGGGCGGCCCAACCTCAACTTCCGCGCATCAATCGACGGACGAATTAAAACAGCAAGCGGCCCGGCTGCAGGAGCAGCTTAGTTCGCTGTTGTTCGCCGAGGCGCCGAAGCCCGCCCTCGAAAACACCACCGCGCCGGAATTGGCGCAAAAAGTTCTGGACCTCACAAATTTCGCTCCGGCGCCGGTGACTGCCCAGCCGGTGAACAGCATTGCAGCTGCGCCGAAAACCAGGACATCCTCGCTGGAGGTGGAAGAGATCAAGATTCCCGCCTGGCTGGCACCCCTGGCGCGGGAATCGGAAACCCCGACGACTGCGCAAAGCTCCAGCATAGAGTCGAATTCGTTTGCGGAAGTGGAAACGGTGGTCACCGAATCGACCGAAGCAGGAATCACTCCGGAAACGCAGGAAGCCACGCAACGCCCTGAAGTCGCCATCTTTGGAGGCCAGCTTCTGGGTGAATCTGCCCAACCTGGTGGCTCCGCCTCTTCAGGCTCAAAAACTGGGCTGTTCCTCGGCATTGCGGCTTCACTGCTGTTGATCGCTGGGGGAGTCTGGTATTCACGGCAGCCCGGCAACGCTATTTCCGGAATGCTCGGTGGGAGCACGACTGCTTCTCAGCCGGCCGTTGCGCCCGAGGTGGAACCGGCACCTGCCGTCTCCAAGCCTGTCTCGCATCCGGCGGCTCCGGTTGTAGCCGCCAGTTCCTCGCCGACTCCGGCTCCGGTCAATCCGCCGGCTTCGGTGGCTTCCGCCGCTGTGAAGAATACGCCGGCGGCAACAGTTCCTCGGAACACGATTCCGGTCGTCACTCCAAGTGCGGCTCCGAGCCCGCGTAGCACACCGCTTGTGGAAGAGTCGAAAAAGCTGGCCCTGGGCGACGTGCGCCTGGCGAAGCCGCTCATCAATCGCGGCAAAGCATCTTCCGCCCCGGGCGATTCCGAGCCTTCGATTGACGTCAGTGCAAGTGAGAACAACAGCGCGCCGCTCTCTGGCCTGAGCACGGCTCATCGCAACGAGCCAGCCGCTCCCATTCCGGTCGGCGGCGACGTGAAGGCCGCAAAGCTCCTCAAATCCGTTCAGCCGGTGTATCCGCCGATGGCCAGGTCCCAGCACGTGTCCGGGAATGTTCAGATTGACGCGCTGATTGACGCGGACGGAAACGTTGGCGCGATGAAGGTGCTTTCCGGGCCGACGCTGCTTCGCGACGCGGCGCTGCAGTCGCTGAAACAATGGAAGTATCAGCCCGCCGAACTCGACGGCAAGCCCACGTCCATGCACCTGACAGTGACGCTGCAGTTCCGCGCACAATAATTTCACTTGGCGATGCGCGGCCACCCGCGCGATTGGAGTATTGATCGTTCCTATATGTCCGGAATAGCTCACGGTCCCTGGCCTGGAGGGAAAACGTGATCGATTTTGTGGTTTTCGCATTAGCTGTTGCTGTGTTTGCCACAATGGCTTCAATCGTTCGAGACGTGCTTCCTAGCTTGAACGAGGAGGAACAGGTGTATTTTCGCAGTTGGCCTAGTTCTTGGGGCACAACGAGGTTCGACCGCGCTCTTAGGAAGGTTTGGGATAAACACATCCGATTGTTTCCGAAGAGCCGGAAACGGATGCTGCTGGGCTGCCTTTTTCTGGCCACTTTGCTGTCGGTTGTGGCCTATCCTCTCTGGATGAGTTTTGGCCCGCGATGACAAGCGCCGGGTGTCCCACGGCGCGGGTGGCCAACCGGCGGACCCCCGAAGGGTTTGGATTCGAGTTGGTTTTGCTTGGAATTGGCCGGACTGTGAATCACAACGGGGGTGCTATAGTCAATTCCGCCCAAGCATCGTACTACCGCGCAGATACTATGATTTAATAGCGTTGCGGGAACAGAATGTGTGCTACTTCGCCGTCAGGCGCGGGGCAATGCCTTCGAAGGCGCTCTTGGAGCTGGAGATCACTTCGTTGGCGCCGAGGGTTTCGAGGATTTCGGCGAAGTCGTCCATGTAGCAGCGCACGATGATATGCGCCCTGGAATTTTTCTCCCGCGCCTTTTTGGTCACCAGCAGAGCGGTTTCGACGTTGTTTGTCGCCACCACCACGGTGCGCGCGTGTAGAATGCCTGCGTCCACGAGGGTTGAGTCCTGCTTCGCGTTGTCGACGACCACCGGCTCGCCGAGGCGCACCAGATCGTCCACCACCGCCGGGTCGCGGTCCACCAGCACATACGGCAATCCCGCTTCGCGCAGGTGCTCCACGATGCGCGCGCCCAGGTGTGTGTAGCCCACCACGATCACATGATTCCTCAGCTCGCCTGCCAGCATGCGGCACCCCTCCTGTGGGTTGTATCGCTGCAACGCCTGCAAAAAGAAAATGGAAATCACGATGCCGAAGAGCACGCACTGGCCCCAGAAGGAATACAGATCCCAAATCTCACTGGCGCTCTTTTTCAGATAAACAGCGTTCAGGATGGCATCCTGAAAACGCAAGCCGCCCGCGTAACGAAATACAAGTGTTCCGAGCAGAAACCACGTGCCAATCACGGCAAAACCCCAACGGGCCTGCCGCAAAAACAGTTTCGCGCGAATCCAGAAGTGCCGTTTCATCGTGATTGCAAATCCTATTGGGCTAGTTGGCTGGCGTCAACGCCGCATTGGTGGATTCGCAACCACCCGCGCCAGTTCCGGTGTTCCGTCGCCTTGCAGACTGAATTTCCCCCTCGTATACTGGCCTCCCGGCCAATTTTCGGGCCCGGCGGGTGGGTAGCCTGCCAGGGACCTCCTTTTGGCCTCATTTTTCACGCCTGCGCGACTCATACAGGCGAATTATGTTGTACAGCCGGACGCTCCACGAGCTGTCCTGGCAAAGGAGAATTTTGCATGCCTCACACGCCTGCACCGGAAGAGATGAATGTTTACCAGAACGCCGAAGCGCGTTTTGAGGTGGCAGCCAACAAACTTGGACTCGAGCAGGGCGTTTATCGTTATCTCAAATATCCCGACAAGGAAATCACGTTATACATCCCGGTGGGAATGGACAACGGACAGTTGGAAGTTTTCACCGGCTATCGCGTGCTGCACTCGACCGTGCGAGGACCCGGGAAGGGCGGCATCCGATTCGCGCCGGATGTCAGCCTGGACGAAGTACGCGCTCTTTCCGCCTGGATGACGTGGAAATGCGCCGTGGTGGACATTCCGTTCGGCGGCGCCAAGGGCGGCATCATTTGCGATCCGCGCAAGATGTCTCGCAGTGAACTGGAACGCATGACGCGCCGTTACACCGCCGAGCTTTCCGACTGGCTGGGGCCCGAGCGCGACGTTCCGGCGCCGGACGTCGGCACCAACGAACAGACCATGGCCTGGGTGATGGATACCTATTCAATGCATGCCCGCCAGGCGACCACAGCGGTGGTCACAGGCAAACCGATCGAACTTGGCGGCTCCCGTGGACGCCGCGAAGCGACCGGCCGCGGCGTGATGATCTGCGTGGACAAAGCGTTGGCTAAACTCGGGATGAAAAAAGAGACTACCCGCGTAATCATTCAAGGCTTCGGAAACGTCGGCTCGCTGGCCGCGGACCTGATGAAAAAAGCCGGCTACAAAATCGTGGGCCTCGCCGACATCGGCGGAGGGTTGTACAACGAGAACGGCTTTGACGTTCCCAAGGTGATTGATTGGGTTTATACACAGAAAAAGCCGCTGCAGGACTTCCCGGGCGGCGGTACGAAGATGAGCTCGCGCGACGTCCTTTTCCAGCCGTGCGATGTGCTCATCCCCGCGGCCATCGAGAACCAGATTACCGAGCAGAACGCTCACCAGGTGCAATGCAAGATTCTTTGCGAGGGCGCCAACGGGCCCACCACGTGGCAGGCGGATGCAATTATTGACGCCAAGGGGGTTTTTACCGTGCCGGATATTCTCGGCAACGCCGGTGGCGTAACGGTCAGCTACTTCGAATGGGTGCAGGACCGGCAGGGGTTCTTCTGGCGGGAGAGCGAAGTCAACGAGCGGTTACTAGACGTCATGGAACGTTCGTTTGACGAAGTGGTTCGCTACGCCGAAACGCACAAGGTGAACAACCGGATCGCGGCCTATATGCTGGCGATCGACCGTGTGGCCATCGCCCTGAAGCTGCGCGGCATTTACGCATAATTTGCTCTTGGCTTTCTGAGCCACTCGGCGTACTCTCTGTGCCAGAAGTTACAGCAGAGTTACACTTCGATTCGGTTCGAAACGTCCCGTCGGCCGAGGAAAGGGTCCGCCAAGTGGCCACGGACTCCACTCCTGAAGTTCCTGGAAGACTTGAAGAACAATACCGGCGCGAGATATGTCTCGTGGGCCGATGGATGTACGAACGCGGCCACATCGTCGCGTGCGAAGGCAATCTTTCCATTCGGCTTGACGCCAACCGCATTCTGACCACGCCAACCTGCATGAACAAGGGCATGATGTCGCCGGAAGATCTGGTCATCATGGATATGGACGGACGCCACCTGCAGGGTGACCGGAAAATCTCATCTGAAGCGGGAATGCACCTGTTGTTTTACCGCATGCGCCCGGATGTGCAGGCGATCTGCCACGGGCATCCGCCGACGGCGACGGGCTTCGCGGCGGCGGGACTTGGACTTGACCAGGCGCTGCTGCCCGAGGTGGTTGTATCGCTCGGGAAAATTCCACTGGTGCGCTATGCCACGCCGGGCACGCCCGATCTGGGCGCTGTCCTTGAACCCTTTGTGCCCCATTATGACGCGCTGCTGCTGGCGAATCATGGCGCAGTCACGTGCGGTCCCGATTTGCAGACCGCGTTTTTCCGCATGGAAACGCTGGAGCATTTCGCCAAGATTGCGTTCACCGCGAAGCTGAGTGGCGAGCCGCAGCTTCTCACCACGCGCGAAGTCGCGAAGCTGATGGCCGCACGCGCGCGCTATCATGTGAGTCCCCCTCCGGGCGGCGGCGCGGAACTGCCGGAAACCTGCGATGGCGGCGAGAGTGAAACCGACGAAGTTACGCTAACGCGGTCGGAACTGGACGCGCTGGTGGATGAAGCCGTGCGCAAAGACCGCGCCCGCCGTTGATCGAAGTGCTTCTGCTTTTTTCGGGCGCTGATATCCGAACACACTCAAATATCATCCAATTCAGAAAGGAGGGTCATTCCCATGACAGCTCGACTCGATTACCGCAAATTTGCGAAAGAACCGCTGAAGGCCATGATGGACCTGGAAGGGTATCTTGCGCAATGCGGCCTGGATCCGAAACTTCTTCACATGATTAAACTTCGCGCGTCGCAGATGAATGGCTGCGCGTACTGCATTGACATGCACTGGAAGGATGCGCGCGCCGCGGGCGAAACCGAGCAGCGGCTCTATGGACTCGACGCGTGGCGGGAATCTCCTTACTACACCGATCGCGAGCGGGCTGCCCTCGAGTGGACGGAATCACTCACGCTGATTGCGTCCACGAATGCGCCCGACGAGGCCTTCGCGGCGGTGAAGGCACAATTTTCGGAGAAAGAGATTGTCGACCTGACGTATGCCATTTCGGCGATTAATTCCTGGAACCGGATTGCGATTTCTCTGCGCGCGGTGCCCGGCCATTACCAGCCGGCGCAGAAATCTTCGGCGGCCAGTTAGAGATCCTGGAAATCCTGACTGTCGGTAGCGACAACCTGGCCGCATAATCTTAGCGGTTGCGCCGGACGGCGGGCACGGAGAGGTGGCGGAATGTCTGACCATAAGGCGCTGTTCGAGGCGATCCGCGCCGGCGATGTTGCCGCGGTGAAATCCATCGTCGGAGCCGATGCTTCGCTCGCGTCGGCCAGGAACGACTCCGGCGTTTCCGGCGTACTCACAGCCGTTTATATGGGTCGCGCCGAGATCCGCGATTTTCTGCTCGCCAGCGGCGCGGTGATGGAATTGCCCGAGGCTGCCGCCATGGGGAATCTCACCCGCGTGCGGGAACTAATCGAGAAAAATCTTGCCAAGGCCACAGCATTTTCTCCTGACGGTTTTCCTGTCGTGGCCCTTGCGGCGTTTCTCGGTCATCTGGAAGTCGTCCAATACCTGGCGGCTCACGGTGCGGACATCAACAGTGCGGCGACCAATGGTTCGGAGTACAACGCCCTCACCGGCGCCCTAACGAGCGGCCACGTTGCCGTCGTTCAATGGCTTCTCGAACACGGCGCGAATGCCAATTACCGCTACTCCGCAGGCTACTCCCCATTGCTTACAGCCGCCGCCAACGGCCGCATGGATATCGCCACACTTCTCTTGGCCCACGGCGCTGATCTGCATGCCACCACGAACGATGGGAAATCCGTCCTGGATCTTGCCAAAGAACGCAACCATCCTGAAGTTGCTGCACTGTTTCAGGCGCGCGCCGCATCCTGACAAATTCCGCAAAACGAAAGGATAGAAAATGAAAATTCGCATTCTGGCACTGGCCCTCTTCTTCACGGCCTTGGGAACATTTGCGCAGGATAAAGAAGATGATCGCTTAAAGAATTCCTACACGGTTATGAAGGAAATCCTGGCGACGCCGGATCAGGGCATTCCCCACGACCTGCTCAGCAAGTCCGTGTGCGTGATTGTCTACCCGTCGGTTTTGAAGGCGGCGTTCATTGTCGGCGGCAGCTACGGCCGCGGCGTGATCACCTGCCGCACTGGCGAAGGGCACAACGGCCCGTGGAGCGCGCCCGCGATGTTTGCGCTGGAAGGCGGCAGCTTCGGTTTGCAAATCGGCGGACAGGCGACGGATTTCGTGCTGCTGGTGATGAACGATTCCGGGGCAAACTCCGTCCTCTCGAGCAAAGTGAAACTTGGCGCGGATGCCTCCGCTGCGGCGGGCCCGGTTGGCCGTGATGCCTCCGCAGAAACGGACATCGTGATGAAAGCGGAAATCCTTTCCTATTCCCGCGCACGCGGCGTTTTTGCCGGTGTCTCGCTCGAAGGGTCCACCATGCGCGCGGATGACGGCGCGAACAAGGCGCTCTATGGCAAGGAACTCTCCGCCAAGCAGATCGTTCAGGGCGGCCATGTGAAAATGCCGGCCGCGGGGCTCTCCCTGATCCACTTGCTCGACAAAGTCTCTCCGCATCACGCGAAATAGAGCGGGCGGCCTTTCCCGCGTTGACACCACCGCGCCCGAGCGGCAATACTTTCAATCGATGATCGGACTCCTCCGCGGCCGTCTGCTCGAAAAAAGGCCCAATCAAGTCATTCTGGATGTCGGCGGCGTCGGCTATCTGGTTGCTGTGCCGCTTTCCACGTTTGCCGCGCTCGGCGATCTCCACGCCGAAGTCACTCTGCTGATCCACACGCATGTGCGGGAAGACGCGCTGGCCCTGTACGGCTTTCTTTCCGCCCGGGAAAAGCATTTCTTCGAACTGCTCCTTGGCGCCTCGGGTGTCGGGCCGTCGCTCGCATTGAAGATCTTGTCCGGCATGAATGTTGAGGAACTGGTTCCGGCCATTCGCACCGGCGATCTCGCGCGCCTGACGAAGATTCCCGGTGTTGGGAGAAAAACCGCCGAGCGCATGGTCGTCGAACTCAAGGACAAGCTGGAGGCCGTGACCATTGAAACCGAAAAGCCGGCTCCTTCCTCGCCCGCCGGCGTTGAAGCCGACGTGAAGTCCGCGCTGCTCAATCTTGGCTACGACGAGCGTACTGCGGACAGCGCGCTCTCCGAAGCCAAGCGCGAGGCAGGCACCTCCAATTTCGAAAAGCTGCTTCGTGTTACTCTGGCAGCGCTGAGCACCCCCGCGCGAAAGTGAAGCCGCATCGGCGAGGAGATCCGGCAGAAACCTAGCCGGCCGAAGATATGGCGGAATTCAGTCAGAAAAAGGCGTTTGTGCGCCGCGATGAGCATGCTCCCGAGCGCATCGTGAGTGGGGCTCCTCTCGACGACGACGCGCGCCTCGACGCCAGCGTGCGCCCTAAAACGCTCGCCGAATACATCGGCCAGAAGCGCGTTAAGGAAAATATCTCCATCGCCATTGAAGCCGCCCGCAGCCGCGGCGAGGCGCTCGACCACGTGCTGCTCTATGGGCCTCCCGGCCTCGGGAAGACCACGCTCGCGCAGATCATCGCCAACGAACTTGGCGTGGTCATCAAGACCAGCGCCGGGCCGCTACTGGAGCGCAAGGGCGATCTCACCGCTATCCTGACTTCTCTGGAGAAAAAAGAAGTTTTCTTCCTCGATGAGATTCATCGCCTGCAGCCCGCGGTGGAAGAGGTGCTTTATCCGGCGATGGAAGATTTTCGCGTGGACCTGGTCATTGGCCAGGGTCCTGGTGCGCGCATCCACCCGTTCCACCTGAGCCAGTTCACGCTAATTGGCGCCACCACGCGCGCTGGGCTGATCACCGCGCCTCTGCGCTCGCGCTTCGGCATCGTGCATCGCCTCGATTTCTACGAGCCAGAAGATCTGCTGATCATCCTGCGCCGCTCGGCGAAAATCCTGAATATCCAAATGGACGAAGCCGGCGCCCAGGAAATTGCCGGCCGCTGCCGCGGGACGCCGCGCGTCGCCAACCGCTTGCTGCGCCGCGCCCGCGATTTCGCCGAAGTGCGCGCCGCGGGGCGCATCACCCGCGAAGTGGCCCAGGAATCCCTGCGCATGCTCGGTGTGGATGAGCACGGCCTCGACGAAGTGGACCGCAACCTGATGATCGCCCTACTGGATAAATACGCCGGCGGGCCGGTGGGCGTCGGCACATTGGCCGCGGCCCTCAGCGAAGAAGAAGACGCGATCGAGGAAATGTACGAGCCTTACCTGATGCAGATCGGCATGCTCGACCGCACGCCGCGCGGCCGCGTCGCCACCCCACGCGCGTACGAATATTTCGGCCGAGAACTGCCCAAGCGCCAGCCGCGCCTGTTCTGACGCCCAGCCTCCGCCGCCGATTCGCAAAATTCGTCATTGACGCAATTACGCTGGCAGGCTACCTTTCCCTCACATTTACCCCCGGAACATCCAGGGTCGGAGAAAAACATGGCCAGACGGAAATTCCTCGCACAACTATTAGGATTGCCATTCTTACCGATGGCGGTGAAAGCCGAAGAACCTAAGAAGTCACTGAAGATCATGATGAAGAGTGCCTGGGGCACGGATGACCCCACGCGGGCTTCGTTCGTCTTCTCGCACGGCTACGCGCTCAGCGAGGCCGGCCACGATGTGCAGATTTTTCTTCTCGGTGAAGCTACCTATCTGATGCGCAAGACTACGGCAAGCTCCGTGCTCCCCGTAGGGTGGCCGCCACTTGCGGAGACCCTGGAAAAAATTGCCGCCAAACACATCCCCATTTTTGCTTGAGGTGCCTGCAGCCGGGCGCGTGGCGTCACGGAAAGCGATCTCAGCAATTGGGGTGCGAAGTTTGGGAATCCCGCGATTTTTGTAAGTCTCGTCGAATGGGCTGATCGCATCATCGTCGAGTAGACGTGCCGGTAGGCACAGGCTTACGCCGGGCGCACGCCGCTAATTGTGTTTCAGGAACTCGCCCTTGCTGCCGGTCAGCGAGTTGTAGAGCGTTTCGATGAATTTGTCGGCGTCGAGGAACCCTCTCGACCACTTGGCCCACGGCGCAAGGATTTTCTCCTGTTTCATCTGCTCGACCGTCTTGTGCTCGTCGACCGCCTTTTGCACCGCTGCCGATGTTTCCTTCAGCATCTTCGTGAATTCGCGCACGTCATCCAGATTGGAGAGCGCGCCATGCCCTGGAATGACCTTCACGTCTGGGGGCAGTTGCGTCGAAACTTTTTCCATCGCGGCAATCATTCCCTGCACGCTGCCGCCGCTGGAAACGTCAATGAAGGGAAATCCGTAGCGCACGAAATCGTCGCCCATGTGCACCACGTTGTTCTTCGGAAAGAAAATGATGGCGTCGCCGTCGGTGTGCCCGGCGGGAAAGTGCAGCGCGCGAATGTCTTCGCCATTCAAGTGCACGGTCACGTCGTGGTCAAAAGTGATAACCGGCAGGGCCCCTTTCGGCGCAGGCTTGGCCTCCATCTTGATGGAGCCGCCGTTGCCGGCGGTTCCCCCGGTCTCCAGTCGCTTGCGCACATTGTCCTGGGCGATCAGCGTTGAACCGGAGTTCGCGAAGGGCAAGTTTCCGCCGGTGTGATCCCCGTGGTAGTGCGTGTTGATCACGAATCTCACCGGCTTGTCGGTGATCTTGAGGTTTTTCAGTGCAGCCTGAATCTTGTCCGCCAGAGGCGCGTACTGGTCGTCCACGATTACGATTCCGTCTTCGCCCACGGACGCGGCAATATTCCCGCCGTCCCCCTCCAGCATGTAGATATTCCCGGAAACCTTGGTAACCTTGATCTCCACTTTGGAGTAATCCTTGTCTTGCGCCCGCAGCTGCCCGCAAACAAAGGGTGCGATACCCAGGATTACTGCCAACTGCAAAGACAACACGGTGTGCTTGGATTTTTTCATCTGGCCTCCCCAGCCCTGTGGAATTCTATCACCGCCAGCGGCCACAATCGGTTAAGGCGAAGGAGGAAAGTAGATTCACGGCACACCCGCTCAATTGGCACCAGCCCACTCTTTTCGGGTAAGGTATCTTCAATCTACGGAAACTTTGGAAGGGATGAGCCGCTTCGGCGCGTCTGGAAACTTTCTTGACTGATTCTTCCGCCACCCAATCCGCACCCGCGAGCTCCCGGCGATTCGCCTTTCTGGTCGCGGCGGGAATTTTTTTGAGCCGCGTCGCCGGCCTGATTCGCGACCGCGTATTTGCCCACTATTTCGGAAATTCGGACGCTGCCGACGTATTCAAAGCCGCCTTTCGCATCCCCAATTTTCTTCAGAATATGTTTGGGGAAGGCGTCCTCTCCGCTTCCTTCATTCCCGTTTATGCCAGTCTGCTTGCCCGCGGAGACAAAGAGGAAGCGCGAAAAACGGCCGGGGCGGTCGCCGCTCTCCTTACCCTTAGCACTTCCATTCTTGTTCTCCTCGGCGTGCTCACTGCGCCGTGGCTGATCGACGCCATCGCCCCCGGCTTCCAGGGCGAAAAGCGCGAACTCACGATCCTCCTCGTGCGAATTTTATTTCCCGGGGCAGGGCTGCTTGTCGCTTCCGCATGGTGCCTAGGTGTCCTTAACAGCCACCGAAAGTTCTTTCTTTCCTACACCGCGCCCGTTCTTTGGAACATCGCCATGATCGCCGGGATGCTTTCCTTCGGGGCGGGCCGTGCGCAGAATTCGCTTGTTATCATCACCGCCTGGGCCTCCGTCGTGGGAAGCGCGCTGCAAGTGCTGGTGCAGCTTCCGATGGTCTTCAAACTCCTGGGCGGCCTGAAACTATCGCTGGCCCACCAGGCCGAACACGTGCGCGTCGTCATCCACAATTTCTTCCCAGTTTTCATCAGCCGCGGCGTGGTGCAGATCAGCGCGTACATTGATGCGTTTCTCGCCAGTTGGCTGCCGACGGGCGCCGTTTCCGCGCTGGCCTATGCACAAACGCTCTATACGCTTCCGGTCAGCCTGTTCGGCATGTCCGTTTCCGCGGCGGAACTCCCGGTGATGAGCGGCGCGCTTGGCGCGGCCGACGAAGTCGCGGGCATTCTTCGCATGCGTATGAACTCCGGCCTGCGGCAAATCACGTTTCTCGTCGTCCCATCCGTCGTGGGTTTCCTCGCGCTCGGCGACGTCATTGTCGCCGCGATCTATCAGTCCGGCCGCTTCACGCGCACCGACGTCATCTATGTCTGGGGCATACTTGCTGGCTCCACGGTCGGACTTCTCGCCTCCACGCTCGGGCGGCTTTACTCCTCCGGCTACTACGCGCTGCGCGACACCCGCACGCCACTGCGGTTTGCCATCGTTCGTGTCCTGCTCACCACGCTGCTTGGTTATCTGGCCGCGTTGCCGTTGCCTCGCCTACTCGGTATCGAACCGCGCTGGGGCGTTGCGGGCCTCACGATTTCGGCGGGCATCGCGTCGTGGGTGGAATTCACGCTGCTGCAGCGAGGCATTCGCCGTCGCATCGGCCAAGTGGGCGTACCCCTCGCGTTTCTGGCGCAAGTGTGGGTGGCTGCGCTGATCGCAGCAGTGGCGGCGCGCGGCATCCTGATCGCGATCGGGCATCGCGGCCCGATCCTCCTCGCGGTTATCGTCTTATCGGTTTACGGCATCCTCTTTTTTGGTGTATCAACTCTCTGGAAGCTTCCCGAAGCCGATGCCATGCTAGGCATGCTCCGCCGCCGCGCCGGCATGAAATAGGTCTTTTAGTTGATCCAGAGGGCGCGTCCAGGAAATTGCTCGATGATCACTGTCTACATCGCGCTCGGCACCAACGTGGGCGAACGCGAAGCCAATCTTCTCCAGGCGCTTCAGCTGCTCCCTGACTCAGGCGTGCAAATCCGGCGCGTCTCCAGCATTTACGAAACCGAGCCGGTGGACTACCTCGATCAGGAATGGTTTCTGAACGCCGTGCTCGAAGCGCAAACGGAACTCGACGCCCTGGATTTGCTGAGCGCCCTGCGCGTGATCGAAGTCCGCATGGGCAGCAAAAAAGCCTTCGCCAAAGGCCCGCGGAAGATCGATCTGGACATTTTGCTCTACGGCAACGAAACGATCGACACGCCGGAATTGCAGGTGCCGCATCCGCGCATGCTTGAGCGAAAATTCGTGCTGATCCCGCTCGCGGAAATCGCCCCGAATCTCCGCCACCCAAGCTGGAAGTCCGGAGTAGCGCAACTTCTGGCGGCCACTCGCGATCCAAGCGCCGTAAAAAAACTCCACGGCGCCCCAAGTATCTAGTTTCTGCAGGGCCCGTCCGAACAAGCCCTTCAGCTCGTTCGCCGCAACACCAAGCGGTGCAACGTGAACATCTTCGGTTCCAG
>Ga0210403_10003626_pt1 | contig 13512 bp, 12 predicted proteins | sample IncBWC19MmetaG_FD_150863 | JGI IMG/M metagenome (GOLD analysis project Ga0210403, IMG submission 150863) | Forest soil microbial communities from Barre Woods Harvard Forest LTER site, Petersham, Massachusetts, United States - Inc-BW-C-19-M | ecosystem: Environmental > Terrestrial > Soil >... | reverse complement strand
CTTCCGGCGTCACAACACCTTCCCATCCGCATCCATCAGCCGCACTTCGCCCAGGTTCAACTCCTTTACTCCCGCTTCAATCTTCGCGCGGTCGCCTACCACCACCCAAATCATGTTGTCCGGATGCACGATCGTTTTCGCCGCATCATTCAAATCGCTGGTCTTCAGCGCGCGCACCTTTCCCGCATACGTCTCGTAATAATCGTCCGGCAAACTAAAATGAACTAGGTCCGCGATCGACTGCCCGACCGAATCAATCGTCTCTCGCGAACCCGGCAAGCTCAGCGTCTCGTTTGCCTGAATCTTCGTAAGCTCCTCCGTCGTCAACGGCCGATCCGCCAGAATCGCGCGAAATTCCTTGTTCATCTCGGCCATCGACTCCTTGGTCTTGTCCGTCTGAACGGGAGCAATCGCGATGAACGGCCGCTGCGCGCGTGCCGCCACTAGGCGGCTTTGCGCGCCGTACGACCAGTGTTTGTCCTCGCGCAGGTTCATGTTCAGCCGCGCCGCGAAATTTCCGCCCAGCCCGTCGTTCATCGCCTCGATGGCAATCTCCTTCGGATTGTTCGTAGGCGGCGCGACGTGCCCGGCGATAATCACCGATTGCAGCGCCCCCGGCTTGTCCACCAAATACACCACGGATTTCGGCACTTGCTGCACGGTCCCGATATTTTTCGCCGGTACCTTTCCGGCCTTCCATCCCGCAAACAATTTCTCCAGCTTCGGGGTCATCTCCGCAAGCGTAGTATCGCCGACGACGATCAACGTCGAATCGTTTGGCCGAATCCAAACGTCGTGAAACTTGGCCAGATCCTCGCGTGTCATCTTCGCGACGCTGGCCGAGGTCCCCGATCCTGTCAGCGGATTCCCATAAGCGTGCTGCGCGCCATACAGCAGCCCCGGAAATACGCGCAGCGCCATCTGCAGCGGAGTGTTCTTCTCGCGGTCAATCCCCGCGAGCTGCAGTTTTTGCTGCCGCTTGAAATCCGCATCGGGAAACGATGGGTTGAGGATCACATCGGCAAAAAGATCCAGCGAAGGATCGAGCTTGGACTTCAGCGCCGACAATCGTACAGTCGACATGTCCAGGTTCGAGTTCGCCCCCAACTCCGCCCCCAGCATCGCCAATTGGTCGCTGATCTCCAGCGCGCTCCGCGTCTTCGTGCCACCGGTCAGCAGTGCCATGGTCATGCTCGCCGTTCCCGGCGCAGCAAATTCATCCGCGGCGTAGCCGGCATCGCTCGTCATCCAGAAACTGACCAGCGGCACTTCATGCCGTTCCGCCAGCACCACGCTCAGTCCATTTGAAAGTTTCGCGCGCTGCAACTTAGGCAGCTTCAACTCCGGAGGCGTGCTAATCTCCGGTGCCCTGGAACGATCCGCGCCCGCCGCCGCCGTTTTGTACGTTGGGAAGGGAAGAACTTCCAGGATGTAAACGCCATCCGCCAGCCAGCGATTCGCCGCCGCCTTCAAATCTTCCGCGGTCGCCTCGCGCGCCAGCTTCAGCGAAGTCTTATACGCATCCGGACTTCCGCGAAACACTTCGCTCTGCGCCAGGCGGTCCGACTTCCCGCCGAACCCGCCGATGCGCTCGACGCCGCGAATAAAATCCGCGTCGTCTTGCGTCTTCACCCGCTGCAGCTCTTCCGCAGTCGGGCCGTCCTTCAAAAATCGCGCCAGCTCCTCGTCCAGCTCCTTCTCCACCTGGCCTAGTCCCTGGCCCGGCCGCGCCGTAGCCTGCACCCGGAACTGCCCGCCAATTTCGCGCAAATCCACAAACGCTGATGCGTCCGTCGCGATTTGATCGTCGTACACCAACCGCTTGTAAAATCGTGAAGTCTTGCCGGTCGCCAAAACGTCACTCACCATATCCAGATAGACGCTGTCCGCGCTTCCATACTCCGGAATATTCCAGACCTTGTAGATCCGCGACTGCGGCACGCGATCCTGCACCACTTGCCGATGCGCTCCGGTCATTTTCGCCACCCAAATCTCTTGATGCGCCACGGGCGGCCCCGCGGGAATATTCCCGAAATATTTTTCGAGCTTTTCTTTCGCGGTCTTCGCGTCGATATCTCCAGCCATCACAATCACCACATTTGACGGGCCGTAATAGGTCTTGAACCATTCCTTTACATCGTCCATCGCCGCTGCGTTCAGGTCGGCCATGTCTCCAATCACTGTCCACGAATAGGGATGACCAGCAGGATACGTATTCTGTGTGATCAGCTGCCGCGACACCGCGTACGGTTGGTTCTCGCCCTGCCGCTTTTCGTTCTGCACCACGCCGCGCTGCAAATCGAGGGTCTTCTGGTCCAGGGTCAGGAAGCCCATGCGGTCCGATTCCATCCACAACGTGTAGTCCACCGCCGAGGTCGGGACATTTTCGAAGTAATTCGTGCGATCGTTGTTCGTCGTGCCATTCAAATCGGTCGCGCCAATGCGCTCCATGGCTTCGATGTAGCTGCCCTTGGCGTGGTCGCTGCCGCCAAACATCAAGTGCTCGAACAAGTGCGCGAAGCCGGTCTTCCCCGCCTTCTCGTTCTTCGACCCCACGTGATACCAGGTGTTGATGGCCACAATCGGCGCCTTGTGGTCCTCGTGCACAATCAGCGTCAGCCCGTTATCCAGCACAAATTTCTGGTACGGAATCTCCACGTCTTTCGTCTGCGCAAGCGCCCCCGCGCCAGCCGCCAGCATCACCACCGCCGTCAAACACCCCGCCGCCCAAATCCTCATCGTCATCCTCCATCTCAAAAGTCAGCAAAGAAGTGTACTCTTCTCCGCGTCCCCTGTGCACTCTGTGGTGAAATCCAGTGGCAGGTGACACTACTACCTGAAATCCTCTAGTCCGTTCTAAAATCATGGAGAGGTCCACCATGTCAGACTCATTGGTCATCGCCGGCCGCGCCTTTCAATCCCGTCTGATCGTAGGCACCGGCAAATACCGCAGCTTCCAGGAAATGGCGCGCGCCCACCTCGCTTCCGGCGCGGATATGGTCACCGTCGCGGTGCGTCGCGTCAATCTTACCGACCGCTCGAAGGAATCGCTCCTCGACTTCATCGATCGCAAAAAAATCTTCATCCTGCCCAACACTGCCGGCTGCTACACCGCCGACGAAGCCATCCGCACCGCCCGACTGGCCCGCGAAGTCGGACTCTCGAATTGGGTCAAGCTCGAGGTCATCGGCGACCAGCAAACTTTGTTTCCGGACACCGAGCAGCTCATCGAAGCCACGCGCGTGCTCGTCAAGGAAGGTTTCGTAGTTCTGCCTTACACCAATGACGACCTCATCGCCGCTCGCAAGCTCATCGACGCCGGCGCCGCCGCCGTTATGCCGCTTGCCGCGCCCATCGGCTCCGGCCTCGGCATCCAAAACGCTTCCAACCTGCGCATCCTCCGCGAGCGCATCACCGAAGTTCCGCTCATCGTCGACGCCGGAGTCGGCATCGCCTCCGACGCCGCCGAAGCCATGGAACTCGGCGCCGACGCCATCCTAATGAACACCGCCATCGCCGAAGCCCAGGACACCGTGCTCATGGCTGAAGCCATGCGCGACGCCACCTCCGCCGGCCGCAAAGCCTACCTCGCCGGCCGCATGCCCAAGCGCCTCTACGCCGCCGCCTCCAGCCCCCTCGCTGGCGTGGTAAGGACGTAACGGCGGCCTTCAGGCCGCACGCCGAACCTCTCCGGGCCCGCTAAACCACGGCAATCCGCGTCATCCCAGACTTGTCGCTCCATGTCGCTTGCGCGCCTGCGAGGAACTGCGCACCCTACGCCAAGCAGTCACATCCTCAACCAGCGAGGCGCAACATGAAGAATTTCAAACGTTTGGCAGTTTCGGCCCTGGCCCTTTCGGCGGCCATTCTCTCTGGCTGCGCCGGAGCCACCCGGCTTCCTATGCGTGCCAAGGGGCCTGCCGGCGAAGCCCTGCAGAATAAAAAGCTCGATTTGGCATTTCTCGACGCACCCGGAACTCAGCGTGAGGAAGTGGTCAGCCGGCTGAGTTCGGTTGACACTTCCTATTCGAATCCGCGCCTCTTCTGGGGACGCTGGAGCGAGTCCAAGTGGGGCTATTGGTGGTTTATCGCCGGCAACAACGACGCCGTCGGAGACGCCAAACGCATCTGGCACATCCACAACTTGCTGGTCAGTTTCGACGAAAATGGAAATGTGCGAAAGAAAGAATTATTCAACGAAGACAAACCTTTGTGGATCGAGCTCCACAGCCGGCTGGCGGACGCGCTTCCGCTCGACCTATCCCAACCTATGCGGATAGAAGTGTTTGGTCCCGGCAGGCTGCAAATGATGACTCTCGGAAAAGAGTCGATTCAATTCGATCTCCGGAAAGGAAAGACGCCACATCTCGAGGTTTCACCGCAAACGATTGTGCGCATCAGCCACGGCTTTCTGGGGACCCCGGCCAATCCCGCCGTGACCTGCCACACGCTGCACCTGGCTGAGAAAAGCCCCGTGGGGAAGAACATTCTGTTTTGCGCTAGCCCCGCCAATGTTGCGGCGACATTCCAGTACTTGCAGCAATACGGATCACCGCAGCTTCGCTGGGATTGAGTTTTGTTGGGTGCCTATTTTGACTGTTGCACGACGCCAACCTTGTTTACGCCGCTGCACGCGATGTACACGCGGCCGTCGGGAGTGGCCACCATGTTGCGCACCGTCCCTCCGCCGGAGGGAATCGTGGTGCGCGCAAACTGCTCCGTCTTCGGATCAAACCGCACCATGGTGTTCGGCTTCATCCCCGATTCGCTGAACCACACCGCTCCGTCCGGCGTGATCGTGATTCCGTACGGCGCTGATTTTGCGCCTCCCGGCGACGCCCACATTTTCACCTCGCCGGTGGCGGGATCGAGCCGCCCCAAATTCCCGCCCTCATAGTCCGTGAAATAAATTTTATCTTCCGCATCGATGGCCATGCGCCGCGGCCGCGCGCTTTCCGGCAGCTTGAACTCCGTAATGGCCATGGTCTGCGGATCGATCTTGGCCATTTTGTTGGCGCCGAATTCGCAGAAAAACGGAACGCCCTTGCTGTTGATGGCGATGCCGTAGGGAAGCGCGCGCTGCCCTTGCACCGCTCTCAAGTCGATTTTCCCGGTGCGCGGATCGAGCCTTCCCACCATGCTCCCCACCTGCACGGTAAACCACAAAATCCCGCGCGCATCAAAAACCGCTGTGTGCGGATCTTCGGCCTTCGCGTCCGGCATCTTGTACTCCGTCACGTCGCCGCTTTTCGGATCCAGCTTGCCGATGTATCCCTTCCCGTTTCCCGTAAACCATATGTTCCCGTTGGCGTCCGCCACCAGCCCGTGCGGGCCGGAATCCTCAATCTTCAGCACGTACTCCTTGAAAGCGCCGCTGGCCGGATCCAATCGGCCCAGCTTGTTCTGCAATTGCTCGGTAAACCACAGAGAGCCATCCGGGGCCAGCGCCGGATCATGCGGATGCGCGCCCTTGGTCGGCACATCCCATTCCTTAATGGTGACCTTGAGTTCACCAACAGCGGCTCCCGCCGCAACGCCCAGACCTGTCCTCATACGCTCTTGAGCATGCTCTTCAGCAATACGGGCGCGTGCCAGGCTTCGCCTGTAAGGACCGGTAAGCATCAAGAGAACGGCGCTCCCGAAGAACAAAATCGTCAGAACAGTAATGGTTCGGTCAGAGATCCTAGGGCTGCCCATTCCAACCTCCAAGTGGCACAGGCAATTTGCCTGTGCTCTTACGATTGAGATCGATCTTGCTCACGATACTCCAGGCGGACTGAAGAATGAAATACCAGCAGTGACCCGTTATTTGGCCAACGAACCCAGCAACACACTCGCGCCATTCCAAAGAATTTGCACGCCAATGCACACCAGCAAAAACGACGACAACCGCATGATCACGCTCATCCCCGTGGCGCCCAGAAACCGCGCCAGCCGGTCAGCGAATCCGTAGCACAAAAAAACGCTCAACGCGATCAGTAATGAGCCAATCACTGCGCCCACGATCGCCAGCACGCTTTCCGGCAGGTGCTGCGGCGCGTTCGCACCCAGCGTGATGGCCACGGAAATCGATCCCGGCCCCACGGTCAGCGGCAGCGTCAACGGATAAAACGCGTGCTGGAGGACATCCTGCGGGTCCATTTCCCGGTGCGCTCTTCCGCGGTCATCATCGTCTCTTTGCTTCAGCAGCGACCATCCCGTCGAGATCACGATCAACCCGCCGCCCACTTGCACCACGGGCAGGGAAATCCCGAAAAACGCCAGCACATGCGTGCCCGTCAAAAATGACGCTATCAGCAAGATAAAACTATTTACCGCAATCTGTCGCGCCAGCAACCTTCGCGCCTGCCCGCTATAGTCCCGCGTCAGCGTCAAAAATATCGGGCTGCCGCCCAGCGGGTTCACGATGGGGAACAGCGCGCTAACCACCAGGATTGTAGTCTTGACCGCCTCGAGCAAGCCCCCTCCTGCTTTTTGCAGCGCCGAGTTTAGCTTGCGCGGCAAAAAATCGTGCTTTAATTTTTAGGCGGACGCTGCGTTTGTCGGTACGCTCTTCGCTGGCGCGCTTGGGGCAACCCGCGCGGGCACACGTTCTTGCAGCTCCACGCGAATTCCGTTCTTCGGCCGCAGGGTGATGCTGGCCAGCGGCTCGATGCGCTGATTGGGCGCCAGGCGCATGCGAAAGCGCTGCGCGATGGTCGCGAGCAACAACGTCGCCTCCATCATCGCAAAGCCGGCGCCGATGCAAACGCGCGGGCCGCCGCCGAAAGGGAAGTACGCAAAGCGCGGCAGCTTCGCTGCTGCTTCCTCGCTCCAGCGGTCAGGATAAAAACGCTCTGGCTCGGTGAACCAGCGCGCGTCGCGCTGCGTTACCCACTGACTGAGCACAATATTGGAGCCGGCAGGCAAAGTGTATTCACCGACGGTAAAGGGTTCCAGCGTTCTCCGGAAAATCCGCCACGCCGGCGGGTACAGGCGCAGCGTTTCGCGAATCACGCGGTCCGTGTATTGCAGCCTGGGGAGATCGGCCGCGCAGGGCAGGCGTCCTCCAAGCACGGTCTCGAGTTCGGCATGCAGTTTTTCCTCGACTTCCGGATGCTGAGACACCAGATACCAGGCCCAGGACAGATTCAGGGCTGTGGTCTCATGGCCCGCCAGCAGCAGCGTCATCACCTCGTCGCGAAGCTGCTGGTCGCTCATCGAATTGCTATCATCGTCGCGCGCGGTCAGCAGCAGGGTGAGCAGATCCTTCGCGCCGTCCGCCGTTTGCTCGTCCGCGTCTGCTGCGCGGCCCTCGCTGCTCTTGAGTTTCTCTCGTCCGCGCGCAATCAATGCGTACACGACGCGATCGATCTCGCGCACCGCGCGAAAGTGGCGCGCGCGCGTGGGCGTAGGGAGGCCCAGAAAAAACGCGATGGAGTGAAAGCCGGAAGAGCTGAGCATGATGGCGTCCAGCGCGGGTTCGATCACCTTCATGCTCTCGCCCAGATCGCTGCCAAAGAGGGAGCGCAGCACGATGCGCAACGTGACATTCATCATGTCGTTGTGGATGTTGCGCGAATCTCCGTTCTTCCATCCCTGCAGCAACCGCGTGGCTTCTTCGGTGGTGATGTCGGCGTAGCGAACCAGGCTTTCGCGGTGAAATGCAGGATTGCTCAGCTTTCTTTGCCGCCGCCAAAAATCGCCGTCGCTGGTGAGCAGGCCGTTTCCAAACAGTTCCGGGTTGGAGCGTGAGGTGATCCCTTTGACGAAGTTACCGGTTTTTCCGAGCAACACCTGCTCGATGTGCTGTGGGTGAAATAGAACGTAAAAACGAAAATCGAAGAAGCGGTAATAGACGATGTCGCCGTAGTCGCGGGCCCAGCGCGTAAGCGTCCGGGTGGAATCGCGGCTGGCCATGAACGAAGTGCCTACGATGGGAAGTCCCCGCGGGCCTGGCGGCCGGCGAGGAGCTACTGGGACTGCAGCGGCGGACATGAGCAGGGAACTCCTTTGCGCAACGTCACTCATCATACCCTACACACCGAAAACGGGTTCCGCGTGGCCTAGGGGAGGTGGTTTTGGGGAACACTACGGATTCGCTGCTGGATGGCGACGGTCACGACACGTAGCGCTGATACGTCGTTGGCGAAACCATCGGCGGGCGGGATTATGAACTTGATTCGCGAAACAGTTGCTCTAGAATAGTGACTACAAAGAAGGCGGAGCGGGCGTCGTACAATGGCAGTATAGAAGCTTCCCAAGCTTCGGACGTGGGTTCGATTCCCATCGCCCGCTCCATAATTCCTGGGGGTCCGGCCCGGACACATAGGTGACAGAACGTACCGGCTACATAGGTAACAATTTTGAGTCAAAGGGTTGTCGAGCATCTGCAGAGTCTTTTCCTCCAGATCGATGTACCCGAGATCGTAATCCATAAATCTGACTAGCCAGATACCTTCTCAGATCTCAACGCCCAGCGTGGACGAAGACCGTCTTGGCGGAGGTAAGGACATCTGGGAAGATGAGGACTCATAGGAGGCCGTCATGGCAACAACAAGAGTGGCCGTAGCGCCAATGAAGGCGGCGCAGATTCCCAGGGCCGGAGCCGATTTCGAGATTGTCGAGCGCGAGATCCCCAAGCCGGGCGCCGGAGAAGTGCTCATCAAGGTGCAAGCCTGCGGCGTCTGCCACAGCGATATGTTCACCAAAGAAGGCGCTTGGCCCGGCATTCAGTATCCCCGCGTTCCGGGGCACGAAGTCGCCGGCCTCCTCGAGGAGCTGGGCGACGGTGTTTCCGGGTGGACGAAGGGGCAGCGCGTCGGCGTCGGCTGGCACGGCGGCCATGACGGCACGTGTCTCCAGTGCCGGCGCGGAGATTTTGGCAATTGCCAGAACCTGAAAATTGCGGGCATCAGCTATGACGGCGGATACCAGCAATACATGGTGGCTCCCGTGGAGGCGCTGACCGCGATGCCGGAAAGTCTAAGTGACGCTGAAGCAGCACCGCTGCTCTGCGCCGGAATCACCACCTTCAACGCCCTTCGCCACAGCGGCGCCGGTCCCGGCGACCTTGTTGCGGTGCTCGGCATCGGCGGCCTGGGTCACCTCGGAATTCAGTGGGCCAGCAAGTTTGGGTATAAGGTCGCGGCCATCGGGCGCGGCTCCGAAAGCGTGGCGCTCGCCAAGAAACTCGGCGCGAGCGTCTACATCGATAACAAAGTGACCAACGCAGCGACGGCATTGCAAAAATTGGGCGGCGCACAGGTCATTCTGGCGACAGCCCCAAGCTCGAAAGCGATGTCCGAGGTAATCGACGGCTTGGCGCCGAACGGCAAGCTCATGGTCGTTGGTGCGACGATGGATCCCATTGAGGTCACACCGGTACAGCTCATTTCAGGAAGTCGAGCCATTCAAGGTTGGGCCTCCGGAACACCCGCCGATGCCGAGGACACACTGCGCTTCGCCGTACTAACCGGCGTGCGGCCCATGATTGAAACCTATCCGCTCGAAAAAGCGGCCGAGGCTTACGCCCGCATGATGAGCGGCAAGGCACAGTTCCGCGTCGTTCTGACGTGAAGTGGACCGGCCGCGCCACGGCGGTCATTTTGGGGTCTGTGATCAGCCGGACTGACGCCCCGACAGTATTACCTCCAAACTTTAGGTGAAGGATTAGGAGCGGTATCCATAACTTCGGATGTCCCTTTCCCCGCGTTCAACGATTCGTTTTTCCCAGGCGCTCTCGGAAGTAGCCCTTCCAGCTTTCGGGCAGGGCCGCAACTCGCAAGGCGCGGTGTACGGAAGCCACATCGTCATCGCCGTACCTTTTCGCCACGTACAGCCGAGTAATTTCCGAGACAGGGACGGCGTTTGGGTCGCGAGCAATCGCTTTGATCTCGTCACCGGCGCCGACGTCACCCTCGCGCATGACGGCGAAGTAGAAACCCGTGCGGCCGCTGGCGAGGAATCGCCTCACCATATCGTCGGATTGAAATCGGATACCAAGCTTGTAGCAAGGGAGGCGAGGCTGTGTCACGACCAGTTGCGCGGAACCAATAGCGAACTGGTCGCCGAGGTGGACCGCGGATTCCAACAATCCGTCGGTAGTGCAGTTTTCTCCAAAAATGGCCATCGGCAAGTCGCGGCCTGGCAGCTCGCCCTTCCAGTAGTCGTAGTGCGCGATCGGGTAGCAGTAGACGGCTTTGTATTCCCCGCCGTGAACGCTGAGGTCCGCCTGGCGGTCGCCGTCCAAATTCAGTTTGCGCAACGCGACGCGTCCTTGCACCGGCTGTTTGTAGATTGCGGTACTGACGCTTCTCCCGTGCCAAATCACTTCTCGGGGAAGCCCAGTATTAACGGAAACTAGTTTCATCGCCCCTCGTCCTTACCTAATGATACCTAACACGGTCGGCTGTGCGCCTAGCCGCGATCGGTCCTGGGTGATCGCGGGAATCCGCCGTGCGATGGCGCGGTGCGCGTCCAGGCGGACGTTGCCCTCCGCACGGCGTGGGTGACTTGCGCAAGTGCATGAATAAAGTGGGAAGTGGCGGGTCTTTCGCATATGCTGTAGAGGATGACCCGCCCCTCCAGTCAGGAACGCCGCAAGAAGATACGTACAAAAGTCCCGCGGATGATACGCGTGCGGCCGTCGGAGCCAACTCTGGAGGATTTCGACGAAATTCTGCCGACGTTAAATGCTGCGCGAAACAGCGTCTACTTTGTTCCACAAAACGGCATTTTTGCTCCGAAGATGCGCGTGTTCGTGACCTATCCGTACGCCAGCGATCCCGGTTCCATCAATCAGGAATTCCTGGGAGCGGTGACGCGCGTCGACAAGCTGCCGGGCGACAAGCAGGGCGTTGCCGTGGAATTATTGATGCCCATCTTTGTAGGCACGCGAGAGACGATTCGCTGAATCAAGACAAGCAGCCTGCGCTAGCCGTCGAGTCGGCGCGTCCTTCCCGGAGCCGGCCCCTCTAATGACCGAGAAAACAAAGGGTTCACGCGGACTCTGGCTCATCGCCGCGTTCAAGCTGGTGAAGGGGCTCGGGTTGCTGATCCTCGCCATCGGCGCGCTAAAGCTGCTGCACAAAGACGTCGCCGCGGAAGTGGAGCGATGGATTAATTTCCTGCGTTTCGATCCCCACAATCACTACATCGAAAAACTGCTGGCCAAACTCGGGAGGATCGATGAACGAAAACTGGAAGAATTGAGTGTCGGCACTTTTTTCTATGCCGGTCTGTTTCTCGCCGAGGGTATTGGGCTGGCTTTGCGGAAACGATGGGCGGAGTACTTGACGATCGTATCGACGGCCTCGCTGCTCCCGCTGGAGATTTATGAAATTACCAAGCTTGTGACCACCGTGAGAATCGTGCTGCTGCTGATCAACATCGCGGTAGTGGTGTACCTGGTCAAAGAAGTGCGCAGAACGCGAAGTACCCGGCACGAATAATCTTTCCGGCGGTTACTTCACTTCGCGGACGTGCGCGATCAAGTTGCGAATGCTGCTGGCCAGCTCCACTACTTCTCCTTCTCCCTGAATATCAAAATCAATCTCGTAGTTGCCGGCGGCCGCGTGATCGACGGCTTCCTTCAGACTGAGCAGAGGCTTCACGACCTGCCGCGGGAGAACGAAACTGATCCATACGCTGACCAGGAAGGTGATTGCCGACACGATGCTGAGCGACCACTCCGCTCGAGAGATGAGGCGCTGGGCCTTGTGGTGATCGCTTTCGATGCGGCTCCAGTTTCTCGTCTCGAGTTGGGAAGCGAGATCCAGAACGCCCTGGCCGGAATTCTGTAGGTCCACCGTGATCTGGCGCAGGGCGGGATTTCCTTCCTGGGCCGTTTCGGAAATTTGCGTGTCGAAGGAATCGACGCGATTGCGTAGTGCGTCGACCAACTGCGCGCGACTCTTGTAGCGCGCGTTCTTCAGCAGGTCGTCGAGATCGTGCTCGTAGGCCACCACCACCGCGTTGATGCGGTCGGCGGGAGCCTGGCCAGGCTCCCCTACCAGCGCGACGGCAGTCTCAAAGCGTTGCCGGTATTGATGCAGCGAGTCAAGCGCTTGTTGCGTAAGCCCCTGATCGGAGGGATTGAGCTCGCGAATGGCGCTCAGGATCTGCTCGATGCGCCCCAGCGACTCGTGCGCGGCCTGCAGCGAGGCGGCATCGTTGAGCAGCAGGTAATTGCGTTCGGAGCGCCGGGTATCGAGCATCTCGATGGTGGCTTGCTGCGCGAGGGTGGCTGCCGGCGCGTCATAGCTGACGATGCGGTCGATGATGAATCCGACCTGGAAAAGGTAGTAGACCGCCAGCACAATCACCGGCACGAGAATCAAGCGCACCACTGCCAGGCTATAGGCGATGCGCCGCCGCAGAGAACTGCCCGGCGCGAGCACACGGAACGACCGGCGTATTCGGGATTGCATGAGCCAACCCTCCTGCGGCAACGTGCAAGATAATATGCCAAAAGTAGGGTAGGGAGGCTCCGCAAGGGCGCCGCGGAAGGGGAGGCCTCGCCCGCCGATGGAGTGCGGCGAGCGAGGCCGTGCTGCGCGAGGGGACAGACTTCAGGTCCCGAGCAAAAGGCCCGAACTTAGGGCCCGAGCTTAGGGCCCGAGCTTAGGGTCCAAACGTAAGGCCAAGCTTAAGGATTGATGTCTTCTTTCTTGTCCAGCTTGGCGATCATGCGCTGAATTCCCGGTTTGGCGAAGTCCGGCGCGCTCGGTAGCGCGAGCTTCATTTCCTTGCTGGCGGTGTCATAGTCTCCCTTCGCGGAAGCCATGCGCGCGAGTTCACCGTGCGTGTACCACTCATTCGGGTGCTTCTTCACGTTGATCTTGAAGACCGCAAAGCCTTCGTCTTGTTTTTTCTGCCCTTGCAGGCTGCGGCCATAAAAGTGAAGCTGCAAGCCGTTGGCGGCGTCTAGCGCCTTCGTCTTCATAGCTGCGGCTTCCTGCTTTTTCCCCTGCTCCTCCAGGATCATCGATTTGCCCAGCAGATTTTCGAAGCGCTCTTCGATTTGAATCGACTGATCCTCCCACTTCATGGCCTGGTCCAGATTGGTGTTGGCGTCGATGAGCCAATTGGCCGCTTCATCGTAGCCGGCCCAGGTGAAACCGCCGGTGTTGCGAAGCTGGTATTGGATGCTGCGCAGTACGAGGGCGTTCACGTCCGCGGACACCTTGAACGGGACGGCCAGTTTCTCCCAGCGCAGCGTCACGGCGACGGAGTCCGGTTTGGGATCGTCGAAGGAATAGGTCAAGGCTTCCACAAACTCCGCGGGATGCGCCTTCACCGCGACGCGCAGCGCGTCTTCCTTTTCGTCATAGCTGAAGCTGCCCCAGGACGTGGAGTTCTTCGAGAAAATGATGGTCCATTGGTCCGCGGTGGGAAGGGTGTGCAGGCCGTAGGTGCCGGCGGGCAATGCATGGCCTTCGACGGACACGTCGTCCGTAAAGGTGATGGTCGTATTTTCATTAGCGCCTGCGCGCCAGACCTGGCCATAGGGAACGGCCTTGCCCCAGATTT
>Ga0210403_10003625_pt1 | contig 13513 bp, 12 predicted proteins | sample IncBWC19MmetaG_FD_150863 | JGI IMG/M metagenome (GOLD analysis project Ga0210403, IMG submission 150863) | Forest soil microbial communities from Barre Woods Harvard Forest LTER site, Petersham, Massachusetts, United States - Inc-BW-C-19-M | ecosystem: Environmental > Terrestrial > Soil >... | reverse complement strand
GGGCGTTGAGGTATAAATTAGGTGCGAGAGTTGGAGCTGGATATGAAAAGGTCCGTACCGGTGGAATCTGCCTCTGCATTGATGGACGAGAAGATCAAGGAACTTGGGGACTGGCGCGGGAAGATGCTCGCGAAGGTGCGCGGAATCGTACACGAGGCAGACTCTGAGATCGTCGAAGAGTGGAAGTGGATGGGGACTCCCATCTGGTCCCACGGCGGCATCGTCTGCACGGGAGAGACGTACAAGAACGTCGTCAAGATGACATTTGCCAAGGGAGCTGCGTTGAAGGACCCTGCAGGTCTATTCAACTCCAGCCTCGACGGGAATGTCAGGCGCGCCATCGACATCCACGAAGGCGAGAAGGTCAATGAGGCGGCCTTGAAGGATCTCATCCGCGCTGCAGTGGCGCTCAATCTTGAGAGCAAGAGCAAGCCGAAGCCTCGGCGAGCGAGCAGCAAACGGGCCGACTAGCTTCCTCGCAGGTCACGGTGCCACAGGTGCGCGGTGTGTTCAGGCTTCGACGTAGCGCGCGCGGTCGAGGTCGGGGATGAGGCCGGGCTGGGTTGGGTGCCAGCCTAGTTGCTGCTGCGTTTGCGCGCTGGAGGCCGGGCAATCGAGACCGACGAAGAGGCCGAGCCAGCCAAAGTGGGCGGCTGCCTCCTCGGGGGACTTGGAGACGACCGGCACGTTCAGGGTTCGGCCGATGGCGTCTGCGATCTCTCGGAGCGGCACGCCCTGGTTGGCGACCCCGTGATACCGGGCTCCTGCAGTTCCCTTCTCGAGTGCAAGCCGGAAGAGATGCGCAGCGTCGAGCCGGTGCACCGTGGGCCAGCGGTTGAGGCCGTCGCCGACAAACGCTGAGACACCCTTCTCGCGAGCGATTGCGATCATGTAGGTGACGAGGCCTTGCTTGACGGGGTCGTGGACCGACGGCGGGAGACGCACCACCGACGCGCGGGCGCCGCGCGCCGCCGCCGCGTCTGCTGCCTGTTCGGAGGCTACGCGGGGCAAGGTGGAGCTGGGCGCATCTTCTTCGGTCGCGAGGCGGCCCGGCCTGGCGACGATTCCGGTTCCCGAGGTGATGATCAGGGGGCGATCCGAGCCAGCTAGCACGGAGGCGAGAGCCTCGGTGGCGCGGCGATCGGTCTCGCAGTTCGCCTCGAACTTCGAGAAGTCGTGGTTGAAGGCGGTGTGAATCACGCCGTCGGACAGGGCCGCTCCGCTGCGCAGGCTTTCCAGGTCTTCGAGATCGCCGCAATGCACCTGGGCACCGGCGGCGATGAGCGACTTGGCACCCGCATCCGAGCGGGCGAGTCCGAGCACCTGATGGCCCGCGTCCATGAGTTCCTGAACGATGGCTGAACCGATAAAGCCTGTGGCACCGGTAACGAAGATACGCATGGCTACTTCACCTTTACTTCACTTCATGGTGGCTGCGTTCGCAGCCCGTTAGAAGCAAGATAGGCGATTGAGGAGATACGATCTATGCTGTAGAGTCCGTATTATCTTTGCGATCGTCCAGAACACGAGGAGCAATAACGGAGTTGGCCTATGGATCCTTTCCGATGTGTTGTCGCTGCTGAAGCCGCGCAGTTATATGTCCGGTGGCTTCGATATGGGTGGGAGCTGGTCCGTCCGGTTCCCCCAGCATGAAGGCATCAAATGCTACGCTTTGGTCTCCGGTCAGTGCTGGCTATGCGTGGAAGGTGTTGCCGATGCGGTGCGCCTGGAGGCGGGAGACTGCTTCCTGCTGCCGCGTGGGCGGCCCTTCCGCCTTGCGAGCGACCTGGCGTTGACGCCGGTGGATGCTCACACGACGTTGTCGGCCCCGCTGCATGGTTGTATCGCCTCATACAACGGCGGCGGGGATTGCTTTGGCGTTGGCGGGTACTTCGCCTTTGCCGTCAATCATGCCGGCATCCTGTTGGGGGTGCTGCCGCCGATTGTGCATATCCGGAAGGAAGCGGATAAGGCGGCGATGCGCTGGTCTCTGGAGCGGATGATGCAGGAGCTGCGGGAGCCGCAGCCGGGCGGCTTTCTGGTCGCACAACAGCTCGCCTACATGATGCTGGTTCAGGCGCTGCGGCTGCACCTGGCGGAGGGATTGAGAGGCGGGGTTGGGTGGCTGTTTGCCCTGGCGGACAAACAGATGAGCGCGGCGATCCACGCGATGCACGACGCTCCGGCGCAGCGCTGGACAATCCAGGAGTTGGCCGAGCGTGCGGGCATGTCGCGATCGACCTTTGCACTGAGGTTCAAAGAGGCGGTTGGGGAGTCTCCCATGGAGTACCTGACGCGCTGGCGCATGCTGCTGGCCGGGGACAGGCTGGCGAACTCCAGTGACTCAATCTCCGTCATCTCGCTGGCGCTGGGCTACGAGTCGGAGAGCGCCTTCAGCACGGCCTTCAAGAGGGTGATGGGCTGTTCGCCACGGCAATATAGTCGTGGCCGCAAGCAGGCGTCCGCTTCGTCTGGCGAGGGAGAAGCCGCCCGCGCGCATCAGCTTGAAGCTGTCGCAGGTTGATCTATGCGCGGCTGGCCCGCGGTGCCGGGTGAGTGTCTATTAACTTAACTGCGTCGATTCCCGCGGCAACAAGAGATCCGGTGACGGGATGGCCGCAGTTGGTGGAGACGTGGCTGGGGACGATCGGGATGATTGCGGAGTAGGTGATTTGGACGCTCTGCGCGCACATATTCTCGACTACGCGCATATTTCGGTTGCGGACTTACCTCCTGTGTGGTGAACCTGAGGTTCGTTGGTTTACCGCCCGACTCCGGCGCCCGCCCTCACAGGAAAAGCTGATCTGCGGCATCGAGCCTGGTATCCTTTGCTGCGCGGCTGAGTAGGATTCTCAGGTCGGTGACCTTGTTGAAGAAGAAGGCCGGATTCTGCGTGGGGGCGGTGACGGCGATGAAGTCAGCGCGGTGCACATCCTCTAGATAGAATGCCGGTCTGGGATCGGGGCTCATCGGGTGGACGTCGACGTGGCTCATCTCCAGATTTCTCAGGTGCCGGATATAGAAGCCTTGTGCGGGCATATCCCCGAACATGCCTGGCTCCGGGTACTTCGATTCAAACTCCGGCGGAATCAATTTTCCGGTGTCGGGAGAGGCGTCTCCGCGGTGCTCGAGGTATATGTTCGCGAACTTGACGTCTTCGATGGCGTGACCGGGGATTCCGCTGATGGTTGAACAGACGCGCGCGCCCGAGTTGTAACAGACCAGATTGTTGATGAGCACTCGGCGCAGCGTACCGACGGTGGTAGCTTGGTCGCCGGCGCCGCGGGGGCCACGCAGGCGGGCGCCGAGACGCATGAAGATGGGGGAGCTGACGATGTCGCGCATGGTGATGTTCGAGATCGTAATGTCTTCGAGCAGAGCGCCGTCCACGCTCTCGAGCGCCAGGCCCTGGCAGCCTTCGAAGACACAGTTGGCGATGGTGATGTTGCGAAAGCCTCCGTTGGACTCGGTGCCGCACTTGATGCGGCCGGTGCGGGGGACTTTAGAGTCCGGTGCAAGCTTTTTGAAGCTGCCGTCGAGCAGGCTGCCCAGTTCGAAGCAGCCGGTCACATAGCAGTTCGTAATGGTTACATTTTCGGTGGCGCGGCTATAACCCAGCGCGAAGCTGCTCTTGGGGCAGATTCCGTCGTCCCAGGGCGAGTTGACGGTGCAATTGGAGACACGAACGTTCTTGCAGCAGTCGATGTCGATGCCGTCGCGGTCGGTGTCAATCTTGAGGTTGTCGATCGACAGGTTGTCGACGCCGGTAAGAAGCAGCCCGAAGTGACCTCCCTTCAGGATCGAGAAGTCGCGAAAGATGACGTTATGACAGTTCTTGAGCGCAATCGCTTTGTTGCCGACGCCGGGCTGCTCAGCCGTGAAGAGCGCTCCATCGTTATCGCGCCCGCGGCCATTTGAAAGACCTTTTCCGTGGATCAGGCCGGGTCCGGTAATGCCGCAGTCGTGGATATTCTCTCCCCAGATGAGGGAGTTGTGCCAATGGTTGTGGCCGTAGTCCTGATAGGCCTCCCAGGGGGCGTTGGACTCGGCCGCATCGTAGGTTCCGCCGTTGTAGCCGGTGGTCTCTCCGGGCAGCGGAGAGTCGGCGGCAAGGATCGTCGCACCCGGCGCGAGATGGAGATGGACGTAGCTCTTGAGGCGAATGCTGAAGCAAAGGTATACCCCGGCTGGCACCAGGACGGTCCCTCCACCCGCTGCCGATGCCGCGTCGATCGCGCGATTAAAGGCCGGACTGTCGACGGTCTTGCCGTCGCCCACTCCGCCATAGGCACGTACGTCGAAGAAACTCGCCGCGCTGCCATGAGCAACGGATTGCGAGAGTGCGTGAGCGGCCGGGACGGCGGTCGCGGTAAGTCCCAGAGTTGCAAGTTTGAGCAGATCGCGTCGGTTGGCGGTGAGGTCTAGCATTGGGTGATTATCCTAGGGGTCTTTTTTGGGGGGTGGGGGGCTTGGGCCTCGCGGCCCGCCGGTTATCTGAGGTCCTGGATTGCGACGGGGTCCATGTCGTCGTAGGCCTGGTTTTCACCACCCATGCCCCAGCAGAAGCCGTAGTTGCTGGTGCCCACGCCCGAGTGGATCGACCAGCCGGGAGAGATGACGACCTGCTTGTCGGCCACGACCAGGTGGCTGGTCTCCTGCGGCGGTCCCATCAGGTGGAGCACGCGGTGTGCGGGATCTACGTCAAAGTAGAAGTAAACCTCGCTGCGGCGCATGTGGGTGTGCGGGGGCATGGTGTTCCAGTTGCTGCCCGGCTCAAGCAGGGTGAAGCCCATGACCAGCTGGCAGCTCCTGATGCCGTTGTGCCTGCTGCTCTGGCCCTGGCCGCTGACGGAGGCCTGGGGGGAATAGATCGCCTTGTAGATGGTGCGCCGGTTGCAGGTCTCGGCGGCGCCGAGCGGAAGTCCCTCGATCTCCTCGAAGCGGACCATCGCGGTGGGATAGGTTTGGTGTGCCGGGTAGCTGAGCAGGTAGAAGCAGGCAGGGTGGTCGGGGTTCGCGCTGACCAAGGAGACCTGCTGGCTGCCGCGGCCGATGTAGAGGCAGCTGAGTTTGCTGAGTGCGTAGGTTGTGCCGTCGACGGTTACCGATCCGGCTCCGCCGACGTTGAGCACGCCAAGCTCGCGACGCTCGAGAAAGTACTCGGCGCGCAGCTCCGGGTGCGGCTCAAGCCGCAGCGGGTGAGTGGTGGGCACAGCCGCGCCGATGACGGTGCGGTCGAGATCGACGTAGGCGAACTCGATGCTGCCGGGCTGAAACATTCCTTCAAGCAAAAAGGTAGAACGCCGCTCTTCGGTAGTCATCCGGCGGTAACGCACCGGGTCCGCCATCTGGTACAGCTTCACACATACCTCCGTTTGCTCGCTGGGAGCGAATCATCCAGTTGCTCGTTCTATTTGGGGGCTGCGACCTTGACGACGAAGTAGGTGAAGGTCTTGCCGGGAGCCAGCACCGTCTGATGCGGTGTATTCGGGGCGATGGTGATGACATCGCCCTTGCGCAGGAGCTGCGCGGTGCCACCCTCGACTCGGGTTCCGCGCACCTCGTCGCCTGTGCCGGTGGGATCGATGATGGTTCCTCCAGTAACCTCGGTCGCCTCGCCGTCGAGCACGACGAAGATGTCGGCGAACCTCTTGTGCAACTCCGCGCCCCCGCTCTTCACCCGCGTGCTGAGCATGGTGAAGTGGGTTGGATATTTATCGAGCGTCACCGAGACATTTCCCGAAGAGGCGGACTCGGATGCCTGCATCAGTTCCCTGCCCAGGTGTTCGAGCGACTGTTCCGAGCGATAGTCCACGCCGGCACTCGGCTGCACCGCCCGTGGCACGGCGACCGCGGCGGCGGCCTGCGCTGCGGCCACCTGCGTTCCATTCGCCAGTACGAGAGCCAGCCCCGTGAGTGCGGCCCAACCCATCTGAATCCGCATGTTGAACTCCTCCATTCGCAGAAATGATCGTTGTGCAGGCGAAACGATGTAACCGGTACAACCCAGCGTCGATCACTCGGTTGACTCAAAAATTTCAATTCATGAATTGCTCGCGGCCGCGAGCGTTGGTAAGGTTACCAATGCTATGCAAGATCGTCTACCGAACTCCGCCAATATCTTCGATCTCTTCCGTCTCGACGGCCGGGTTGCGCTGGTTACCGGCGCCGCCAGCGGTCTGGGAGCGGCCATAGCACAGGCGCTTTCCCAGGCCGGCGCCAGCGTAGCGGCGCATGGGAACCGCCGCGCCGCGGAGGAGACCGCGGCGCGGCTCGGGCCGTCGGCCCGCGCCTTCCGCGTCGACCTGGGGAGCAAGCAGGGCGCCGAAGAGCTGTTCGCCGAGGTCAAGGCGCACTTCGGCCAGGTGGACATTCTCATCAACAACGCGGGGACCATCCATCGGAGCGCTGCGGAGGAGGTGGCACTCGCCGACTGGGAGCAGGTGCTGCAGATCAACCTGACCAGCGTCTTCCAGCTCTCGCAGCTCTGCGCCCGCGACCTGATTGCGCGCGGGGCTCCGGGCAAGATCGTGAACATCGCCTCGCTGCTCAGTTTTCAGGGCGGGATACGGGTGCCGGCGTACGCGGCCAGCAAGGGCGGCGTGGCGCAGCTGACCAAGGCGCTGGCGAACGAGTGGGCGCCAAGGAGGATCCAGGTGAACGCGATCGCGCCCGGGTACTTTGCGACGAGCAACACCGAGGCGCTGCAGGCCGATGAGGTGCGCAACCGGCAGATCCTGGAACGCATTCCGGCTGGGCGCTGGGGCCGGCCGGATGATCTGGCCGGCGCCGCGCTGTTTCTGGCCTCGCGCGCCTCGGATTATGTAACCGGGACGGTTCTGACGGTGGATGGCGGCTGGATGGGGCGCTGAGCCACTGGCCGCTGGGTTATGCTCGGCCGACAAACTCGCGGTTTTCGGTGGAGACGCGGACCTTTTCGCCTTCCTTGATGAAGAGCGGGACGCGAATCTCGAGGCCGGTCTCGAGCGTGGCTGCCTTGGTGACGCTGCCGCTCGAGCTGTCGCCGCGCACCGCGGGCTCGGTGTGGGTGACGTCGAGATCGACGAAGATGGGCAGCTGCAGGCCGATGGGATTGCCGTTGTACTTGTGCAGCTGGAGCATGGCGCCTTCGACGAGGAAGTCGAGCGCGGTGCCGACGGTCTCGTCGGAGAGGGTGAGGGTCTCGAAGCTCTCCTGATCGAGGAAGTGGAAACCGTCGCCGTCGCTGTAGAGGTAGGAGGCGGGAACGAGGACGAGGTCGGGCTCCTTGAACTTGTCGCTGGCCTTGAAGGTCTTCTCGAAGACGGCGCTGGTGAGCAGGTTGCGCATCTTCAGGCGCACCAAGGTCTGGCCGCCGCGGGCGGTGGGCGAGCTGACCTCGGCCTCCAGACAGGCGAACGGCGTGTTTTCGTGCTCGAACAAACTCTTGCGCTTGATGTTAATCGCTTCAATCAGTGCGGCCATGGACCTCTCGGACTCCTCAATCGGCGGGCCGGCATCGCAGGCCGGCCTGATGAGGTTAAGTATACGGGGAAGGCTGAGAGATCCTGACCGCGCCTGCAGCCCCCCCCTCGTTATGGCGGTCGTGTTATTGCGGGATCAGTTGAAAGCCGACCTCCGGAGAGCCCAGAGTGATTCCCACGATCTCGCCTCGGTCGTTGATGCCGGTCGCGACCGCATTGGCGGCGCTGGGGTTGAGGTTGGCGAGCGGAGTGAAGGTTTTGTGGTCAAGCAGGAAGCCGGTACCGACGATCTCGCGGCGGTTGTTGATGCCGTAGGCCTGGGTTTCGACCACGCCTCGAAACGGGACATCCAGAGTTTGAAATTCGCCATGCCTGCGCACAAAGCCGTGGATGCGTGCATCGCTGCTGACGTAGGCGCCGACGATGTCGCCGCGGTCGTTGATGCCCAGCGCGGTGGTATTGCTGGCGCCGGTGAACGGAACATCAATCGCGGTATATTGCCCGGAGTGTTTCGCTTCTGACTGCCGCGAGTCTTCATCTCCTCCTTGGTGCTCGCGACCCTCTTGCTCGAAGAGGAAGCCGTGGGAGCCGGCAGCGTCATGGTAGGTGCCGACGATCTGGCGACGATCGTTGATGCCGCGCGCCTCGGTCTGGGTCGCGTTGGCGCCGGGGAAATCGAGCGTGGTGAATACGCCGTCCTCCAACACAAAGCCGTGCAGGGTTCCGGTCGGGCCGTAGCTGCCGACGATGTCGCGACGCTGGTTGATTCCGAAGGCTTGGGTGTTCTGCTGCACGACCCCATTCAGGGTCACGTTGATCGGCGTGTAAGCCCCGTCGTCGAGGACAAATCCGTGAGGACCGGCCGCGTCGTGGTAGACGCCGACCACCGTCCCGAAATCATTCACGCCGAAGCCCAAGGTTTGATCGACCCCGGGAAAGGGGGCGTGGAGAAGGACGAAGTTGTACTGCTGTTGCTCCTGCTCGTCCTGCTGTTCATGCTCCCACCAACCGGATTGCGCGAGAGCATGAGGAAACGAGGCGGCGGTGAGGATGAGTGCCGCGAGGAGGAGCGAGGAGGCGGCAGGAGGCCGTCTGGGGGCTTCCGGCTGTGCTCCTGGTTGTGCTTCTCGGTGTCTGGAAGAAGGCATTTGCAACGTCATTTGAGACATGGGAGTCTTCCCCTTTCCACGAGGCTTGTGGGCTTGCCATGGTCGATCTGTTTCTAGCCCGCGCAGGGCTGAGACTCGGACCTCCATGCGAGGACGGGCGGCGATGTTCCATCGTCGATCAAGCGGTCTCTTCGCGATCGAGACAGCGATCAGGCGATCCGTCCAGGCAGCGGCACACGGGTGCTCTCTCCTCGAGAGAGTACCCGGAGCGAAAAACGCGAGGTCAAACCGACTCGGAATCCTGCCGGCCCCGGGCCGAGTCGCAAGCGATCGTCCTGGGAGATGCCGGAGCTGGCGAATGGGTTGTCGACAGCTCCGGAGCTCTCGTGGTCCGGGTTGGCGGGAAGGTTCACCCGACCTGGAACTACTTGACTGGGGCGGAGTTGCGGCGCAATTCCGAGAGCGGGTAGAAGGTGCCGCGCCAGCGGATTCCGCCCTGGACGAGGGTGACGAGCATCGAGCGCAGCAGGGCGTAGACCAGCAGCAGCGCGCCGAAGGGCATCAGAAGTGCGTTCCAGGGAGCGATTCCCGACTGCCGGCTCATTGCCCGGTACTCGAGGGTGACGGCGAGCAGGATGATCAGGGCGGGCAGGCGGAGGAGCTCGATCCAGAGCGCCGCGAACGGGGCGACGCAAAAGGCGAGCAACCAGAGGCAGGCTACCAGGACCAGTGAGATGCGAAAGCGCAGGGCGGAGAAGATGTTCTTGGTCAGGACATGGGCCAGGCCGAGAGCTCCGGAGGCCCAATGGATGTTGACCAGTCCGCGACCGAAGGCGAGGCGCGCGGCGAAGCCGTCGGCTTTGAGGCGACGACCGAGGCCGAGATCCTCGACCACCTCCATGCGGAGGGCTTCGAAGCCGCCGACCTGTTCATAGGCGGAGTGCTTGACCAGGTTGAAGGCGCCAACTCCGATGGCGTCGCGACGGGCGCGGGGGTCGGAGACACGCCAGGGACGGGCTCCCCAGAGGCTGCTGACCTGGATGAAGCCGAGGACGACGGCCTCGTCCCAGCGCCGGATGATGAGGGAGGGGTAGGTGACGAGGTGGTCGCCACCGCTCTTCACGAGATAGGAGACGGAGCGGCGCAGGGCGTCGGGCGTGAAAAGGACGTCGGCGTCGGTAAAGAGAAGGTAGTCGCTGGTGGTGTTGCGGGCGGCGAGCGCCATGGCGTGGGTCTTGCCCAGCCAGCCAGCAGGCAGCTCGGTGATGTGCAGGACGCGGAGGCGGGTGGGGTGCTGCGCGGCGAGCGCGTCCAGAATGGCGCCGGTCTGGTCACTGGAGCGGTCGTTGATGGCGAGGATGTCGAGATTGGGGTAGTCCTGCGCGATGAGGGACAGTAGGGCGGCGGCGACGTGGGCCTCCTCGTTGCAGGCGGGGACGATGACCGTGAGAGTCGGTGCGGGATCTGGTCCAAGACCGAGCGGAACGTTCGGCTGTAGCAGCAGATCGGGGACGCGAGGCAGGCCGCGCACCACGATGAAGGAGTGAAAGGCCCAGCAGAGGGCGGTGATCCAGACGATGACTTCGGCGATGGTTTCGATAACTTCGAGGTGATGTGCGGTCATGCTTGGAGTGGGAGGGCCTGGGTTCCGGGATTGGAGGGTTCTGGATCTTGCGTATGGGGAGCGGCGAGGGTGCGGGCTCCGAGGAAGAGCAGGAGGGCGGAGACGAGCAGGCTGATGAGGGTGACGCCCAGGCCGGTGCCGAGCGAGCTGTGGTCGCTGACCAGGCCGATGATGCGCGGGCTGGGGGCGTCGCCGAGCGCGTGGATGAGGAAGAGCTCGAGTGCGATGGCGGTGGCGCGGATGCCGGCGGAGACCGAGTTGACGATGGCGGCGTTCAGCGGTCCGTTGCCGAGGAAGATGAAGAAGAGCGCCAGTGCGAGCCCCGGGACGATCGCGGATCGGGGTCCGAAGAAGCAGAGGACGGCGGGCGGGACGGTGAGCAGAGCCGACCAGGCGGAGACGAGATAGAGCGCGCGGTGGTTGGTGCGCAGCCACCGCTGGGCGATCCAGCCGCCGATGGCGGTGCCACCCAGGCCGCCGAGGACGGTGAGGGCTCCGACGATGAGGCCGGCGGCGCCCGGGGAGTAGCCGGCTCGGCGCTGCAGAAAGCTGGGGATCCAGAAGGAGATGCCGCCCAGCGAGAACACGACCATCGCCATGCCCAGTGTGGCGAAGAGGTAGGGTGGATTGCGGACGAGGCTGAGGGCGGAGGCGGTTTGTTTCTGGCCGCGCGGGTAAAGGTCGGTAGCTCCGCGTTTCGGCTCCTTCACCAGGAAGAGGATGAGCAGGGCGATCACGATACCGGGGATGGCGGAGAGGAAGAAGGGGACGCGCCAGCCGAAGCGGCCACCGAGGGCTCCGCCCAGAGCAGAGCCGGCGGCTGCGCCGACCGGGATGGCGGTGTAGAAGATGGTGAGCACGCGGTTGCGCTGGTGCTGGGGGTAGAAGTCGGCGAGCAGGGCGGGGGCGTAGATGCTGAAGCTGGCCTCGCCGATGCCGAGGGCGGCGTGGCGGAGGTTGAGGGCGAAGTAGCTGTGGACGGTCGCGGTGAGGAGGTTGGTGAGGCTCCAGAAGATGGCGGCGGCGACGATCAGGGGCTTGCGCGGGTAGCGGTCGCCGAGCCAGCCGGTGAGCGGGGCGGCGCACATGTAGGTGAGAAAGAACCAGAAGGTGAGCGCACCGACGCGCTCGTCGGAGATCTGGAAGTCACGCTTGACCAGTTCCTGAACGCCGGGAAGGATGTAGCGGTCGATGAAGTTGACGAAGTTGAGCGCGGTGAGCAGGACAAGGGCCGTGGCGGCTCCGGCGACGGAGGCGAGCGGGAGCTTGGTCGGCTGCACGGCAGGCATGATGTGGTGAGGATAGCAGGTGGACGAGCCAGCCGTTGCCTTGCCAATGAGGAGGATTCGTCGATGTTGATCGTCGAATCCTGCTGGTTTAAAGCCTCGGAACAGTCCGGCAAGCGGAATTTCACGCTCAGCCCGGCCAAGTTCAGTATGCAATGCACCTCACTGTTCGAGCAGTTCGACTGAAACAGTATCCATGGTTTCTCCGGTGAGCACAGGCTACATGACACCGGAGAAAACGCCAGGGAGATTTGGGAAATTCTTACTCAGGACGCGGGTAGGTGGCCTCGACGATGGTGGAGATGCCGCCGCGGGGGCGGAAGTCGCCGACTACCTTGGCCCAGACCGGGTCGCAGGCTTTGACCACGTCGTCGAGCACCTGGTTGACGATGTTCTCCTGGAAGATACCCAGGTTGCGGTAGGTGAAGAGGTACTCCTTGAGCGACTTGAGCTCGAGGCAGCGCTCGCGGGGCATATAGCGGATGGTGAGGCGGCCGAAGTCGGGCAGGCCGGTCTTGGGGCAGACGGAGGTGAACTCGGGGTCGTCGACGAGGATCTCGTAGGCCTTGAACTGATTCTGCCAGGTCTCGATGTCGGGGAAGGCGGCGTCGAGGCCGGCCTTGGCGTGATCGTCGGTGTAGCCGGTGGTCTTGGTGGTTGCCATTCCTCTAGTCTAGCGGAATTGCCGGATCGGAATCGGCTGTGCCAGGCTTCGGTTCTGACGCTGCAGGGTGTGGAAGGCATACCCCGAGGGCTAGAGCCCGCTTTGTGCTCGCCCGTGGTGCCAAGGCTAAAGCCTCGGCTTACCCAGAGGCGAGACGGACACCATGAGTTGGCTTCCCATAGCGAATCTGGCTGCGGCTATTGCGGCTATGCTATAGCGACCTAGTTGCGGCGGCCGAGGGTGGGGCGGTCGTCGGTGGAGTTGGGGTTGTTGGGATCGTTGTTGGTGCCGGCGGTGCGGCGAAGCGTGGGCTTGTTGCCGCCCTTGCCGTCGTTGATCTTGCGCTTGTTCTCGAGCCGGGCCAGGCGGGCCTTGACGTCGTCGAACTCCGAGGTGGTGACGACGTAGTCGGGCTTAGCGGGCATGATTGTGGCGATCTCATCCTCGGAGCGGTTGATGCGATCGGGGGTCTGGGGGTGGTCGGCGAAGACCTTGGCCAGGGCGCCGGGATGATGCTTTTCGAGCGCGTCCAGCTTCTCGAAGAACTGGATGAAGGCCTGTGGATCGTAGCCGGCGCGGTACATGTACTGCAGGCCGAGCCAGTCCGCCTCGGCTTCGAACTGGCGCGAGAACTGGAGGAAGGTGACCGGGATGGCGAGCTGGCTGGCCTCGTAGATGCCGTAGCCGGTCCACGACCCCTGGGTCATGATGATCAGCGGGATGGAGCCGATCTGGGCGTAGTTGAGGCGGGTCATCTCGCGGGCGGCGTGGTGGGCGCAGACGTGGGCGGTCTCGTGGGCCATGACGCCGGCCAGCTCGGCCTCCTCATCGGCGGCCAGGATCAGGCCGGAGTTGACGTAGAAGAAGCCGCCGGGCAGGGCCATGGCGTTGATCTCGTCGGTATCGATGACCTTGATGGTGAAGGGCACCTTGCAGTCGGAGTTCTTGACGATGTTCTGGCCGATGCGGTTGACGTACTCGTTGATGACCGGGTCGGTGACCATATGGGCGGACTTCTCGATCTCCATCGAATACTGCTTGCCGGTGGAGATCTCCCAGTTGGTGGAGTACCAGTTGCCCATGCCGCGACCGCCGATGTTGCGGTTGCCGACGGCGTTGACGTCATCCTCGCTGCCGGCCTTGATATGGGGATCGAGGTTCTCACCGGGCGACGGGAGCGAATCGGTCTTGACGGAGGCGGCGGCCTTGGCGGCCTTGGCGCTGACGGGCTTGGCCCCCGGGGACGGCTGTGTGGACGGGGCGGACGGGGTGCTTGGGGTGCTCGAAGGGGACGAGGTCGCGGATGTGTCGGATGTCTTGGCCGGGGGCTGGGCTGAGGGCTGGTTTGGGGTCTGGGTTGGATTTTG
>Ga0210403_10003622_pt1 | contig 13527 bp, 10 predicted proteins | sample IncBWC19MmetaG_FD_150863 | JGI IMG/M metagenome (GOLD analysis project Ga0210403, IMG submission 150863) | Forest soil microbial communities from Barre Woods Harvard Forest LTER site, Petersham, Massachusetts, United States - Inc-BW-C-19-M | ecosystem: Environmental > Terrestrial > Soil >... | reverse complement strand
CGTAAGAAGAGCGGCGATACCGAGATGAACGGCGGGGCGCATGAGCGTTTCTCCTGGGAGTCGACGGCGCGTGCGGCTCAGCTGCGCTCTACCTACCCTGCTTCCCCGGCGGGCGACGCAGCTCTGCACGGGTTGGACGCTAGTATGCTCCTTTTGGTGAGCCGTGGCTAGAGACTTTGCTGGTTCGAGCGGAAAACCCGGCGGCGCTTCCCGGCGCAGGGCGGTGGGGGTCAGGAGGTCAAAGTCAGGCGGCTACCAGGTGCTGTAAGCGGTGCCCTCGGTCGAGACGTCCTGCGATCCGCTGTGGACGTCGTTGATGCCGGACTCGGTCTGATCGGTGGTGCTGAGCATGTCGGATTCGGCCGGCACCCAGGTATCGGTGCTGTTGGTCATGGGATCCTTGGGCATGCTCTTCAGGTAGCCGGCCTCGATCAGGTCGGTGAGTGCCTGCGGGGCCTTGCCCTTGTCGACGGTGTAGGAGTCGATGGCCGCGCGCAGGGTGTGCAGATCCTCCTTGAGGACGGCCTCGCGGGCGTGGCGCACCGACTGCACGTAGGCGGGCACGGCGATGGCGGCGAGCACGCCGATGATGATCATGACGATCATCAACTCGATCAGGGTAAAGCCCTGCTGGCGGCGCTGCGCGGACGAGTTGGCTGGCGATTTGGAGTTGGCTACCATGTGTTGTACTTGGTTCCATCGAGGGCGGTGCCGTTGCTCTTGGAGTGGACGTCGAAGACATTCTGGCCGCCCCAGGAGTCGGAGTCGGCGTCGTCCTGGTTGGAGCGCAGACCCCAGTCAGTGTCCCCGGTCATGGGGTCTTTGGGGATAGCGCGCAGAAACTTGACCTTCTTGGTCTGGATCTCGACCCCGTCGACCATGGTCTGCAGATCGGGCGGATAGTTCATGCTGTCGACCTTGGTGATGATGCCGCCCTTCATCGCAGCGTCGTGGTAGGCGTCGATGGCGGAGCGCATCGCCCAGAGGTCACGGCGCAACTCCCGCTCCTTAGCGCGCTTGACCTGAAAGCGGGCGATCGGGAGGGCGGCGGTGGACAGAATGGCGAGGATGGTGAAGACGACGATCAGCTCCACCAGAGTAAGGCCGGACTGAGGGGAGAGTCGGCTTGCTGGCCGGCCTCCTGGCCGGCTTGCTCGATCGCCACGGTAATTCGGCAGCAAAGAGATCACTTCACACGCACCACGGCCTGCGAACCGACGGCCGGAAGATTGGCGTGCGCGCTGTTCATCGCCCCCACCTTGACCAGGGTAAGCGGGGAGTCTCCGGGCGCGATCGCCTTGAAGGTGATGGTGCAGACGCTTCCCTGCCCGCTGATTCCCTTGGTGTTCGGCGGACGCGAGGCGGAGAGGGTGACGGTGCCGTTGTCGACGCGGTGGGCCAGGGCGACCGCCTGGCCGTCGCCACCGAGGAACGGGCCGGCATCGACGTTGACCAGTTGCAGGACGGCGGGGTTGAACTGCAGCTGCAGCGGGACCGCGAAGACGTCCTGGGCGTTACCGATCACCACCGAGGTCTGGAAGGTGCTGCCTACGGTCTGGTTGGGGTTGGACGGCTGGACGGTAAAGCTGACCGGAGGGCCGGCTGGCGCGGTGGGCGGTGGCGGAGCTGGAGCCGGGGTTGGAGTCGCCGGAGTCTGGCCGGGAACCTGATCGGGGGTTTGGCCGGGGATCTCGGACGGAAGCTGGCCGCGGGGCTGTTGCGGATGCACGACCGCAGCGGCGGCGCTGGCAGCGTTGGCGGGCAGCGGGGCCGGGCCGGTGCTGTCGGCGGGCTCCATATCGGAGGCGGCGCTGAGGTTGGGATCCTGGCGCAGCTCCATCGACTGGCTGGTCCCGGTATCGATGGCGCGGGTATTAATCCGGCTCAGGACGGACTCGCGCACGACGTGGGGAATGAGGAGGAAGACGATCTCATTGTCCTGCGTCGTCTTGTCCCTGGAGCCGAAGACATACTTCAGCAGCGGCAGCTCGCTGAGTCCGGGGTTGCCGTTGACGCTGACCGTGTCGCTCTTGGTGAGCAGACCGGCGAGGATACTGGGCTCGCCATCCTTGAGTTGGATGATCTGCTCGGCGACGTTCTGCGCGATGATCGGTTCGGTGACCCCGCTGATGGTGACGGTTCCGGCCTCGGAGGAGACCTCCACCCGGAGCTTCAGGCTGACCTCGTGGTCGTAGTGGACGGTCGGGGTCATGTCGATGTTGACGCCGACGTCGAGATAGCTGAACTGGGTCTGTACGCCGATGGTGGTGGTAGTCGAGACGCCCGCGCTGTAGGATCCGGTCGCGATGGGAATCTTCTGCCCGATCTTCAGCTGCGAGCGTTGACCGTCGGTGGCGCGGATGCGGGGATTTTGCAGGATGCGGGTATCGCTGTCGGTCAGCAGAGCGTTCGCCGTGGCATTGCCGATGGTCACAGCGAAGTTGTTGGCATTCAGGTGAGCCAACGAGTTCAAGGTGAAGTTCGATGTGGGGGTGGTGGAGGTGCCGGTGGCGGGGGTGGTGGTGATACTGGTACTGCTGGCCTGCGCGGTCAGGCCGAAGGTCTGCGGCAGCTGAATGCCGAGCGTCCGCTCACGGTTGCGGTTGACCTCGAGGACGGCGACGTCGACGACCACCTCGGGCTTGGCCCGATCGAGGTCGTTGATGAGCTTCTGCGCGAGCATGAGCTGGTCGGGCGTGCCCCGCATCACCAGAGCGTTCTGGCTGGGCACGAGAAAGATCTTGACCGTGGGATCCATCATATTGCGGATCGCGGTGAGCACCTCGGTGGCGTCGTTGGCCGTGCTCATGTTGGTCAGGTAGAAGGTCTGGACGGCCAGTTCTTCGAGATCCCGGCGCTTCTGCTGGGTGTTGGCAGCGACGAAGATGGTGTTGCTGGTGACTGGCTTGTAAAAGGTGCCGGAGAGAGTGCCGACGATGCGCAGGGCGTCGGACAGGCTCACGTTGTTGAGATCGACGGGGATGCGCTTGGAGGTGTAGTCCGGGTCGAAGAGCACGTTCAGGCCGGCGATCTTGCCGATGGCCTGGTAGATGTACTTGCTGTCCTCGACCGAGTGGATGGTGATGGGATCATTCGAGACGGGTTTCAGCTGGATCACGCCGGCGATCGAGGAGATCTGGCGGAGGGTCTCGGCCTGGCGGGCGGTCTGCTGCGTCCCGGGGCCGGCGGGCGTGCTGCCGGCCGACTGGGCGTTGCGGATCTGATCGATCTCCTGCTGGGCGGCCTGATTGGATGGATCGATGGCGAGAGCACGCTGGAACTCGATGAGCGCACCACCGACGTCTCCTCCCTGCAGGTACACGCGGCCGCGATCGACATGGGCGGCGGCGGCCTTGAAGCGCATGCTCGCGTAGCGGGCGCGGTAGCGAAGGTCGTTAGGGGCCTTTAGGTGGGCCTTTAGGTAGTCCTGATAGGCGACATCGTAGTCCTCGCGCGCCTCGGCCTCCTGGCCACGCTTATTCCAGGTGGAGGCCGACTGCGCGTGGGCGGCGGGGGTGCTGGCTGCGACACCGCCCAGGACGAGCAGGAGGGCGAACGCCGACAGCGGCGCACCGAAGAACATCCGTACCGGCGGCACGTACGAGAAATCCGAAAACGGAGGGAAATTTTTCTTCAACCGGCGACCCATGATGCTGATGACGTCCTTTGATTTCAATTGCATTGGGCCTGGGCGAAAGCGCTTCCGGGACGGCCCATGCAAAACGGTGCGGATGCGGTCGAGGAGAAAAAACACTTTGCCGGAGCCCGGTTCGGCTGAGTATAGCACTGTGAGCGGCGCGGAGTTGAGCAGGGTAACGTCTTCCAAAGTCAATACTTCCCAAGGTGATATGTGGCATCGCCAGGACATCGGCGCAGCAACCGGTCAGGCGATCGCAGGGAGCGGCGCGCCGGGCGGGTTGGACCGGCTGGAGTGGGCAGCGTGTTAAGATAAGGGGTCCTATGGCCCGTTCGCTCTCCAACCCGACCACTCCGCATCAGCCCAAACCCGTGGTCAAGCAGAAGGACCGCGATCCGGTGGCCGCGGGGCTGCGCGATGCCTCGTTCAACCGCTCCGCCAGCCACAACTACTTCCTGACCGACCGCTACGAGGCGGGTGTGGCGCTGCGGGGCACCGAGGTGAAGTCGATTCGCGAAGGCAAGGCCAACCTTAAAGACGCCTATGGCCTGCTCAAGGATGGCGAGTGTTTTCTGTTGAATGCCCACATCGGTCCCTTCTCGCACGGAAATGCAATGAATCACGAGTCGCTGCGCACCCGCAAACTGCTGCTGCACAAACAGGAGGTGCGGAGGCTCGAAGGTATGACGAAGATGAAGGGCTTTACGCTCATTCCGGTACGACTTTATTTTCGCAACGGCCGGGTAAAGTGCGAACTGGCGCTGGCTAAGGGCAAGCAGGACTGGGACAAGCGGGCCACCGAACGCAAACGCGAGGCGGATAACGAGGCCAAGGCGGCCATGGCGCGGGGCCAGCGCCGCTAGGGCCGCGGGGTCGCTTTCTGGGTGGCTCTCTGCGGACGCGCTCCCATCTTGAGACTTTTCAAGCGACAGAGAATCGCCGCTCTATGTGACCTGAATCACGGTAGGATGTTCTATGGACACGCAACTAGTCTTCCAGGACCCCTCCCGCATCGTCACTCCCCTGCTCGCCGTCTTCGCGGTGGACATCACGCCCGGCAAGACCGAGGAGCCGCTGCCGGCGCTGTTGACGACCTCGGATGCGGTGATAAATGCCAGCACTCAGGTGCTCGCCTCGGGCGAGTTCAAGGCAGCGCTGGGCGAGACCGTGCTGCTGCATGCGCCCTCGGGGCTGCGCGCGGAGCGGCTGCTGCTGGTGGGACTGGGCAAGGCCAAGACGCTCTCGGTTGAGCAGGTGAGAAAGGCAGCCGGAACGGCGCTGCGGGCGGCAAAGCCGCGCGGACTGCGCAGCGTTGCGGTCGCGTTCCCCGAGGACCACGCCCTCTCCGATGAGGATCTCGATGAACTGCCCTGCCTGCTGACGGCGCGGGCGATGGTCGAGGGCATGGAGCTCGCCGAGATGGACTGGGACACCTATAAGAGCGACCGCAAGGACCAGACCGTCCCTAGCGCGGTGGTGCTGGTCAATGAGACGGCCCACAACGCCTCGACGCGGCAGGAGATTCAGGTGGGCTTCGCCGAGGGGCGCATCCTCGCCGGAGCGCAGAACTTTACCCGCTCCCTGGTGAATGAGCCGGGCAACGTGCTGACTCCCACGGAGCTGGGGCGAAGAGCCGCGGCGATGGCCTCGGAGTTCGGCCTGGCCTGCGAGGTCTACTCGACCGAGAAGCTGCACGAGTTGAAGATGGGAGCGTTCTGGGCGGTGGCGCAGGGGTCTTCGCAGCCACCGGCGCTGATCGTTATGCGCTATGAGCCCAAGACGGTCGCCCCCGACGCTCCGGTCTTTGGACTGGTCGGCAAGGGCATCACCTTCGATACCGGCGGGATCTCGATCAAGCCGGCCGAGGGCATGGAGAAGATGAAGTACGACATGGCCGGGGCGGCGGCGATGCTCGGCGCGATGCGGGCGATCGCGCAGCTGAAGCCGGCGGCGCGCGTGATCGCGGTCATCTGTTCGGCGGAGAACATGCCGAGCGGAACGGCATTCAAGCCCGGCGACGTGGTGACGGCGATGTCGGGCAAGACCATCGAGGTGGTCAACACGGACGCCGAGGGACGGCTGGTTCTGGCCGACGGCCTGCACTACGCCAAGACGCTCGGCTGCACCCACCTGATCGACGCGGCGACCCTGACCGGAGCCTGCGCCGTGGCTCTGGGCAAGATCAACGCCGGACTGTTTGCCAACGACGAAACGGCCTGCGCGCAGTTCCAGCAGGGGCTCGCCACCTCCGGCGAAAACTTCTGGCGGCTGCCCTGCACCAGCGACTATCGCGAGGAGATCAAGAGCCAGATCGCGGACATGATGAACACCGGGGCGACCCGCTACGGCGGCGCGACCTCGGCGGCGATGTTCCTAGCCGAGTTTGCCGACGAGACGCCCTGGGTGCATCTCGATATCGCCGGCTGCGCCTGGAACGACGAGCAGCGGCCCTGGCTGGCGAAGGGGCCCTCCGGCATCGGAGTGCGCTCGATCGTGGAATGGGTGCGCAGCTACACCCCGGCGAAGGCCACCTAGTCGCCATCAGGGGCGACCACAATTCGTCCAATCACAAGAGTTGAGCCCCGCCCGCTGTATGCAGGTGGGGCTCAACTCTTGTCTCTCTTAAATCCGTCCCCGGCCTCTCTCCTACATCACCGGCGGAGCGGCGATGCCGAGATAGCCGAGCGCACGCTCGAGCTCACGGCGCGCCACCGCGGCGGTCGCCAGCAGCAGCGCCTTGCGGGTGGGATCGGTTTCGTGCAGGACGTGGTGGCGGTGGTAGAAGTTGTTGAACTGCTGCGCCAGCTGGAAGGCGTACTTGGCCAGGTAGGCGGGCTCGGCGGTCGCCAGGCACTGCTCAAGCAGAAGCGTGAGCTTCGAGCAGGCCAGCCAGCTCTCCCACAGGTCGCTTCCCTGCTCGGTGTTGAGCGAGTCGAGATCGAGCGTGGCGACGGCGGCGAGCGCCTCGGCTTCTGTCGTCTCGGCCTTGCGCAGGATGTTCGCCGCACGCACGATGGCGTATTGGATGTAGGGGCCGGTCTCGCCCTCGAAGCTGAGCGCGTCCTTGAAGTCGAAGGCGATGACGGTGTTGCGCGTGAAGCGCAGCATGAAGAAGCGCAGCGCTCCAACCGCGATCTGGGTGGCGATGGCGACGCGCTCGGACTCAGCCAAGTCTGGGTGGCGGGCGTCGACCTCAGCCTGGGCCGCGGCAATCAGCTTGTCCAGCAGGTCGTCGGCCTTGACGCCGAAGCCCTTGCGGCCGCTGACCTCGATGTAGGAGCGGGCCCGATCCTCTTCGCTGACGGTGTAGCCCAGTTCCATGGCACAGCGCGGGGTCAGGGCGACCATCTCGTAGCTGAAGTGGGTGTAGCGGTCGGCGGCCTCAGTGTATCCCATGCCGCGCAGCGCCAGCACGACGTTGTTCTGCGGATCGTTCTGGCGCGAGTCGATGACGTTATAGATGGCGTCGGCCTTGCCGAAGGTGGGGTGGCCGGGATCGCTGGCGCCGTCGGTCGAGATCCAGCAGGGATGGGTCGGGTACTCGTGGAAGAGCCTGTAGCCGAAGTCCCTGCCCGGCAGCAGGCCGAACTTCCACAGGTGGTAGGCGATGTCCTTGCCGACGTAGGTGACGGTGCCGTTGGAGCGGACGATGACCTTGGCGTCCTCATCGGGGCCGTCGGCGGCTTCGCCCTCGCCCTCGGCCGCCTCGTCCTCAGGCGTTGCCGCTGCGGACCCGTTGCCGGCCCGCTTCATCACCCAGCAGCCCTTGTTCTTGCCGGCGGTCTCGAGGTAGAGGACGCCCTTCTCGATCATCAGCTCGCGGGCGGCGTCCCAGAAGTGCAGGGAGAGGATCTCGCTCTCGCGAGGAAGGAAGTCGTACTCGATGCCGAGCCGCTGCATCGTCTCGAGGTGGCGGCGCAGGACGGAGGTCGCGATCAGGTCGGCGATCTCTGCGATCTCGTTGTCGCCGGTCTCGAGCGCGTGCAGCGTCTCGAGGCGAACCTGTTTGCGCGCGGCGATCTGGGCGGGGTCGGCGGTGTACCACTGCGAGACGCGAGCGTAGAGGTCCCAGCAGTAGTAGTCGATGCGGACGTTCGACGCGGCGAGCTCGGTCAACAGCTGGCGGACGTCAGCGAGCGAGCGGCCCTCGAGATGAACCAGGCCGACGACCACGTCGGCGACCTGAACGCCGGTGTTGTCGATGTAGTTCTGCACGCCGACCTGGAAGCCGCTCTTGAAGGAGTCGGGCCGCAGCAGGCGCTGGAAGGTGTCGCCGAGGATGGCGTTGCGCAGGTGGCCGATGTGCGCGGCCTTGTTGGGATTGATGCTGGTGTGTTCGACCAGGCGGAAGCCGGGGCCGCCCACGTCGGCGTGCCGGTCGGCGGCGATGCGGCGGACGGCGGCGGCGCGATCGAGCTTGATGTTCAGGTAGCCGGCGCCGGCTACCTCCACGCTGGCCACGCCTTCGAGCGGGGACAGGTCGCTGGTCAGGGCCGATTGCAGTTCGGCCGCCAGCTCGGCGGCGATGGCGCGCGGCGCCTTGCGCAGGCGCTTGGCCAGCTCGAAGGCGACCGGGAGAGCGAGCTCTCCCATGGCGACGTTCGGCGGCTGCTCCACCGCAAGCTGGGCCAGGGTAACGTCGTACTTCTCAAGAAGGATGGTCTGGATACGCGCCAGGATGTGCTGCTGGATTGTGCGATACATAACGTGCGGTTCACCGCGAAAAAGGAAATAGCTGCAAGCTTCAGTCTACGTGAACCGGCGCGCAGTCCGCAGATTCATGACCCAACCCATGGCCTCAGGGCATCTCCTCGGGCAGGGTCTCGATCTCTTCAAGCAGCGGCGTGTGGTTATGGATGCGGGCCCGATGGATGAGGAAGATCACGCCGCCTGCTCCGGTGACCGAGACCAGCAGCCACGCATGCAGGGCCAAACCGAAGAGCGCCGCCTGGCTGCTGGCCGCGCCGTGGCTGACCAGCGAGCTCTTGACCGCAAGCTCGAAGGGCCCGATGGCTCCAGGAGAGCTCGGGACCAGGTAGGAGAGGTTGGCGAAGGAGACGGCCAACCAGGGTGCGATCCAGTCCGTGGGGATGCCGAAGAGCTTGAGCGCCGAGGCGAAGATCATGCCCTCGCAGGTCCACACCACGGCCGACTGCAGCAGCAGCACCGCGGAACCGACCACTCCCAGACGTGCGGTGGCATCGAACGCGAGCACGATCCAGTGCTCCAGCTTGGCCACTTTAGCATTGCCGGGAAAGCGTTGAAAGAGGGCGGTGATTCGGGGCAGCAGGAGGCGCGCGCCGAAGAGCAGCACCAGCAGCCCAACCGACGAGACTGCCAGCGAGCTGTACGCGATCACCTTATAGCGATGGGTGGCGAGGCTGCCCATGGTCGCGACAAACAGGATGACCAGGATGAAGATGTCCAGCAGCTTCTCGAGAATAACGGTGCTGAGGATGACCGAGGGCGAGGTGCCCAGATCCTCGGCGTAGGTGAAGACACGCATGATGTCGCCGATGCGCAGCGGCAGGATGTTGTTGGCGGCCAGCGAGGTCATCAGAACGCGCGCGCAGACCCCGAAGCGGGCTCCGGTCGAGCGCATCATGCGAGTCCAGCGGACGCAGCGCAGGCTGTAGCTGGCGGCGGTAAAGCCCAGCACGCCGAGGATCCACAGCGGCGAGACCAGCCGCAGGGCGCGAATCTGCGCGAAGGAGATTCCCTTGAAGGTGTACCAGAGAAAGAAGGCGCTGATCAGCAGACCGGGCAGCGTCTTGAGGGCGCTGCGGCCCTTGGTCTTCGGAGCACTGAGGCCCACGGTGGTGGTCATGCGGCCGAACCGGAGTCGGCGGGAAACACGGCGACGGGAGAAGTAGCCATAGGCATCTTCGATTGTACTTTGCCATGCGCGATCCTCAGCGGCTAACGCCCATCTGCACTCGATGACGTCACCGCAGCGCTCAGGCGGTGGCCAGCATCCCGGCGGTGACGGCGACGAAGCTCTCCTCGAGGATGCGAATGGCCTCGTCGACATCGTCCTTACCGATGTTCATCGGCGGGGAGAGGCGCAGGACGTTGTTGTACATCCCGCCCTTGCCGATGAGCAGGCCGCGGGCACGGGCGGCCTCCATGACCTCGCTGGCGATTGCCGGCACGGGCTCTTTGCTGACCGGATCGGCGACCAGCTCGAGCGCCTGCATCAGCCCCATGCCGCGCACGTCGCCGATCACCGGAAAGCGGGCCTGGAGTTCGTGCAGGCGGTCACGCAGATAGCCACCGTTCACCTCGCAGTTGGTTCGCAGATCGTCGGCTTCGATGAGATCGATGACCGCGCTCGCGGTGACGCTGGCGATGGGGTTGCCGCCGAAGGTGGAGATGGTCGGCCCCTGGAAGGCACTGGCGACCTCGGGGGCGGCGACAGTGAGGCCGATGGGGTAGCCGTTGCCCAGGCTCTTGGCGGAGGTGAGGATGTCGGGCTCGACCTCCCAGTGCTCGATGCCGAACCACTTGCTGCCGGTGCGGCCAAGGCCGGTCTGCACCTCGTCGGCGATGAAGTCGCCACCGTACTGCTTGATGATGCGGAAGGCGATCTTGAAGTACTCCTTGGGCGGGGTGATGAAGCCGCCGACACCCTGGATCGGCTCGGCGATCATGCCGGCAATGGCGCCCGAGGTGGAGGACTGGATGACAGCCTCAATGTCCTTGGCGCAGGCCACCTCGCAGGATGGATAGGTCTTGCCCAGCGGGCAGCGGTAGCAGTAAGGGTTCATCGCGTGGACGATGCCTACCTCGTAGGAGGCCTTGCGCCAGGCGCTGATGCCGCCGAGCGAGCGCGTCAGCGACGACCGGCCGCTGTAGGCGTGGCGCAGGGCGATGATCTCAAGGTTGCCGGTGTGCATGCGGGCGGACTGGATGGCGGTCTCGTTGGCTTCGGTGCCGCTGGTGCTGAAGAAGCTCTTCTCCAGGCGGCCAGGGGTGATGCGAGCGACCCGCTCGGCTAACTCCACCATGGCCTGGTGGGGATAGAGTGTCGAGGTGTGGCCGAGTTTGTCCATCTGTGCCTTGACTGGGCCGTTGATCCGCGGATTGGCGTGGCCGACGCCCACAGTAACGATGCCGCCGAAGAAGTCGAGATAACGCTTCCCTTCCACATCCCAGACATGCTGCATCTCGCCGCGCTCGAGCGGCAGCGGATCGCTGAAGTAGTTCGCGACTGCCGGGTAGATGTACTGCTGCTGCTTACGATGGATCTCGCTGCGCTCCATGCCGAGTGCTCCCTTGAGGGCTACTGGATTCCCCACTACTAAGGGCTACTGGATTCCCCACTACTATACGTTGGGAAATGATCGGCGCCCGGAGCGGCAGTTCGCGGATCGGGCAGAGCATGATGCAAGCCGGGGCACCTCGGCCAGGCAGCGCGGCGGCAGATGTGGTACCGTTGCTAAGTGGCAAGAGAGCGTAGCTCAGTTGGTAGAGCATCGCCCTTTTAAGGCGTTGGTCCTGGGTTCGAGCCCCAGCGCTCTCACCATAAGAATCGATACTTTACGGGCATCTCGCAGGCAGCGGAAAATCGCGGGAATACAAAAGGGATACCCGACAAAAAAATGTATCCCTTGTGTTTCTAGACAGTTCCCTTCCCCTCCCTGTAGATCCCAAAAGCACCAAATTGGCCGACCCGAACAGGGCGGCCATCGTCATTTAAATCCCTGAATGGATCGTCGGGGAGTATCCCAAAATGTATCCCCAGGACACCAGGAAAGACGAAAGCCAGCCCGGTTGCGGGCTGGTTTTCGTCTCTAAGGTTTAAGGATCAGGTCGGATCAAGCAGCCTGTTGCGGCACGATGGGATCCATCCGGTCGTGCCGGAGGAACCTCTCCAACTCCTCAGTCGCGATCAGTACCCTTCCCCCGATCTTTCGCGACTTCAGCCGTCCTTCAGCCATGAGATAGCAGACAGATCTGAGAGAGATCCCGAGGAGTTCGGCGGCCTTCTTTTTAGGAACAAGCAAGGGCTGCATGGTGCCACAGTGAGAGCAAGGTATCCATCTCCAACGTGCGGGCGCTCGAAGTCCTGGCCGACATTGCTCTGACGCCGAAGTTCGGTTGCACCGGAGATGTCCGATGACGCAGGCAGTGTCCGTCCGCCGTCACGGCGACATCTTCCAGGCGCGCCTTTTCTCGAAGCATGCGATGCGCATCCTGCAGCTTAGCCTTGATGAGGAGTTCCCAGGCGTTGAGCGCGTGGAGTGGTTATGAGCGCTCTGCTACGAGGTCTTTCATGGTGAGCGCTTCGGGGGTGTTGCGGGCGGTGAGTCCGTCGATGACGCTTTGCTTGTCGCGGGCGCTGCGGTTCTGGCTAACCTTCCACTTCCCTTCGAGGCGATGGATGGGGAGCTCGAAGCCGATGATGCCGTTGAGCAGGGTGCGAATGAACTCAGCCGGTGCGTCACTGACCCTCCACGGGGTGGGTGCATCAACCTCGCTCTGCGCGGTAAGTTGTTCGATGTGTGTGAGGAGCCAGTGCTGGTCAGCGATGACCTGGAGCGGGCCATAGGCGTGGACGACGACGTAGTTCCAGGTAGGCACCTCCTTGCCATGCTCCTGCTTGCCGGGATACCAGTTGGGGGTGATGTAGTGCTGCGGGCCGGAGAAGATGGCGAGGGCGTCGACCGAGGAGTCGAGGTCGCGCCATTGTGGATTGGCGCGGGAGACGTGACCGCGCAGGGTTCCGAGGGAGTCGGCTGAGGCCTCCAGAACCATGGGGAGGTGTGTGGCGAGCAGGCCGCCGCCGCTCAGGGTGACCAAGGCGGCGAGGGGTTCGGCCTGGATGAGCTGATGCAGGATAGGGATGCGTTTCTCTTCGTTCGCCTGGGGGATGTACATGCGCCCTCCTTAGCGGAAAGGATACGCCCAGAAGGGGGAGCGGGTAGGAGTGACTCACCCTTGAAGCGGCGCGGCGGAATGCACGAGGTTTCGACGCAGCGGTACGGACATGCTACGGATCGTCTCTGGTGGCCACAAAACGGCTTTCCAAACGGAGCCGCCAACATCCAACGTCCTGTTTGCCGACCAGACCGGGCGTTGACCAAGATTTGGTGGCGGGTCAGTTCGAAAAGCCTCAAACAGTAGCCAATGTTCAAGGCCGTAGGAATGGGTTGAAGATTACCGTCGACATATCCGGGACTACCGGCTGCGTTGCTTGCACCGTCTCGCAACCTGGCCGAAATCTGCCACCAGCGACTTGCCTAAAGCTTCCCTCTCGGAATCGGCAACCTTCCGTTCGCAGAAGTGCCATCCGGCGGAACCACGTTGGTAGATGTACAGCACGTTCTGCGCTGCGCTCGCTCCCCATGCAACGCATGGCGATTGCTCTATCAGAAAAGCAAAGTTCCCTTTGCCGTCCGTCCCCATTTGCCATACATCTTCATCGAACAACTCCGGCCTGCATGGGTCATTCGCACGGACACACGCAGCGTCAGGGGGCAGGTGTTTCGCGCGTTCCTTTATCAGTTGCTCGCGCTGCACATCGCCCTTTGTTGGATACAGTTCTGAAGTTTTGCCACTCCGCAGATCCGCAATCTGCACGCGTTCCGGGTGCACGGGACTGAAATGGACCATATCCTCGACAACTACGATCTACCCCGGAGTCACCTCAAGCGGACGGAACCCATACAACGTCATCCGTGGCTTGAGATCCTTGTCCACTATCCAAAGGATTTCGGCTGAAGGGTTGATATGCATTGACACCAGCGCGAATTCACCGATGAACTGAATATCCTCGATGGCGCCCAAGCAAGATTTGCCCCACTTAGCGTCTGACCGAATTGCTGCGCCGCTAGCCTTGTTGTACTTGAGCAGATGGGGAGAATCATCCATCTCTTTCACTTTGGAGT
>Ga0210403_10003619_pt1 | contig 13535 bp, 11 predicted proteins | sample IncBWC19MmetaG_FD_150863 | JGI IMG/M metagenome (GOLD analysis project Ga0210403, IMG submission 150863) | Forest soil microbial communities from Barre Woods Harvard Forest LTER site, Petersham, Massachusetts, United States - Inc-BW-C-19-M | ecosystem: Environmental > Terrestrial > Soil >... | reverse complement strand
CGATTGCGGAACGGGCAACGAGCCCATTGATTAAGCTCAGGCTGGGTACTACTTCAGGAAGGCTTCGACGAGCTCGACGTTTCCTTCTGAGGCCGACGCTGGGGCGTTTCCCCCGCTTCGTCATCTGGAACAACCGCAAGCAGCCCGCTCTCCCGGAGCAACTCTGCCGCTTGGCTAATTTTCGAGAAGGGGATATTCGAACGCTCCGCGATGTCCAGCAGAGAAAATTCCCCATCCGAAAGATTCAAGACCCAAAGACGCGCGTTGATGTCTTCTGCGATTCCATCGCCGCCAGTAGAGTGGTAGAGATTGCGCTTTCCGAGTTGCGGCTCACAATAAGGGTTCAGGTTGCGATACCGGCGATTATTTTCAAGCACGTCGACGATGGCGGTACACACACGGAGCGACCGGGCAAGTTGTTGTGGATGGATAAATTCGAGGTTGTCCGCCGAAGTGTGATACTCGGGAAAGCTGCCCCACACACTCCTCATCAGGCATCCGACCGCTAAGTTGAAGCCGGGTGAGCAGTACTGGCGTTCATCATAACCGTATGGCGAGAATTCCAGGAACTTGGGGGATTCGCTGTAATGAGCAAGGATATGACTCACCGCGCGGTCAATCTCGGCATTTCCTTGGCGGCTCTTCTTGTAATGGAACCCGCTCATGTCTCCGATGCATGTCAAAACCAACCCATGACGGATCCGCGCAGCGGTCGCGCGATTTTGCGCGAGCCAGGTAATCGCCCCGATCGTACCCGGAATAAAGAGGAACCGATAGGAATAACGAAGTTCCCGCCCCCCGAGGAACTGTGCCAGAAGCGTTGCCACAGTTAGCCCGGAGAGATTGTCATTGGCTAGCGATGGATGGCACGCATGGCACGAAATCAGAACCTCATCGTCAGACTGCCCAGGCAAATAGCACTCGCCGTAAGTTAAGTGCCCCTCCTGGAGAGTCGAGTCGATGCACACTTCATAGTTGCCGTCCTCCAGCCCAAGCATCTGATTATGGGAAAGACAAAATCCCCAATCTTCCTTGTAGTATGACGTTCGGTAGGGGATCCAGTCGGGGTTCGCCGGAATCGTGAACAGGTGCGGCTTGAGTTCAGTGAGCGGCATGGTTGCCCGCACTGGCTTACTGTAATTCAAAACGTGCAGATTGCACTTCTTGAAGTCCACTACCCGGTTCCCGCCCTGGTCTTTGATATAGGCGTCTCGAACGTTCCACTCTTTGGGCACGGTCCAATCGAAAACTGGTGTTCCTGACGGTACCTCAACCGTTCGAAGTGGAATCCGGTTCTGGATCAAGGCCAGAGTCTGGCGAATTCCGTCGCCGGTGATGCTCCGGCAAATCGGATACATTGCCTCCGCGAACCGGTACAATTCCTGGCCCAGCTTTGCCAGATCCTTCTGATCGAAATCGTTCAACAGGCTCATGGCGTTATTCAAAGTTCGGATAATTTCGGTCTCGTTCAGAAATCACTTCTATCTTTTCCGGCCAAACAATCCGAAATGCCGGATCATCGAATCTCACTCCTCTGGCCGATTCGGGGCTTTGAAATTCCGACATCTGGTAGAAGACTTCAGTCCCTTCTTCCATGGTTAGAAAGCCGTGCGCGCATCCTTCCGGAACATAGATCATATTCCGCTTTTCAGCCGTAAGGATCACCCCGACAGAATCCTTGAATTTCGGCGATTGGGGACGAAGGTCAAGTATTACGTCGTAGATCGCTCCCCGGGTGCATCGTACGAGTTTAGTCTCCGCGTGGGGCGCCGCCTGATAATGCATGCCTCTCAGCGTTCCCTTTCGCGTGTTGAACGACACGCTGCACTGCACCAGCTTTGGACTGAGTCCGTGAGTTGCGAATTCCTTCTGGCACCAGGTACGCGCAAAAAAACCACGCTCGTCAGGTTTAACTTCGAGTTCAATTTCAAAAACCCCGGGGATTTCAGTCTCACGGAATATCATACGGGCCGAGTACCGCTTCGAGATGCGGCTATAGATCCATTTCCGCCTGGCTTAGACCGGCAAAAGAGCATTCCCAACATCGGAATGGCATGGCAGATGCAATCTCCCGCGCGGATCCGGAACGCTCCCCGAGGCTCATGCCAATTCGTAGACCAAGTTTCCATCGACGTTTTTCGCAAAAGCAAGCACGGCACGCTCAGCACCGTCGCCCTCAACCCGCCATGAGTTCCCATCCTTCACAACGGACATCTTGCTCCGGGCCCTCCACCACGAATCGACCTCGGTAGGAAGGGCGCTCCAGATCGGAGTTTTCTCTCGCAATTCCCCCAAGTAGCCCAACAGATTCTCGTAAACCGAAAGTGTATCGCGCTCGATGACGTAGTCAGGATGAACAATGAAACTCATCAAACCATTTTTTTCCAGAATTAGATCGATCTGAGCTTTCCACAAGTCGATACTGAGTTCACCCAGTACATGGAACAGAGTGTAGTCCTGAGTAGAGGTGACAGGGAGTTCGAGGACATCCCCAATGAAATATGGCATTACCGTGCAGCAGCCACCACGTTGAGGATCAAGATGCGCAACATTCGGAACCGACATGTCAAAGGCAAACTCAAAAGCGTCATACCACTCGGGTTTCCGGTAAAGTACCCCGGCACGAAATCCCTTCGCACCATATTCGCGTCCATAGCGATTGATGATTTTCGCGCGACGCAGGAATTCTTCCTTACTGTCGAAGAGCCGGCCGTCATGGTTCAGGTCCTGAACGACAATCTCGAAACCACGGCAACGTATTGACTCAAGCAAACTTGAAGAAACCTCATAACGCTCCTCGGGGACGATCCCGAAGGCCGCCTTGATTCCAAAAGAACTATCCACGTTCATCAGGTGCGCGCAATGGTCTCTTCCAGCCCTGGTTTCCACGTCGTGGGTCATCATTACGCAACCGCTGGCGCCATCAGGCCAAAACCACACGAATGGAACTCGGTTCACCCCTTTGGCCTCCATCGACTTCAAGAGCAGCGTTTCGCAAATGCTCTCAACCGTCGTGTCTACAGGCCACTTGGGGAAGGACCGCCTTCCCCATTGGCGGGCATGAAATCTCTGAATCTGCTTTCGCATTTTCAGATTTGTCAGCGGCCGCAAGTGATAATAAAGTTTTCGAAAAAAATCCTCGAAGCTGCCATTGTTGTCCCGGATGTTCGCGTAACGCTCCAGGCGGAGATTATTGATAATCTCGGTCGGATCGAAGGGCAAGTTGAGTTGCCCATCTTTGACAAACGCATCTTTGTCCGAATCGTAGAGAGCAGACTCAGGTTTGGGTCCGCGCGCTCCCGAACTAGAGCGACCGTAGCAAATTGCCTCTGGGCCGAATCGAAAATAGCCCTCGTCCGCGGACAACGGCTCATTGACGACGAAATCGAAAAACTGTTCGGGGCAGCGGTAGCGTTCCATGACAGCCTGACTCAGCATGCCCGCATTCTCCGAAGCCGATTCAACGAAGCATTCTTCAGTCTCAACAGGCAATTGGCGCTTTCGCTCCAAGTTGATCTCCAAGAGTGCCGGCTGTTCGGCGCTCAGTTTCCATCAACTCTAGACGGGATATCCGCGGAAGTGACATTTGCATTCCAGGTTCCAGCGGCAGCGATCATCCTGCCCAAAAATCAGCGGATTCCTTCAACCTGACAACGGTCAGCCCATATGCCTATACAAAACTCTGCCCGCGGCGGAAGAGACAACGCCCGGCAGAAGGGAGAAAACCTGTTTGACCGCCTGCGAATTCCAAAGGGTATTCACTCCTCGAATTGCTGCTCTCGGGTGACGATAATATGTCAACAATCTTCTACTCGTTCCGAACCTATCCTTGAAAGCAATTAAGCCCTCGTTGTTCAAGTCGGTACGCCCAAAATCAATTTTCTCGGCCCCCGACGCTTTACTTTCCTCAACGAGTCTCCAGAACAAAAACGGCATGCCTCCAAGACTGTGGAATCTTTCGTCGGAGCATCCATACTTATAAACGACGCAGGATCGATGTTGGATGGTGAGCATCGCCGCAATTGCAACGCCGTTTTTGCGAGTCAGCCTGATTTGAATTTTGTCCCCAAGACACGCAACCAGGTTTCTGAACCAGTTTCGCGGCTGGGGGAGCATTTGCTGGCGCTTCCTGGTGGCCAGCAAAAGCCGATAGAACTCATCAACAAGTTGCTGCGAATGGCCCGCTTCGTAAGAAAGGTGTTCCCGTTCTGCTCTCAGTAGCTTTCGGCGGAAAGAATTATTGTGCAATCGTCGATAAAGCTGTTCCAGACCCGGTCTGATATCCAGATCATGGAACCAATACGAGGAGGCCGGTTGCAGACCACAATCCGTGTTGTGAGCTGCCAATAACGGCCGGAGCTCCACATACCGCCGCTGCTGAAGATCGCATTCTGCTTTCAGCCAGTTCACGAATTCCGGGAGCTCGCCAGGGTCGTACAGCAGAGGCTCGCAATGATCCGAGAACGGCAGGGAGACTAAGCGAGTTCCCGTTATCCAACTTGAGACCTGGCACACCGCGAGGCCATTTTTTAACGGTTCGCCCTCGGGAGTAGTTGTCAGTGCGAACGGTTTGTATCCATACGTGCGGCTTAAAGCCTCCAGCCACCCTCGGTAGTGGAAAGCCGATGCGCTAGGATGTTGACCAACGAGGTCATCCCATCGAGTGTCCACAAGGGGATCTAGGATGTGGATTTTCACTGTCCTGTTGTGCCCAGCCTAGCTACGCAGGCCGTGGGAAACTACGCCAACGTAAGATGCTAAGGGGCTGCCCTCTGAAGCTTAGCGAAAAGCAAGGCTGAATGAACAGGTGGGGAGGCGCCTATTGATCCCTGTATTGCGCCCCGAGACGGGCTATCGCCATTAATCTCCCATCGACTGGCAAAGATTATCTGGCAATCGGCTTGCCACTTTTCCCGCCCGACGTACCACTTAATTGTTGAGAACAGGGCAGTTAGCTGAACGTGGGGCTATTCCAGGAGAGTCTAATGGACTGAATTCCCATATCCCGGTAGGTAAAGAGAAAAACGTTACCACATCTAGCGAACAAGCTTCCTCGCCTGCCTGTCGGGGGGAGTCGCTCGTGATTCAAGCTCCACCACTTGGTGGACAGCTTCGAGCAGAGATTGCGCCAGCAGGTCTGCACCTTCCTTCGCGACTTCCTCGCCCGTTACGATTCGAACTGTTCTGCATCCGGCGTTTCTGCCCGCTTCGATGTCGATGTCGGAATCACCGATCATCCAGGATGCGCTCAAATCTATTTCATGTGCGCGAGCGGCCGTCAAAAGCATGCCCGGAGCTGGCTTGCGGCAGCCACAGGGAGGTTCCTTTTCGTGCGGGCAGTAATAGACTTCTGTGATTTCGGCGCCCAGAGCTGCGAGTTCCTGGCACATCCGCTTGTGTATCGACTCCAATTCAGCCGCCGTCAACAGTCCTTTCGCCACGCATCTTTGATTACTAACCGTCAAAACGCAGAATCCCGCTTGCGTGAGCAAAGCGATCGCTTCCGGAACCCCTGGAAGAATTTGCATCTCTTCCCATCGCGTGACGTACTGGCCTTCCGGCGGCCTTCGGTTGATAACCCCGTCACGATCCAGAAACGCGGCCCGCATCATAGGAAATTTCAAACTCCACCCGAAGAGTAGGCAAGAACTTTTGGCGAAAGTGAGCGACAGATCGATCCGGAACCAGCGTAGCTTTTCATCTCGGGAGAAAGATAGCCATCTGCGAGGTCCGCTTCGAAAGCTGGTAGTCTTCCAGAAGTTCTTTCATGAAATTGGGTGTAAATCGTCGTTCCGTATCGGGTGCCTTCTGGTCGGAACCGAGGCTCGCGAGCAATTGGGATTCATCAAGTGCTTCCTCGTCCGAACGCAATCCAATCTGCACGGCCTGAAAATGATTTGTTCTTAACAATTGGAGCACTTCGTCCTCTTGCAGTCGGCCCCCTTTGATCAAATCTCGGACAGAATAAGCTTCGTACTCAAACGGTTTGCCTGCCTCGTAGCACAGCAGAAGACTCTCACAAAGCGCTGGCCCCGAGCGGCTTTTCACGAATTCGACCGCAGAACGAAACTCCTTTTCCTGAAGAGGCAAAGCCCGAAGGTTTGCGCGGTCTCGGCGGAGCTGTCCAGGGACGAAAAGCATGACGCTTATGAAAAAGACAGCAAACATGAGCGATGCCGTCGAGTACAAAGCGGAGGGCCGCGATCCGACAAGCAAAAGGTTGCTATCGGACAATGCCAGCCCGCAAGCGATCACGGTGGCCGCCAGCGCATTGAAGAATATATTCAGATCAACGCCGGATCCGCCGGCGAGCAAGAAACCCAGGAGATGGCTCATGACAAATGCAGACGCAAGCACCGTCCGCGAACGGAGCGAGCAAATCGACCAGGCAGTCCCGATCACAAGGATGCCTTGAAACGTCTCTGCGTAGTGGTGGAACTGGCTCCAGGCAATCCGGTAGGAATAGGTACGGCCACCGCCACCCATTAAATGCATTGGAAAATAGCGGCCGTCTATCAACAAAGTCATGCCAGTAAGAAATCCAGCGCAGAAGAGCATGGCGCCGGCCCAAGTGAGAAATGCTCTCCGCGATCGGAGCAGAAGATCAATCGCTACTGCGGCGGGAAATACGATCAAATTATGCTTGGTAAACCCGGCCACGCAAAATAGGAGCGCTGACAGACACAACAGACGGTTCGAAAGGGGATTCCGAAGATAGAAATACAGACCCGCTGTCGACAAAGCCTCTCCGAGCAGCTGAGGATCACACATCCCAATGCGATCCGACCTAAGGAGTGCGATTCCAATTTCATAAAGGAGAAACGAAAAGAAAGCAATCTGCCGTGAACCACCGGCTTGCCTGACGACCAAGCCGACAAAAACACCAGCCGCGAGCAACGAAATTAACGAGAGCAAACGGCCCGTCAATGTAAAGTTGCTGGCGTTTCCTAATAAGGCTATTAAGTGAAATGAAAGCGGCGGATAAGCCGTCCCGGTCCCGAAACCGTGTGGCGGGGTAGCGTAGAGAGGGATTCCGCTGGCCACCATCGCTGCCCTGTAAGCATTCCAGCCCTCGTTGTAGTTTACTTCCACAGTTGCCAAGGTACGTCTCAGTGGAAACCCGAAAAGTGCGAGCATCGTCGCCGTCATGAGACAGATCACGGCTGTCGAGAGCAATGCGCCACGCGCATCAACGTCGGTAAAGAAGTGGAGGAATTTCGCCGCTCCTGACCGTTGACGCTGCTCGACGTATATCGTCATTTTCGCTTGCGAATTTGAAAACGAAGCATCCATGAAATTTTGCCCCTCTAATTTTCGGTTCCATCCATAGGTGCAGCCACTCGGCAGATGTGCGCCGCAAACGGAGACTCGCAGATGTAGATAAGCTTGCGATGGTTTGAGGCTTCGTAATTTTTCTAACAAGAACTTGCGTCATGCCGCACTTGGGCGCCGCGTGGGCAAACGCCGATTCAATAAGTGCACTTCAACCGCAAAATGCTGTGGGCCTGAGGAAAAGTTCGTAGTGGCAGCAGCATTGGGTGCTCACGAGTTACTAGGGGACCGATGCTCTGTCAAGAAGATGCGGGTGGAGTAAGCGCATACACGATGTGGGAATAATGCCGTCGCCATTTTATAGGAAACAATCTTTCCAGGCGCGCGTAGTAGGCCAGGCCCCACATTACCATCCCTTCCAGGCGGCCGCTCGAGGCCTGCTGGCGTTGCACGGCGGAGCGGGTGATACCGGGCGGGAATGGGGGCATATCGATGTAGCCCACCTCTGCCCGGGCACCAACCGTCTGCAACAACGCCTGCAAGTCGGTCAGGCGTAAACCCGAAAGTCCGCTGATGTTGGTGTGGCTTGGATTGTCTCCATTGGGTGCAAATAAGACAATTGCCCGAGCCAACTTCGTCAGGGTCGTAACATACCGCTGGCCAGCAGCAGCACTAAGACGCTGGAGTACTTCCGAGCCGAGGCATACATCAAAACCGGGGGTCAACTCAGGCATGCGCTCAAGGTCCGAGCACAGCACAAATTGTGGCTGTAACCCACTCAGCTCGCCCATGGCCTGAGCCGCTACCAAGCCCTGACGCCCTTTTTCCAGAGCGCTTGGTCGGTCCTCTGCCACAACGATCTCCGTGGCGCCCAATTCTTGGGCGATCAAAAGGAAGTCGAGGCTGCTACCATACTTCTCGGGCAAACCTGCGATGAGGACACGCTTAGCGCGCGCCCGCCCGGTTAGCCATCGGCCCAATACCAGTCGCTTAGCGAAGTATTCATATGCGGTGCCGATACCCTCACCTTCGGCAAATGCTAATCGGTAAAGGGATTTTATGGATCGAAACGTCAGCATTGTATTTTAGCCCTCAAGCTACACAATAAGATCGAACACACCTGAATTCCGAAATCGAAATCAGTCCAGCTACGGAACTAGGCGACGGCACGACCAGCTCCAGCAGGGAAATCATGCTGGGGCGTACGGTCCGGCTCACTATATCCTTTGTGACGTTGCAAGAACGAAAGCTACCCTACAAAGAGATCTGCTAGATCGTGAAACAAACTGCCCGAAACAATTTCCAGCGAGCAATTCCGTAAAATGCCTCTCCCGGGCCTGTACAATTCTCAAGACTTCGTAGATTGACCGCCGCATCGAGATTCCAGCACCCCGGCTGGAAGTTGTTCCCGCTGTAGGTATTCCGCCATGTGTTTAGAGAAGAACTCACTCATGTCGCTAGTGATGACCGCCTGCCAAATACATGGGTATAGTATATTGGCATGAAGAATTTTTAGCAGCCTAGCGTTTCTGTCGAATGATATGGCAAGAGTGCCGAACAACGGGGCATGGAGAACCCGCACAATGAATGACGCTAGCCGTACAGATCCAGAGAAAGCAGCGAACAAGAACGCTTTAGTGACCGGGGCTACGGGATTTGTGGGTGTTCATCTTATTAGAAAATTGCTCAGCGAAGACTATCGCATTTTCGCGATTGCCCGGGATGAAAAAAAATTAGTCGAGCTTCTCGGAAAGCCCCCCCATGATAGGCTCGTAATTCTAAAAGGCGACTTGCTCAATGCTGCCGACCTTGAAAATCTTTCACATGACTTACAGAATCGAGTCGGTGACTTGCAAGTTGTGATCCACCTGGTGGGAGGCGGGCCTCTGACTTCCAACAGAAGCTTAGCGCAACAGGTATTCGATCTGAATTACACAACAACCGCAAATCTAGTCCAAATCTTGGAGGCTGCCAATAAACTCTCAAGTGTACCGCTATTTATATACTTCAGTAGTTTGACTGCTATGGGAATGCCAGCCACCCAAGTAGATCGCATGCGCTACGACGAAACAACAGCTTGCAATCCAGTCCTCCCGCACGGGAAAGCCAAACTAGCCACCGAGGAATTTCTGAGAGAATTGTCAATCAAGAACAAATTGAAAGCGGTAAATTTGCGCTTGCCTCAAATTTACTGCGGTGACAACGATCCATTGATTCCCGTAATCAATCTCATTCGAAAGGGAGTTTTCCCAGTAGTGCGCAACAAGGTCGGGAGCCTACCACTTATTCATCTCGCGGATATTGTTAACGCTACTTATACCATCATCCGGGAAGCGACCCGCATACCTGGGAACTACGCGGTGTACGTAATCTGTGAAAAAAGTTATTCATACGATCATTTAACTGAATTGGTCCGAAAGAAATACGGTCGCGGTGGGACTCTAAAAATTCCATATTGGTTGTTGTACTTAGCGACATTCACCATTGAAGGCGTATTCCAAGTACTGCGTAAGCCTGAACCGCTCAACAGACTGAGATTGGTATCTATGACCACGGATAGAATCATCGACTGTAGAAAATTCATCGAGACTTTTAATTTTCGGTTCGATCACAATCTTGAGGACTTTATAATTCACCAACTGCCCCCAATCTGAGCCGTGTGAGTGCTCAATGCCACCGGTTAGCAGGAGAATTAATGCTGGATCTTAGCACGCTGAGTCAACGAAACCTCACGATCCAACGGTCTCCGTGCGGGCCACTTTGACTACGGGAACAATCGACCAAGTCGTGATGAAACCCGCCAAGTTGCCGAGCAACCCTCCCATTACCATCACGAACGTCATATAAACCAGGTCGCTTCGGCCAAATAGGAACATGCACAATCCCTGCAGGAGGAGAACGCCAAGCAGGGCATAAATAAACGCCGGCCGTTCGAGCGAAAGCGCATAATTCAGCCAGATATTCAATCCAGCGTAAAGACCAGCCGCTAGGCACGCCAGTCCTAGGATGATACTCGGGTTGGCGTAGGCAGCGCCAAATACGGTCCTCACCAGCGCTCCGGGGTACAAGAAACAGATCATGGCCAGAATGACTCCTGGCACCAAGACGCCAGCTAGCGCCATTAGCAAAACTGGCCGGGCATCGCGTCCGGTCGCTTGGCGCAGTTTGGCCTTGGGAAGCACAATTATTCCCATGGCCAACGGCAAGAACAAGCATACCTTCGATAGGGTAACTACTGGACCATAATTGCCCGCAATTGCCGGGCTGAAAAATCGTTTTACGAACAGAGCATCCAGGTTCACCAACATACCAAAGACCGCCAGCCCGAGCAGAGTGTGGGCTGAGTAGTGCCAGCTTACGCTACGAGCAACGACCTCGCCAGCATCGCGGAACTCGGGGCGGAGCCACGCCCGGGCCAGCACCAAGGCCGCGAAACAAGCCAGCGGCAGTGCGAAAATCGCCCCGACTGATCGGAGCCCTAGCCAGATGAGGCCAGCAGTAAAAAGCAATCGCAGACATGCCTGACTGGCATGGACTAATCCCATGCGGCCAAAAGCCTGCATTCCCTGGAGTGCACCGTCCGTAATCGGCCGGAGAAATAATGCCAATATCATGGGGGTGGCCGCCCACAGCGGCCAAGAGTTGGGTAGCCGCAGCAGACGGCCCGAGGGAACGCTCAGAAGAGCCATCAGCGCCGTCGCCACCAAACCCCACTGCCAAGCCCAGCGCCAAGCGCGCTGTACAAAGACACCGAGGCTGGACTGCTTGCCACCTATGGTCAGCTCCGCCGTGTAAAAGGCCACAACATTACGAATGGCAATCGATAGGTACAGAAAAATCTGCAAGATTGCCGCAACCGAAACAAATACACCAAACTCAACGGGCGTGAGCCAGCGTCCGACCAAAACGTTCGCGACGTAGTCCAACGCCCCCGCGAAAATCATCGCTGCTGACAAAATGAGTCCGTGCCGCATGCCGACCGAGCGCATTAGTGATTGCCAACTGGCTTTCATCTGGACCCCTGCACAGCTCCGCGCACTCCCCTGGGTTCGGCCACACGTCGGCTTTGGGCTTGCATCTACGTGGGCACCTTTCCACTTGCACCATGACTTCTCAAATCGTAAGCCCTTTGCTCTTAAGTAGTTTCTGAACCCGCTTTCGTAACACAGTGCGCTCGTAAAATCCTGGCAAAAGGCGGTCGGCAAGATCGATACTGCGTTCCCGCCACCCGATCACCTTGGCTTTACGTTTGCCATTGAGCAAGTTGACAACCGCCTGTGCGGTCTTATGGACATCTGCACCCGCATCGGCATAGGAGGGCTCAAACCCATACCACTCGGCTTGATGGCGGAACTGCGTCTTTAGCAAACCTGGAAAGGCACAAATGAACTCGATGTTCTTATGAGCATATTCGAGTTGAAGACACTCCAGGAAACGAGCTGTCGCCGCTTTGCTGGCTGAATAGTAGGCCTCGAAGGGAACGGCTCGGCGCGCTGCGATCGACAGAATGGCAACGAATTTTCCTGCCTGGCCCTTGTTGGCCCAATATTCAGCGGCAGCTCTGGCAGCCGTGGTGCACGCCCAGAAATTCAGCTCAAACACCTGCCGGGCACGCTCCACGGGAATCAATTCCGTATTCCCAAAAACCGCAATTCCTGCCACGAAGATCACGGCATCGATCGGGGCCGCAGTTTCTCTCTCGATTGCCTCATAACGGGATGGCCAATCAACAGCAGTAGCATCGATGCCATAGAATTTCCGGATTTGCGATGCATCAGCCGGCTCTGTTCTCCCGAGCACCACCACTTTATGCTTGTTGTCAAGCAGGTTCTTGACCAGCGCGCTGCCTAGACCTCTACTGCCGCCCACGACAAGTATCTGCTTCACTTCCGTAGCCCTTCTTGGATAACGGACTCCAAGCTCCCTTCCAGCGAATATTGCGATGGATCAATGCCAAGCCGCCGGAAGGTATCGGAAGATTCGTAGATTGTATCCAAACCCATAACCCCCAGTACTTCGCCCCAAGTTTGCAAGTCGAAACGAGGGCTTTTGGAATGAATGGTATGCCGCAAGAGGGCACGGATAAGAGTCAGCGGAACGGGTAGAGTCATACCCGATTGCGGCAGGTTCCGTCGAATCATCGCCTCCAACTCACGATTCGTGACCGGCACAGGGTCGGCGATGACAAAAGTGCTCCCGGAAGGCAGGTCCTCCGCCTCGATAATTCGTCGGACCACCTCCACAAAGAGGTTAACGTCGCACAGGTGATGGCGAGCACTCCGCGGATACAACCGAAGCACGATCCCCCGCCTCGCCAGCTTGACCAAAGTGTCAACCATGCCGTCCGTGCGCCGAGCGTACAGAACCCCGGGACGCAGGAAGACCAGTCGAAAACCGGCCTCTGCCGCCGCCTTTTCTAGAAATTGATCCGCCTCGAACTTTGCCAGAGCGTAGGCCGGTGAGGGAAAAGATTGGGGGTCAGGCGGCATGTGATTCCCCAATTTGTTTTCGGAAGATTTGCCAAGCACAGCCGCGCTCGACATCTGTATGAACAACGCCCCCCTGCGAATCCAAGGAACGATCGCAGATGTCGCTCCCTGATGCGAGCGCTGATAATCCTCGTACGATAATCCGGGACGTAATCGAAAACCACCAGCATTGATGATCACGTCTGCTCGCATCAGAAGCTCCTGGGCGCAACTGACGTGAACTTCTCCGTTCTGGCAGCGACCGTAGACGATGCGATCGGCCTGCAGGGCTTCCGCCAGGCGACCACCGACAAATCCGTCGGCTCCCACGACAACAATGAGTTGTTTACTAAGCATAGTATCTCAGGAACAAAGAAAAACTGGGCACCCGCGCTGTTGCGGTTCCCCACACAGCTTTCACGGAGGCGCCAGCAGCCCCCGAGGCCAAGCAGGTGCTTCGGTCAGTGACGTGCGCGAGTAGCTTTGCACGGAGAAATGTGGGCATTTTCATCTTTCCTTAGTTTGCTCGTAACTCATCACCGGCCGGTACACACAGCCGCACCGGCGGCCTTGCGGACAGTCAGGCAGGGGCACGCGAGGAGCTTCATCGGGATGGTAGATCTTCCCTTGGGGCAGTTGCCGCGCCGCATCGCAACAGTTTTGCGTCGGCTCTATAGTCACACCCACGATGGATCCTTTGGCCCTCATACCGAGGCGATAAGCCGCCAAGGTCTTCTCGGCATAATCCGGCTTTTTTTCCAAATCATGGTGAAACTTGTCCAACCATTCAAATCC
>Ga0210403_10003614_pt1 | contig 13544 bp, 9 predicted proteins | sample IncBWC19MmetaG_FD_150863 | JGI IMG/M metagenome (GOLD analysis project Ga0210403, IMG submission 150863) | Forest soil microbial communities from Barre Woods Harvard Forest LTER site, Petersham, Massachusetts, United States - Inc-BW-C-19-M | ecosystem: Environmental > Terrestrial > Soil >... | reverse complement strand
GCTCCCAATACCTATGGCATTCTTCCGGTGGGGCACGACGAGACGGCGCTGGCGGTCGACAAGGTGCGTTACGTGGGCGACAACGTGGCCTGCGTGGTGGCCACCAGCGAGGCCCTGGCGGAGCGGGCGCTGGAACTGATCAAGGTTGAGTGGGAGCCTCTGCCGGCATGGTTCGATCCCGAAGACTCGATGAAAGCGGAAAAAGAGTGGATCCATCCGCAGCGGCCCAACAATATTGAGAAGGACTACCACCATGTCTTCGGCGATCCTGATCAAGGCTTTGCCGAGGCCGATCTGGTGGTCGAGCACCGTTACGTGGCCGGCGAAGTCACCCACGCCGCCATGGAGCCGCATTCCACGCTGGCCGCGTTTGAGATCGACCCGCAGACCGGCAATCCCGGACGCCTCACTGTCTGGTCTTCCACTCAGGTTCCTTATTACCTGCAACACAAGCTTTCGATTGTGCTCGACCTGCCCATGTCGCAGATTCGCGTGGTGAAGCCCCTGGTGGGCGGCGGCTTTGGCGGCAAGAGCGAAATCATTCCCTTGGAAATCATTGCCGCGGTGGCCGCTCGCAAGGCCCGTGCCCCAGTCAAGATCACCTACACTCGTGAAGAAGTCTTCTGGGCCCATCGCGGACGTCCACGCACCATCATCGACCTCAAGACCGGCGTAAAAAAAGACGGGCGCCTCACCTCCGTGGCCGCGCGCGTGGTGCAAGATGGAGGCGCTTATTGCTCCTACGGTGTCGTGACCATCCTCTACTCAGGCGCGCTCCTGGGCGCGTTGTATGACATTCCCAACATCCGCTATGACGGCTATCGTGTGCTGACCAATAAGCCCGCTTGTGGCGCCATGCGCGGACACGGCACCGTCAACGTCCGCTTTGCCTTTGAATCGCAGTTGGACGAGATGGCCAACCAGTTGGGTATCGATGCGATTGTCATCCGCCGCCGCAACCTGCTCAAGCCGCCCTGCATTACCGTCAATAACCTGCGCGTGCAGAGCTACGGCCTGCCGGAATGCATCGAGAAAGTGATGACGCGCTCTCAGTGGATTCAGCGCAAAGGCAAGCTGCCCCCCGGACGCGGCCTGGGCATGGCCTGCAGCCACTACGTGAGCGGCGCGGCCAACAGCATCATCCGCTCCGACATGCCCCATTCCACCGTCAACATCAAGATCGACCGCGATGGCGGCGTCGTGGTCTACACCGGTGCTTCCGATATCGGCCAGGGTTCCGACACCATGGTGGCCCAGATCGTGGCCGAGGTGCTGGGCATCGGCATGGCGCGCATCAAAGTCGTCGCCGCCGATACTGACCTGACGCCTATCGACATCGGATCGTATTCCAGCCGCGTGACCTTCATGAACGGCAACGCCTCGCTGCGTTCCGCCGAAGATGTGAAGAAGAAGATCGCTGCAGCGGCCGCAAAAAAGATGCACTGCGCGCTCGAAGAGATTGTGATGCGCGATGACATGGTCTGGAAGCGTAGCGCGCTCGAAGGCCACACCAACGGCGCGTCAGCCGCCGAGTCGAAGCCCGAGACGTCCTCCGGTAACGTACAGGAAGTCAGCGGCCGTGTGGAAGGCCAGGTCCTGCGCGGCTCGCTGCAGCAGAAGCGAAAAGAAGAAGGCCCCAAAGACCACATGAGCTTTGAAGAAGCCGTGGTTTCAGCTATCGACTTCAGCGGGGCGCTGACCGGCACTGGGTCCTACGCGCCCCCCAAAGATGCCCGCGGCGGCGCATTCAAGGGCAGCGGCGTTGGTCCATCGCCGGCATATTCTTATTCCGCCCAGGTGGCCGAAGTCAGCGTTGACCATGAAACCGGCCAGGTGACGGTCCACAAAGTCTGGGCCGCCCACGATTGTGGCCGCGCCCTGAACCCGGTCTCCGTGGAGGGCCAGGTAATCGGCTCCGTCTGGATGGGTCTCGGCCAGGCATTGCAGGAAGAGATGGTCTGGAAAGACGGCCTGCTGATGAATCCTGGACTGCTCGAGTATCGTTCGCCTTCCTCGGAAGAATCGCCCGAGATTGAGGTGATCATCGTAGAAAGCATTGATCCTGAAGGTCCGTTCGGCGCCAAAGAAGCCAGTGAAGGCTCGCTAGCGGCCACCATCCCGGCGATTGCCAATGCGATTTACGATGCCGTGGGCGTCCGCTTGCGCGAAGCGCCGTTTACTCCTGAACGTGTTCTTTCCGCCCTGCGCGCCAGGCGCGGAGACCCGAAGTTGCAGATGACCAACGGTGTCGATCCCACGGCGCCCCATACGCTGCGTGAACACGGCGGCTCGTTGTGGTTCAAAGGCAAAGGGCCGGCGCGCCACGCGGACGACCCGTCACGGCGTGCAGTCCAGGCCGATACCGTGGCAGGTGACGATTGAGCTTACCCGAATTTAAACTCTTGCGTCCGCGCACCATTCAGGAAGCCGTCGGGCATCTCGCCCGTCACCGGGGCGACATCCTGATTCTCGCTGGCGGCACCGACCTGCTGCCTTCCATGCGGCAGAAACTCTTTACTCCCGGCCATCTCATGGACATGCGCGGCCTCGGAGAGCTGCGCGGCGTCCACGTCACCCCCGGCATCGGCGTCGAGATCGGCGCCCTGACCACGCTTTCAGCCATTGAAGATTCCGAGTTCATCCGCCGCAGCTATCGCGTGCTGCATGAGGCGGTAGTGACCGTGGCCTCGCCCATCTTGCGTAACATGGGCACGCTGGGCGGCAATATCTGCCTCGACACCCGCTGCGTGTGGTACAACCAGTCGCTCCAGTGGCGCCGCTCCTGTGGATTCTGCATCAAGAAAGATGGCGACCTCTGCCACGTGGCCCCCGGCGGCGCCCGCTGCTGGGCCGCGTTCTCCGGCGACACGCCCCCGGCGCTGCTCTGCCTCGATGCCCAGGTGGAAATCGCCGGCCCCATCGGTGTGCGCCGCGTCCCCCTCAGCGACTTCTACACCAATGTCGGCGAGGCCCATTTGCGGCTCGATCCCAACGAGATGCTGACGCGCGTCTTTCTGCCCGAGACCTCCGCCGGATGGAAAGGCAGTTATCTCAAGCTGCGGGTGCGCGGTTCAATTGATTATCCGCTGACCGGTGTGGCGGTCGCCCTGAAGCAAAAGGGCAGCGGGCCCAGCGAGACCGGCAGGGTCGCCATTACCGCCGTCAATCCATCGCCCATGCTGGTCAAGGCTGCCGAACACGCCCTCACCGGAAAACAGGTCGACGAGCACGTGGCCTCCGTAGTAGCCGAACTGGCCGCCAAGACCGCCAAGCCCCTGACCACCTCAGCCCTCACCCCGGAATACCGCCGGGAAATGGTGAGAGTGTTTGCCAAGCGGGCCGTGCTGGCGGCAGCGAAGAGCTAATTCGCCACAAATAGACACGAATGAACACGAATTAGAAAAATTTGGTAATTGGGTAATCTGGTAAGTGAGTAATTGGCAGCAGCATAATTGGTTAATTGTAGCGGTATGTTATTGTTCGTCTGGCTTTCATTGAAGAATTGAGAAATTACTCAATTACCAGATTACCCAATTACCAACTTGTCTTGATTCGCGTTCATTCGCGTTAATTCGCGGCTAAAGCCAGGAGCGCCCTTGAAAATCACCGACTGTCACATCCACATCCAACCCGTTGAGATGTTCAAGGCCGGGCCGCTTGAGGTAATGAAAAAGGCCCGCGGACGTTACGACGACATCGTCGAATATTGCCGTTCGCCCAAAGCGCTGCTCAAGTATCTTGATTCCATCGGAATCGACCGGGCCGTGCTCATCAATTACGTCGCGCCCGAGACCATGGGCTTTACCCACGAGGTCAACCAGTGGGTGGCGGACTACTGCAAGGCCGACCCTCAGCGGCTGATCTCCTGTGGCAGCGTACATCCACGGCACACCATGAACGTTCAGCAGGATATGGATGAGATCGTCCGCCTGGGTATCCGCCTGATCAAGATCCATCCTCCCCACCAGCTCCTCTATGCCAACGATTATTTGAACGGCGTGAAAGAGCTGGAAATCATCTACCGCGCCGCCGAAGCCAATGGCATCCCGGTAATGATTCATACCGGGACCTCGATCTTTCCGCAGGCCCGAAACAAATACGGTGACCCTATCTACCTGGATGACGTGGCCGTCGATTTCCCCAAGCTGAAAATCCTGATGGCCCATGGTGGCCGTCCCATCTGGATGCAGACCGCTTTCTTCCTTCTGCGCCGCCATCGCAACGTGCATCTCGATATCAGCGGCATTCCGCCGAAAATACTGCTGCAATACTTCCCGCGCCTCGAAGAGATCGCCGGAAAGACACTCTTCGGCACCGACTGGCCCAGCCCCGGCATTCCCGACATCAAGCAAAACCTCGACCAGTTTTGCGGATTGCATCTCCCGGAACCCGTCAAAGAGCAGATCTTAAGCAAAACAGCCCTGGCAATTTGGCCCGAATAGCGGGCTGCGGCGTACCGTTCGGTGGTGGTTTCGGTTTCCGCAGCGGAACAATCATGTTTCCTCGGGGCCGGGTATCGCTTTGGCTCGAGACCGGTCAGCACCGTTCCCGCCGATCACTTGATGCAGGCTGTGCGCGACAACAGCGGTAAAGAGGCTGGAAACAGTCATGGTCAGCAAAGCCCCAATTTTTGGATCTAGACCTCCGGGAACCGGCCAGTTTCAGCGTTCTCTATAGATAGCGCCCCTTTGCTGCTCCCGCTTCCAGAGGACATCTCCGTGCGGGTCAAGCGCCAATTGGGGGAGCGCGCAAATAACGACTGCTGGGAGAAAAAATGGGTGTTAATTTAGTTACGATTGTCCGGAATTTCTATATTCGCCACGAGACCTTTAGTGCGCATGACCATGACGTCCAGGATGGCTGCGTCACACCTGGAGCCCACCGTGTCCTGCGTTTTGACTTCCTGTCACACAACGCCGGTGACGCCGATCTGGTAGTAGGCTCCCCCGCCGCGCGCCCCGATCTTTTCATTTGGTCGGCCGCCCATGGTCACTATCATCTGAAGGACTTCAACGAATTCAGGATGTACAACGCCGCCGGCCAAGAAGTCGAGATTGGCCACAAACAGGCATTCTGCCTGATCGACATTGAACGTATCCATCCTCTGGCCGCGGCCAATGCCAAGTTCCATGACTGTAACGCGAATCAAGGCATCTCCGCGGGTTGGGCCGACCTGTACAGTTCGGGCTTGCCCTGCCAATACATCGTCGTCGACAACCTCCCGGATGGAGACTATACCCTGAAGGCAACTACCAATTCAAAACATGTGGTTGCAGAAGACTGCTACGGCGACAACACCATGTGGACCGGGCTTCGCATCCACGGCGACAACGTGACGGAAATCGATCCGCCTTTCATTCCGGAAGACCGGTTGAGTCTGCATCCGGGCAACGTGGCTGCGGTCCAGGTATCCAGCCGTTGGAAGGTGGTAGACGGTAACCACTGGATTCTCGATTTCGACCAGAAGCGGACCGCCGCGGAACGGGCGGCAGCGATTATCAAGCACTATAAACTGTCGTTCGTCTGTTTTGTTGGACGTCCCTCGTGCCCCGGTGAGGAACCGATGATGTATTGGTTGAATGCCCAGGGCAAGGCGCCCTCCGGACCGATGCCGGGAGAGGATGCCATTGGGTTCCACCCAGGCACCGTCACCGTAAGAAAGATCGGACAACGGTGGAAGGTGGCGGACGGCAACAACTGGCTGCTCGACTTTGGCCCCGGCGAGGGCAACGCGAAAGCCGCCCTGCACTTTATCAAGAAATACGGATTCAAGTTCATCTGTTTTGCCGGCCGGCCACATCCAGGGATGACCTACTTCCGCCAATGATCTGCCGCCGTCCGCGCGGTGAGTGAAACCATTCATAGCGATATCAATCAAAAAGGACAACCCGGCCTTATGTGAACTCTGGCCGGGTTTCCCTTTTCGAGTGAAAGACGAACTGAGGGCCTGAGACCATGGTTGCAGGCGGCTCACTCATAATGGACTCATAGGGCGAATATCTTGTGTGGAAGCTGAATTCTAAGAAATCCTTTAAATTCACAATTGTAAAAATCTAAAATAATTAAAATTCATTTATATTTTACAGAGCCTTGATTACGATATCGACATACAGATTTCCACTGTTTATGGATCGATTGCATCTATACAACTCATTCAATTTAAATCACTAACATGTTTTATATGATTTATTGAAGATTGATTTAGGTTGGGTTTGAAATCAAATAATCAGTGTTCGTTTTATAGGAAATTTTAATCTCTTTATGTTTGTGAATAATCAATTGTGATACTCTCCGCCAAGTAATTAGCAGGGGAGTCATTCCGCTCAACAATTCTGCTTACTCGCTCCCTACAAATCTTTACGAAGAACAAATTAGCTAGGAGGAAGCAAATCCATGAAGCGATCAACTGCGAAGTTGGTGAAGGGTATATTTATCTGCGCCACGGTTATGGCCGTGATGTCGGCGGCCGCTCTCTACGCTCAGACTACGTCTGGCACAGTTTCTACGACTACGGTCGATACCACCGGCTCGACTTCGACCCAGTCGACATTCACCACATTTACGACAACCGATAGCACCACGGTCACCGCGTCCGACACCTCTGTGGATACCACCGTACCCTCGGGCGTTTCGACGGCAAGCAGTGTGTTCGATCCGGGCCCCAGGCCGGGAGCGCCGACCAGCGGCGCGGGCAATCCCATCGCCAACTTGCCGGTTGAGCAGTTCACATTCTGGGTTGACGGCCTCATCCGGTTCTCGACACCCGCGACTCCGAACGGCAAGCCCGACACCGCCGGCAACCCAACACTTTTAGGTCTTGGACCCTCCTTCAACGGGGAGAGTTGCTTCCAATGCCACTCCCAACCCAGCATCGGCGGCACCAGCCCGCAGGTGAACCCGCAATTCGCCGCGGCCAAGGACCACGGCGCCACCAACACCGTTCCCATATTCCTGAGCACCAACGGACCGGTCCGTGAAGCCCGCTTCATCCAGAAGCCCGATGGCTCTCTCGATGGCGGAGTCCATGAGTTGTTTACCATTCAAGGCCGCGATGATGCGCCCTTAGGCTGCCAGATTGCCCAGCCCGACTTTCAAACTCAGGTTAACAATAACAACATTGCCCTGCGTATTCCGATTGCCACCTTTGGCGAGGGATTCGTGGAAAACACTCCCGATCTGACTTTCGAGGTCAATCTTACGAACCTGGGCGGCTCCAAGGTGAAGCGCGGCATCCGCGGACGTTTCAATACCAACGGCAACGACGGCACCATCACCAAATTCGGCTGGAAGGCGCAGAACAAGTCGATGCTGCTTTTCGCCGGCGAGGCCGCCAACGTTGAACTAGGCATGACCAATGAGATCTTCACCAATGAAAAAACCACGGGAACGGGCTGCACCACCAACTTCTTCCCCGAAGACAATACTCACGTCATCGTCCCGGTCCCGCCTTCCAATAGCTCCAGTCCGGCGGGTGATGATGCCAGCCAGATCTCTTCCAACATCGAAAACTTCACGATCTTCATGCGGCTCAACGCCCCCGCCAATCAGTGCGATTTCCAGAGCCCCCAGGACAGCAGCGGTAACGCTCTCTGCAATCCTCTGGGCAAGTCGGCGTTGAACGGCAAAGCAATTTTCGGCACCCTCATTCCACAGGTCGTGAACGGCGTGTTGCAGAAGCCCAAGATCGGCGTCGGCTGCGTCCTGTGTCATGCAGATACCTTTACCACCAGCGCCAGCAACATTCCGCAGTTGAGCCACACGAGCTTCGCTCCCTTCTCGGATTATGCCTTGCACCACATGGGCTCTAACCTCGCCGATGGCGTGAACCAGGGAGTTTCCGGGCCGGACGAGTTCCGTACGGCGCCGCTCTGGGGCATTGGCCAGCGGATCTTCTTCCTGCACGACGGGCGCGAAGACAACATCGTGAAGGCCATTCTCGATCATGAGTCACCCGGCAACGTGTGTACCACGGTGAACAGTCTTTCCGAAACCGTCACGATCAACGGACTGACAAAATCCATCTCCTCCAAGAACACACAGACCTGCGGTTCGGAAGCCAATGCCGTGATTGAAAACTTCCGGGCGCTCACCATTTCGCAGAAGCAGGACCTGATTGACTTCCTTCGCTCGCTGTAGGAATTCCGCAGGCAAGCGCAGCATGCATCGTCCGGGCCGGTCATCAGTACCGGCCCGGATTTTTTATTCAGCCATCTGCTTGGATTCCTTATCATTCGCGTTTATTCGCGGATAATTGCCTTTTGCTTTTGGTTGCGGCCACGTCGCGCCTTATTGCCCCCGGGAATCTTCCTTGCCTGCAAGTAAATTTTCTTCCCCAAATCCGCGTTTATCCGCACCGATCCGCGGTAGTTTTCTTCCTTTCCATCAGTCTTAATCAGTGCTTCTATCAGTGTTCATCAGTGGTATGGTTCTTGTCTGCGGCTCCATCACCCCTGACCCTGTAGAATGAATCCGCGCAATTCCTGGAGGGAGATACATGATGACGATGAAGAAGTTCGTGGCTATGTTCATTCTGGCGCTTGCCATTCAGGCCGGGGCCCAGAATGTGATTGCAATCAAGGCCGGCGGGGTTGTCGATCCCGCTAAGGGAACTGTGGCCAGAAATCAGATAATCCTGGTCGAGAACGGCAAGATCAAAGCCATCGGGGCGAGTGTCGCAGTCCCTGCCGGGGCCGTCACCATCGACCTTTCCAGCGAATGGGTTGCGCCCGGCTTGATGGATTCCCACGTACATCTGACCTTGACGGAAATCACCGGAGGCTCAGCGCCCTTTGAGTCGTTTTACCTGAAAGAGAGCTCGACCTTCCGCGGACTGCGTGGATTAAGAAATGCCCAGGACCTTCTGCGCGCCGGCTTTACCACGGTCCGCGAGCTGGGCAACGACGCGAATTACGCTACCGAAGACATTCGTCGCGCCATCCAGGCCGGTATGTTCGATGGGCCCACGATTCTCAGTGCCGGCAAGATCATCGCCCCCTTTGGCGGACAGTCCACGTCCATCCCAGCCGAACAAGGCCCGTTCTGGCGCTACGAATACATCGATGCCGATACGCCCGAGGAGATCCGCAAAGCTGTCCGCCAAAACATTTACTACGGCGTCGATGTCATCAAGCTGGTGGCCGACAACAGCCCTTTTCACTATTCGCTGGAAGAGATCAAGGCCGCGGTCGATGAGGCCCACCATGCCAACCGCACCGTGGCCGTCCACGTCTACGGTGGAGAACCCGCGCAAAACGTCATCGACGGCGGCGTCGATTCCGTAGAGCACGGCTTCTTCCTCACCGACGAGCAGTTGCAGAAGATGAAACAAAAAGGCATCTTCCTGGTAGGCACCGACATTCCCAAGGCCCAACTCGAGGTCGTCGGCACCTCTGGCGGCATCTTCCCGCCACCCGAGGTGCTCGGCCCCAAGATCATCGATCGCCTGCGCCGCGCTTACCATATCGGCGTAAAGCTGGCGTTCGGCACCGACACCGTCATCGAAGTGCCCAACAAGACCCGTGCGGAGTTGATGCTCGACTATCTGGCGGTGTGGCGCGAAGCCGGAATTCCGCCCTCCGAGATTCTAAAGAGCATGACCAGCAATCCAGCCGAACTCATGCATATCAACCAGGAGCGGGGCTCGCTGGCGCCCGGCCTGGCAGCCGACATCGTCGCCATGCCTTCAAACCCCATGGAAAACATCGAGTCGCTGCGCAAGATAAATTTCGTAATGAAAGATGGAAAAGTTATCAGACGGCCGTAAGGAATCTGGCCCGCGTGAGCACCTTGCGAGAAAGTTTACGGATTCACCGGGACGGTCAGACAAACCGTCAAAGAGCACGGCTTCAGCCGTGCGTCAACCTCGCATCAAGAAACGGCTTCAGCCGCAGTTGAATGCAAGGCATGGCGAGACCACGAGAGGAATTTTGCAAACACCCTTTCCCTCCTGTCATTCCGAACGGCCGCGCACGCGCGTTCTTAGCGCGGGCGTGGCCGGAGGAACCGGCTCCGCCACGCTCAAGGGAAATCGAAACCGCCGGAGAATGACCGATGCAAGGGCCTTCATGCCAAGTCCTGCGACTCCGGCCAAAATCTGATAGATGATCGGAAAAGAGGCATCCATCCGGCCCTTCATCAGTGTGTATCAGTGCATTTATCAGTGTTCATCAGTGGTAAGTCTTTCGGTTACATCTGGTCGCGCAACCCCCGCGACCCGCGCCATTCTGCGCACCACCGGAGACAGCAGCCGATAGATCAAGTAAATCGCCGGCGGAGCAAGGATGAGCCATACAGCCATAGCGTGGAGGGTGACCACCCACAACACCTTGATGGAGTGCCACATGTCGCTACGGACCATATTCAATATCTGCGAAAGAGACAAAGGCAGCTTTTCCGCCCGGAACAAAAACTCACCGGCGCGCACAAAAGGAATGAGCAACGCCAGTTGCAGCGGATAAGCAAAATAATTGACCAGTTGCACCGCCGGCAGGTTCAACCCAAAACGAATGGCAGCCACAGTGCAGAGCAGTGTCGTCCAGCCGATTCCTGGGAAGACACCCAAGACCAGCCCGAATGCAATACTGAGCGCGATTTTTTCCGGGGATGTGCCCTGCCGCAACAGGTCCATCACCGGCCGGATGAATCGGCGGTAAAAGAAGGCTTCTCTCACGCGGCCTCAGTATAGCCTCATCAACCTAAGAATGGCGCTGGGGATGCGCATTTGCCGGCGCAGGACAGGCATGAAAGCATCTTTAACTGTCGGCTTTAACTGCATTGCGTCGTGACTCGCTGGCCGATCATTCGCGCGATGCACACTTCAGGTTGTGACCCGCGTTCATCAGCGGAAATCAGCGGCCAAATCTTGGGTTGCGGTCACGTCGCTCTGGGCGATGATGTTCGACACCAAAAAAGATTGGCAATCGGGCAATTGGTAATCGGGTAATTGAAAAGCTGATTTGCAGCACGTGCCGGCAAATTCAAGATGTTCAGGTTTTCAATTACCCGATTACCAATTGCCCGATTGCCAATCTTTCGATCTTGCCTGCGTGGCGAATTCAGGTTCTTACTGAAAGTCGTGAAAATCGAATCCCTGGGGCTGGCCCTCTTCGTCATAGTTGACCACCAATTCGGCGGGGCGTTCCACCGGGGGTGTATCCGGCTGAAGTTTGCGCTGGGCCCTCTTTTGCGCTTTTTCCTGCTGTTTTTCCTGGCGGGCGCGTTCGCGCTGGCGTTTGTTAAAAGTCGGACGGGAGTTTCCGGCCATAGCGTCTCCTTGGCAGTAAATGATTGCGGCACATCTAAATTTGCTGCGCTCGCGGTCTTTCTTTCTAACTTTCTTCCTGCGGCCTGGCGGCCTCCGCTTCCACCGTGGGCGTGGAATTTGTGTGCCCCACGTGGGAAAATATCTGGTTCAACGTCTGCGACATCGGGGCCGAACTGCGATGCATGCGCGGCACTGAAATAGACGTCAAGCGACAGAGAAGGAACCGGTTGACGATCTTGCGTTGAGCGTTAAAAACCAGTTCTGAGCGCACGCTGCACCTAAAGATTTATCTCTAAGTGGCTGAGTCAAACCCCAGCGTTTCGGCTTAGATCCGGAACCCTGAAGGAGTGGGCTGAATTGCACGCTCCTTATTCAAGTTACGCCACTGACGCCTAAAAAGCAAATTGCTTGCGGTTTGATGGTGCTGTGATACACTGAAGACGCGTTAGAAATGCAAATGTTGATCTTCTGCAAGAGCTATACCGCGCCTGCCGAACCTCGATATTCATTCCTGCGACAAATCAACACAAGGACACAAGAAAAATGGAACAAGGAACAGTTAAGTGGTTCAACGCCGCCAAAGGTTTTGGCTTTATCTCACGCCAGGGCGGAGAAGACGTTTTCGTACACTTCTCGGCCATTCAGTCTGATGGATACCGCAGTCTGCAAGAGGGCCAGGCCGTTGAATTCACTGTCACCAAAGGCAAAAAGGGCTGGCAGGCGGAAAACGTAAGACCCCTGTAAGATCAACATCTGTTCTACGAAAAAGGCGGCGGAATGCCGCCTTTTTCTTCTGCGCGACCCGCGCTGAGCAACTCTGGTCCGCAAAATATACACCCATCTTTAGATCTTCTCTGTCTGCGACAACCCAACTCGTATTCGTGTTGATTCGCGTTAATTCGCGGCTAATTGCTTTTTGGTTGTGGCAAAGCCACGCTGTGATCGTTGCGGCCTTGTCGTACTTTGCAGTGGCTATTCCATCCAATCAAAAGACCGGGCCACGGCTTTCTTCCAGTCCCGGCACATGAGCTCGCGCCGGCTGCTTTCCATCGACGGTTCCCATCTCTTGCCTGCCTCCCAATGGGTGCGCAGCTCATCGATATTCTGGAAGTATCCCACGGCGAGACCGGCAGCATAGGCGGCGCCCAGGGCGGTAGTCTCCCGGACCGCCGGGCGCACCACCGGACGGTCGAGAATGTCGGCCTGGAATTGCATGAGCAGATTGTTTTCGATCATGCCTCCATCCACGCGCAGCATCTGCAGACGAATTCCAGCATCGCTTTCCATGGCCTCGACCACGTCACGTGTCTGGAAGGCGGTAGCTTCGAGCACCGCCCGCGCCATATGTCCTTTGTTGGCGTACTGGGTCAGTCCGGCGATGACGCCGCGCGCGCTGGTCTTCCAATAGGGCGCGAACAGACCCGAAAATGCCGGGACAAAGTACACTCCACCGTTGTCTTCCACCGTGCGGGCCAGCGCTTCGACTTCCTTGCTCTTGCCGATCAGTCCCAGGTTATCGCGCAGCCATTGCACCAGGGCCCCAGTCACGGCCACACTTCCTTCGAGGGCATAATGCGCGGGCTGGCGGCCCAGTTGATAGGCCACCGTAGTCAGCAGCCCGTGACGGGAATGCGCCGGACGAGTGCCGGTATTCAGCAGCAGGAAGCATCCGGTGCCGTAGGTGTTCTTGGCTTCACCCTGCTCAAAACAGCACTGCCCGACCAAAGCCGCCTGTTGGTCTCCGAGAATGCCGGCGATTTTCGTTCCGCCAAGGGGCTTCTGCCCGGGGGCGACCCGGCCATAGATTTCACTGCTGGAGCAGATTTGGGGTAGCATCCGGCGGGGGACTTTGAATGCCTGCAACAGGTCGTTGTCCCAATCAAGGGTCTTAAGGTTCAGGAACTGTGTGCGGCTGGCGTTGGTCACGTCGGTCAGGTGGAGGCCGCCGCTGGTCCCGCCGGTCAGCTTCCACACCAGATAGCTGTCGATGTTTCCAAAGATTACCTCGCCCGTCTCGGCCAAGTTCCGGGCGCCCGCAATGTTGTCGAGGATCCAGCAAAGTTTCAGGGAACTGAAGTAGGTAGAGAGCGGCAGGCCGGTGCGGGCGCTGAAGAACTCGTTGCCCGGATGCCGCGCAAGTTCTGCGGCCATTTCGGCGACCCGTGTATCCTGCCAGACGATGGCGTTGGCCACTGGTTTGCCGGTCCTGCGGTTCCAAACCACCGTGGTCTCGCGCTGATTGGTGATGCCGATGGCCGCCCGGTCGCCGGCCTGCAGCCCT
>Ga0210403_10003612_pt1 | contig 13547 bp, 12 predicted proteins | sample IncBWC19MmetaG_FD_150863 | JGI IMG/M metagenome (GOLD analysis project Ga0210403, IMG submission 150863) | Forest soil microbial communities from Barre Woods Harvard Forest LTER site, Petersham, Massachusetts, United States - Inc-BW-C-19-M | ecosystem: Environmental > Terrestrial > Soil >... | reverse complement strand
TGAATTCCGCGTTCTGCTGGGTCCTTCCGGATGTGGCAAGTCGACTCTGCTGCGCTTGATCGCTGGATTGGATCAGGCCGATATCGGCGAGATTCTGGTGAATGAACAGCCAGTACACGGTCCCGGAAAGGACCGCGGCATGGTATTTCAAAAATACACTTCGTTTCCCTGGCTAACGGTCGCTGGTAACATAGCATACGGTTTGAAGATCAACGGCGTCCCGGAAAAGCAGCGCAAGGAGACGGTGGCGCAATTAGTGCAAGATATTGGACTGAGCGGCTTTGAGAACGCCTATCCGGAGACGCTCTCAGGAGGCATGCAGCAGCGCGTTGCGATTGCGCGCACCTTAGCGCTTCGCCCCGCGGTCATCCTGATGGACGAGCCGTTCGGGGCGCTCGACGCGCAAACCCGCAGCGAAATGCAGCAACTGCTGCTGAAAGTTTGGGACGAAACCGCGAGCACGATCTTGTTTGTCACCCACGACGTGGAGGAGGCGGTTTACCTAGCGGACAGGATCTTTGTTATGAGTGCGCATCCGGGGACGATTATCGAGGACGTTCAAGTACCCTTCGACCGCCCCCGCGATCTGGGCCTGAAAGAGCGAAACGAGTTTCACGAGTTGGCGAACTACGTTCTCGGCCGTTTGCGCAAAGCTCCCGGCAACGGACAGGTGCGGGTGAGTGTCTAAATGGCTCCCGCTGATTTCCAGGGCGTACCAGAAGACGATCAGCTCGGTGCTCCCGCGCCGCAAGACAAAATCAACTTTGTAAAAGAGGCCTTCCATCTGCAGTACAACTGGATCGCCATGGTGAGTGCGGGTGCATTTGCGCTGGTGAGTGGCAGCTTTCTGCCGATTATCCTGGCGGGCGGGCTGGAACTGATGTATCTCGCCATCGTTCCACAAAACTGGCGCTTTCAGCGACTGGTGAAATCCTGGAAATTCGCCGAGGAACAGCAGAAGCACCAACAGAAGCTGAGCGAGATGCTCGCGAGCTTGCCTGCTGAGATGCAGAGCCGGTATGTCCATGCCGCTCAAGTGTGCGGCGCCATCCGAAGCAACTTCGCGCAGTTTTCGTCGACCTCGCAAATCTTTTTGCAGCAAATCGACGCGCGGCTGCAAGGCTTGCTGAGTGGCTACGCCCGGCTCTTGTTGGCTGCAGCCCAGCAACAGCAATACGTGAAGAGCACAGAGCAGGATGGCATCAAGCGCGAGATCGCCTCCCTGCAAAAGGCTCTGAGCAGCGATCCGGCGAGAGTCCAGGAAATCAACAGGAAACGCATTGAGATTCTCACCAAGCGTCTGGAGAAGTTCGATAAGATTTCCGAGAACCGCAAAGTCGTCGACGCGCAATGCTCTGCGGTAGAGGATGTGCTGATGCTGGTGCGCGATCAATCGGTGACTATGCGCGATCCGCAGCAGGTGAGCGAGCGGTTGGACAGTCTGGTGCACGATGTCGAACAGACCGAGCAGACTGTTCAGCAGGTGGAAGCGATCTTCAGCGACATGTCGCCGGACTTGGACGGTTTGATGTCGATCGACGATTCGTCCACGTCCTCGGGCCCCAACCGTGTACGGATGTCAAACTGATGTCGAACTAAAGATGCCCTCGAATATAGCGACGACCACAACAACGTTAGGGAAATATCTTGATGGACTTCCTGCGTGGGCGCGCGAACTCTCCGAAAAGTACTACTCGCGTTCGTTCGCTCTTTTTGTGCTATACGGAAATGTGCGCGACCTGGTGCCGCTTCGCACTCAGGAAAACGTCAAATTCGTTCCGCTGGATGAGTTTCTCTCCGGCGCGCTCTTTGGCCAGCGCGACGTGGTTCTGCATTACGACCGTGGCGGGCTGAACTTCGGATCAGCGGACAGCCAAGCCGACTTCCGCCGCGCGCTTGAAGGCTACGACAGCTTTCACGGCACCAGCTATTCGCAGGGTGGGCTGCCGCGCAATCCAGATGGGGTATTGAACCTGCTCGACAACTATCTCCGGCTGCGCATCGCCGACGGCAAGAAAATCGGGCTGGTGATTGATTTCGCCGAGACCATCGCTCCCGCGGGCGATGTTTCCAGCATGTCTGCGGATGATCGCAATGCGCTGGTCATCCTCAAGCGCTGGGCGCGCAATCCGGCTTTTCTGAATGCGGATGTCACCATTTGTCTCATCTCGGAGAATCAGATCGAGCTGAACCCGAGCATCGTTCAGCACCCGGGCGTTTCTGCGATCGGGATTCCGTTGCCGGACTATACCGATCGCCTGGAGTTTATCCGCTCGCAATTGAAAAATCAGGAATTGCCCGCCGGTTCCGAAGTGGACGATAAATCCCTGGCCAAGCTGGGCGCTGGATTGAAACGTGTTCAGTTGCAGAGTCTGATCTCCCATGCGGTGCAGAATCGGCAAGCGCTCACGCTGAAGTTTCTCTCGGACCGTAAGAAGGACTTGATCGAAGCCGAGTCCGGCGGTCTGCTGGAGTTTGTGCAGAGCCGATTTGATCTCTCGTTTGTCGCGGGCAATGACCAGGCTAAGCGGAAGCTGCAGGATGCTGCCAAAGCCATCCATGCCGGCAACACCGATGTCCTGCCCATGGGCTACGTAATCTGCGGGCCAGTCGGGACGGGCAAGACTTTCATCACCACCTGCTTTGCCGGCGAAGTTGGAATTCCCGCGGTGACCCTGAAGAATTTTCGCAGCATGTGGCAAGGCGTCACCGAAGGCAATTTGGAAAGAGTCTTGACCCTACTGAAAGCGATGAGCCCGATCGCGGTCATCGTGGACGAAGCTGATGCTCAGCTCGGAGACCGATCCAGTTCAGGCGATAGCGGTGTGGGCAATCGAGTGTTCGCCCAGATCGCGCAGTTTATGGGGAATACAGAACTGCGAGGCAAGGTGATCTGGTTTCTCCTAACTTGCCGTCCCGATCTGTTACCGGTGGACCTGAAGCGCCAGGGTCGCGCCGAAGAGCACATTGCTCTGTTTTATCCCGACACGCAAGAAGAGCGCCTCGCGCTTTTGCGCGCCATGCAGCGGAAGGTCGGCATGAAGCCTTTCCCGGAAGATGTGGAAACGTTCTTCCTGGCGCGGGCCGGCACCCTGTCGGGAGCCGATATCGAGGCGGTCCTAGTGCGCAGCCACATGAGGAGCAGCCTCCAGAACAAATCCGCCGTTGACACGGAAGACTTGAAGGCAGCCCTCGAAGATTTCATCCCGCCCTACTACCCGACCGAAATCGATCTGCAGAATTTGGTAGCGGTGTTGGAGTGCACGAGCAAAAGCCTGCTACCAACGAAATACCGAGATATGGACCGCGGTGATTTGATCCGTCAGAGCAACGAACTGATGGCGTTGACACGTAAGACGTCGGACTAGCCTCCCGTCGCTCCACTAAATACATTTAAATCACAATTCCATCCATGCGGAAAACTCGGCGTGTCGGTGTAAAGTGTGGAATCGGCTGCGGTTTTATCAGCGGCGCTTTACTGGCCCAGAAGCTGCGGAAATCGCGCTTTTGGCCGGTGCGATAGAAATGCAGCAAGTATGTCTGGTCACAGGCGGTGTAGTCAGAAAACCACTGATCGGTGTCGGTTATGCCGATTTCATGGAGCATGGCGAGCCCGTAACAAGCCGCTTCCCGTTCGTACGCGATCACGGCGGGAATCAAATCCTCATTCACGGGAGGCTGATACCGCTGGCCAATTTCAAACAACGCGGGGTTCACATTCCACTGCACAGTGTGCCCGAAAAGGTGCGCCAACAGAAACAGCCGCTGTTCCGGACTGACCGCGTAATCGATATCGATTTCCGCACCGTCGAGATCACCGGTCAACGGATCGGGAATATCCCGAGTCACGATGCGGATTCCATAGACGTCCTCCAGATGTTTCTGGACGCGTGCGGAATATTCGTTGAACGGAATTTCTATCGAATCCATTGTATGCAATGTTTGTGCGCCAGGAGTTTTTGCAATGACGCTCCGTCTCAATCGAAGTGGTCACTCGATGTTCTGCCCACGACACGGCCGGAGTGCACGCGCCATGAATCCAAGCCCACCCACAAACAGAATCAGCATCACGAGTGTATTAAATAGGCTCGTGGGCCGAAAATAGATGTGCATATTGGCAATGACGCCAGCCAGAATAAAGAGTGCGCCAGCGATGGTTAGAAGCCATCCGGCAAGGCTTCGTCCGTTCCAGAAGAGTACGCCCACTCCGATCAGCATCGGCAAAAGCGTGATGCCGAACGTGTTTCCTCCGTAGAAGCTCCAATAGGAACCGACCACACTGACTTGATTGCTGAGAAGGTAGCCTCCAATACAAGTCATTGCGAAGCCGATCAAGAAGTGGCCGAGCCCGCCCGGCGTCCCACCCACATCGCTGAATGAGCGGTTTCCCATGCGAGGGAGGATATCAGAACCTAGCCACTGCGTCCCCCAAGGTCGCGATTGCGGCCTGCTCAATGCGATCAATCAGCCTACTAAAAGCTGGTCAGATTGGCTTGGCGCCGCTGGAGTCACCTCCGTTCGCAGCTCCGGTTTGTCAATAGGCGTTAAGTAACCTCGCCTGGTAATGGCAGAGGTCGCAGAGTGCAAGCCCTACCCGGCAGGCCTTGGGAACGTATGGTCGGCCGATGCGGAAGTAATCCGGGAGCCCTTCAGCGCTTCGTCTCGCGGCCCAGAAACGGGCTTCGAGGAGCACTGACGATGGTCAACGGCACCAGGCTTCCTCGAGCCGACTTCTGGACCAAAATAAATCTCCAGAACCCTGGTCATCATTTCCCCGATCGCCGTTTTGTACTAGCGTCTATCGGCCTTGGGCACAATTGCCGCGTGGAAGGCAAAGAAAGGCCGCCCCAACTTTGGGCTGCATTTTCACTTAACGCGAGAGTGCTCGGTCCAACGTAACTGCCGAGAACAGGAATGTGTAACTGTGCCCTGCAGGAATCTTCGTACAATTGATGTCACAACTCTGACCATTGGCTTGTCACCGTCGTAATTAAGGAGAGGTTATGCTGAGCAGATTCGGGAAGTGTATGGTCTTTCTACTCACTCTTGAAATGTTGGCGTCGGCGCAAAGTGTGCCGGCCGGAACTCGCATCACCGTGCGTACCGACTCGCAAATCAATTCCGCCAGTGCGCATATCGGACAGTCATTTCGTGCTAATTTGCTTCGAGACCTAGTGGTCGACGGCAAGACCATTGCCAAGGCTGGCGCGCCAGCGAAGGGCAAAGTTACCTATGCCAAGTCCAGTGGACGGCTGCACGCCCCCGGGCAGATCACCATCCGGCTCACCTCAATTCAACTGGCCGATGCTAAAACTCTGTCGGTTTCAACCAGCGGCTTTCGTGCTAAAGGCAAAAGCCATACCAAGAGCAACGTGACCAAAATAGGTGGTGGCGCCGCAGCGGGCGCGCTCATTGGAGGGCTAGCCGGAGGTGGTAAGGGCGCTCTGATCGGCACGGGCGCGGGCGCGGGCGCGGGGACCGGAGTGGCCGCGGCAACGGGTAAGGAAGAGGCTGTGGTCCACGCCGAGACTGCAATCACCTTCACGACCACGGCGAACGCTACAGCGAAATAAGTTCGAAGTGGCTGGCGGGCATAGTTCGGGCATCCGTAATTGTCCGCCTCAGCTTCCTGGACAGTCCAGAAACGGGCTCCTGGGAACTCTGGGCTACGTCGGAATACGACGGCTGGGCGCTCCCCCAAAGAGACGAACTCGCAAGAGCCAAGATGCAGAACGCAACCATTGCGGAATCCGAAATGATCGGTTGCTCAGAAAAAAATAGTTGCGCACAATCTGCTAGGAACTCACGATTTTGTCGGTACATACAGCGCGCCGCATGCGCGCAGTAGCAATTGGCGAAGCTGTTCGCCTTCAATGGAATACATACCGAACCCCAACCCCTGAACCCCTAGTTTTCACCCAGGGGTTCAGCGTAGCCTCTAAGTTATTGATTATAAATAGCAGCTGCCTTGGGAAAATGGACTCTGGAGCCACTGAAGTAGGCACTAAAGAGTATCTTTTACGCCTGCAAGTAATTGATGTTAAACAATTTGGTCGGGGAGAGAGGATTTGAACCTCCGACCCCCTGGTCCCGAACTATGAAAGTAAAAATCTCAAGTGCTTTGTCTGGTGTCGCTTAGGGAACTGCGTACCGCTTTTTCTCTCGCTCAGTTGTACCGAGATTGTACCGAACGTGGGGAATCCGGTTGGAACTTGGTGCTGGGGAGACGCGCGCGGGCACGTCTCCGAAAGTTGGATGGCCGTCGGGTTCAACTTCCCCGAAGCCGACTTCTGGCCCGCGTCACAAAGGTTCGTCCCATGAACCAGCGGTCCGCCACATTCCCGCATAACTAAACACAAGCCGACTTCGCATTACTAACACGAGTTTGGAACCGGGATTTGTGCTCCAGGAGCGGATTGCGGGCCCCGAGGTCCGTAATCGAGATTCGCAGATGCGTGCCCACCTCGGATTAAGCCAAGAGGTGCATCGTCCGGTTTCATCAGCAACTCTACGAAGATGAAGGAGTCATCAACTGTCCTGAGAACTTCGGACAACTCTTTAGACGTGGCCACAACATGTGACGCCACTTCGCGGCGGCTAAAGACTCGCGGAAGGTCGGCATAGTGCCAGTTTGCGACATCGTTGTACTTGGCATGCAAACCCAGGATGGTGCGTTCGATCGTATAGCCGCCATTGTTAATCAGGAAGATTAGTGGCTTCAGATCATGACGCAAAATCGTGGAAAGTTCTTCCCAGGGTGTACCCGATGGAACCCCAAATCGCCTGAGTTATGAAGGTACACCCTCCTGGAAGGACCAGTTTGGTTCCGCCAGAACTTGAGGTGCCATCCTCTGCGATAATCACGTCTCCGGTACGGACAAAATTCTGAAGCGCTCCACACACTGTAATTATTCACATCGGTGTCCTTCCTTGCCCACGGCCTTCACCTCAGACTGGTCCACGCAAATCAAGATCATGGTCTTGAAACACTCACCGCATAGCCAGAAATGTTCCAGCCGCTTGCTACCTGCTTTCGGAGACAAAACGAACTGATAAATCTTGCCATCACGCAAGTAGTGGAGTTTCCGCTGGCAGTCGGGATTGGCACATTGGCTGATCATAGCGAACCTCGTTCCATTCTTGCTACGCAGGTTGATTCCCTAGCCTTGCGAGACCTCTCCGGCAGCACAGTGTCGAAAATTTCGTCGATATTGTCTGAGTTGGCGTCGAAGATTTGATCGAGCTACGAGTCGGCTCCAGTTCAAAACGAGATGTGCGAGCTAAACGAAGTCGCTAATCGTGACCGCCTATATCGCCTTTCTTCGCCTGAAGATGATTCGCAGGATCGATCACGTACTGTTGATGGTCGACGGTAAATACTCTTTGCCCGTACATCTTCACGTCGACGAACGTCTCGTCACGGAGAGGAAACCAAAAACCATCTATTCTTTGATATCGCCGGACAAAGTCAGCTCGATTGATCCAGAAGGACGGTCTTTTGGCGGGGCGGCCTGCGATTTTCACAACCGCGAAGTCCTCGGTGTCGATCCATATTTTCCCCTCAAACAGATACTTATCTTTGCGTTTCGGCATGGCCTCTAAGACAAAACAATGATACGGGCCAACTTCCTCTTCCCCAGCTAGCGTGAACGTATAGTTCGTGGTCGTGATCGCACTGTTGTGATGCTCGCGACCGGAAGATGTCTCGCTTTCGCTCTGGATGAGCCGATCAAAAACAAGGTGACGCACGATACTCGATCCTTTTTCGGAAGTCTTGCTGAACGTTTTCTTGTCGGGCGCCCGATACTCCACGCGGACCACTGCCTGCGCAGCCACTCTCCCCTCGATGTTTCTGATCTCGTACGTTCGGACCGCCGAGTACTGCTGCAGCTGTTGGTTTCGCAGGAGATTGCGCTGAAGCATTTGTGCGATGACGTCGTCGCCGGTCACACCGACCGGAGCCCTATAACTCGATAAAGCCATCTCCTGTGCCATCTGTCCCGCGGCGACTTGACTTTCCGCAAGTGGCGCCACCGAAGCCGCCCCCAAGACGAAAAGGACAACTACCAATCCTTCAATTCGTCCAAAGTGCGCTGCCATAACCTCCGAGCCCTCCTACGCTTCTAGTGTTTTTTCCCGTGGTTGTCCGCCATACGTCAGTCGCCGAAACTGAGAATGAAGCCGTCCAGGCGGCGCTGAAAACCTGTGAACTTGCCAAAGAAAGGCGAAGCGTCGTTGTTGTACACGTCATGAAAATTGCCATGATTTGTGAGATTGATCGAATAGAGGCCTACCCGCACTTTGTGCCGGCTCCCATGTTCCGTGAAAGGCAAATGCAGACGAAAGTCTCTGTAAGCCTGTGCGTCGAGTGAAAAGAACGTCGGAAAGCGCTGGCCATTCGGCAACCCTGCGTAATTCTGCAGCACGTCCACGTTGGAGTATGGAAACCCGGTGTGAACGTCGATGACGGGACTCATCGTCAGCGACCAGGGAAGATGGAACATTCCCCAGCTGACCACTCGATTGGGAACGTCCGAAGGCAGAATGCCCGAAACATTCGGGCGAATGACAGGCTGCTCGAATGGAAGGAAAATGTTGGATACGGTATTCAGATCACCGCGCGCCCGGCTCCAGACGTAAGAGACATTCAGGTCGGCGTGCCGAACGGGTCGGAAGTGTAGCGTGGCCTCGACTTCATGATAGTTCGCTGTGCCCGTATTGAAGAGGCCTAACAGACCATCGCTTCCGAAAACATCCGGCACGGGATTCACGATGAATAGATTGCGCGTCTGGCTATATAGCCAGCTAACGCGAAGGGTCGCGCTAGACCACAATTGCCGGTCGACTTCGATGTTTCCCACGAAACTGCGGGGGCTAGAGCTGGGCCCTGACTGGACACGCGAAGAAAGAGGACCGGTGCCATTTCCGACGTAGGCGTTGTAATAGAGGATGGGCGTTCCTGTGGGATTTCCGGCACCGTCAAAAACGGTCACAGTACGCATGGGATTGCGAGCAAAGCTAGCCTCCAATAAGGAGACGTGATCGTAAAACAGCCCTGCGCCGGCCCGAAAGATGGTCTTCTGACTTTTCCCAGGCGAATAGGCTACGCCAACCCGCGGTCCGAAGGCCGCGACTCTCCCCACGGTCTCACTGGTGAGACGGCCACCCAGAGAGATCGCCAGGTGCTCGTTGCACGTCCACTGGTCCTGGATGAACTCTTCTACATCCGTGCCTGAAGCGTTCAGCGGGCCGTTATTCGTGAAACTGATCTGCTCGGCCAAGGTGCCGTCTTGCCTCAACAATTGGACGGGGTGGGAAAGGCTGTTGCCAGAATAAGACCTGTGCGTCACGTCCGCGCCAATTTTCAACTCATGCCGCCCGAGCCACTTTTTGGGCGCGAGCTGAAATGTTGGATATGCTTCGAACTGATTGGCAGCCCTGATCCAGGAGTCAAAGAAATTCCCGCCCCAGCCCTCGGGATTGATCAGCATATCCGCCGATCCCTGGCCATGGGCATTGCTATCAAACCGCGTGTATCGGAAAGCAAGCTTCAGTAATGCACCCGAGCTGAAACTATGAAGGTCCGAGACGCCTGCGGAGACACCTTTCTGGTTGTAATCCGAGGACGCGGTCTGCGGCACCAGCGCCGAGATATTGGCGAACTGCGTGCGCAGGGGAAAGACATTAATGTCCGCGCTTAACAGGTGCTGAGGCGACAGAATGGCCTGAATGCGAGTAAAGGAATTGAAACCTTGGGTCTTGATTTCGTTGTGGGGCCACACCAGGCCGCGCACCGGATCTCTTCTGACGTCATACTCGAACACCTCCGAAAAGTTCAGCTTGCGACCGCCGATGGGGCCTCCGAAAGAGACCCGAGGGGTCGCTTGTGACACGCCTACGAAGTGATCATTCTTTCCGCGCAGGCTCACGTTGAAGTCTTTGATTTTGTAGAACCAATCGCTCGGCGGCGGGATGGTTTCGATTCTCGTCAGGCCTCCGGAAAAACCTCCGTTCTCGGCGCTGAAAGGCGTCTTGTCAACGGTGACGGTCTGAATGGCGTCGATTGGTACAGGAATTGAAAAGGACCCAGTAACGGGATCAACCGTCTTCGCGGAATCCACTTCCAGCATTCCTTGATTCTCGGACGTGCCCCTGACGGTCAGCTTTCCATCCTGGCCGCGAATCACGCCCGGAACGAGAGGGAGCGCGTCCCGGAACTTCTGTTGTGCCAATGGCAACGTCTCCAGTTGCGCATTGTTGACAGTTGAAGCTGGAGAAGAGCTTTCCGATGAAACCGGTGTGGTTTGTTCCTTCACTTCGACTTTTTCCACGACGGCGTCGAGCGTGAGAGCGACGTCGAGGACTGACGTCTCATTCGCGCCCAGCAAGATAGATCGAGCAAACGGCTTGAACCCCTGCTGGCTCACACGGACGGTATAGCTGTCTTGGGGCAACTTCGTGAATTCGTATCGACCTTCAGAATTCGTGATGGTCGAGATGGCCGGTTGCGAATCTCCACCCGCCCCTTTCAGTTCAACCACAATGCCCTCGAGCGGGCTTTGTTCGTCCTGCTTGATTGCCGTCACCACGCCCCGGATAGTTCCCATCACGGTTTGCGGGGGGTTTCCCTGAGTCACCTGCCCGCGCGCGCCAGATGCGGAAGCGCCCAGAACAAGAGTCAACAACACGCCCAAGCACGGGTTGCGCGGGAAGGCCGCCAACGGTGTATGCAACGCGAACTTAGGCATACAACAAACCGTCTCCTCTTGTCGTTGCCCAATGCAAATGCAAGGCCAGAAGGCTGGATCTGCACGAAACGCGATGAATCTCTAATTGACTGAATCAACGAGTGGTCAGGAGAAAACAAAGGTGAAAGGCAAGTGGTGATTGGATTCAAATGTCAATAACCTTCGCCACGTGTTGAAGGAAGTGTCGACAATTCCGACACTTTCGACGGATTGCATTCCGGCAATGAGGTTCTTCCGTATTCCATCAGTCACCGCGGTCTCGGTTAGAACACGTCTTTATCACGCGCAGCGCAGTCTGGGCTGGCGTGGAACGAAACCAGACGATCGAGGATCGCCGGTAATTGACTATCAAGACTGTAGTTCAACGAGAGCTCATTCTCGCTGAGGACTTCCTACTGTGTGGCATGAGGAAATTGCTCCTGCGTATCCATGCCGAACCCGTCTGACTTTGGCAAGAGAGATGCAGTCTTCCGCTAAACCGAGGAGAGTCTATGGCAAGTTCAACCGCACAACAACCGATTCAATCTCTACCAACTCTGCCGACGCAGCCGTTTCGGCTGGATGTGCCTCTGCACAACCTTTTGCAAAGACCCCCTGATCCCTCCCCCCCGCTGGCGAGGGTGGAGCACGAGCCCCGAACTGCACTCGCTCTGCCCTCGCCAGTCTTTCCGCAGCAACCCGCTCTTCTGCACGAACTTGATGCCGACGATATCGCGGCGCACGGTGCCGTCCTCCACACCGGCAAGCGGCACTGGCCTGCCTCCAAGGTTATGAAAACCATGCGGGGCTGGATGGTTCCGTATCTCAAGTCACGGGTGCTGCCGGGCGAGTTTCAGCCGATCATCGCCTACCTCTTTACCGAATGGAAATGCAATCTGGACTGTCATTACTGCTGGTCGTACGACAATCGCGTCAAAGGCATGACTGAGAACACCGCTCGGCGCGCCATCGACTGGCTGGAATCGACTCCGTGCCGCGTGCTCGCTCCAACCGGCGGCGAGCCGCTCATCCGCCCAGACTTCGTTCACAAAGTAATCTATTACGCCGCGAAGAAAGACTTCTGGGTGTACCTGGCGACGAACGCCCGGCTCCTGCGTCCAGAGGTTACCGATCATCTGGCCGACGCTGGTATTGCCACGGTCAACTTCGCGGTGGATACGATCAAGGAAAAGCCGGGACTTCCGAAAGCGTTTGAGCACGTGCGCAAGAACTTCGACTACCTGGTGCGGAGACAATACCGCTACGGCTATACAGTCTTTTTCAACACCAACATCTGCCGCGCCAACATTGATGACGTGAAAGAACTCGCCACCATCGCGCACGAAAGTGGGATCTCCATCACCTTTCACGTCAACGAAGCTCCGATGATGGAGCAGGAACACTTTAAACATCTTCATGAAAACGACACCTACATTCGGCCGCAAGACTTTCCTGTGGTGGACGAACTTCTCGACTGGCTCATCGACAAGCAGCGCCAGGGCTGGAAAATGGTCGATTCTATTGCCCGCTTGCAGAACATGAAAGGGTTCATGCGCGGTGGCGGCGAGCACTGGGGATGCCGCGCCGGACAGAACTGGCTGATCATTCGAACCAACGGAACACTCGCTCCATGCTTTCCCATGTACAACGCAAACTACGACTGGGGCACCGTCGGAAATCAGAAGTTCGATGTCCAGCAACTCTCGGAAATGAAAAAGGGCTGCGAGCCGAATTGTTTTTCGACACTGGGGTACAACGTCGCTTACTGCTACAGCTCAGCTCGAGTGATGAAGTGGCTTTGGAAGCAAGCCCTGAACGGCTTCCAGGGTGCAACCGGAAGCTTCGAATAGCTCGTCCGAACAGTGCAAGGAAGGACTGAGAAGGTCTATGTCACAACCCGCACTCATTTCACCACCAGTGCAACGGACTGCGGAGGTCCCGTTTCAAACCTACAAGCGGACTCAGGCCGCTCTTGCTCGTCATCGACTCTACCCTTTGACCGTCTTCTATACCTTGTACGCGATTGTCGTGTTGACTATCGCATTTGCGACAACGCACACTTGGACAGCAGTAGCCTTCTTCTCGATAGGTTGCGGGACCTGGACGCTCGTCGAATACCTCTTCCACCGCTATGTGTTGCATGGCCGTTTTCCGCCAGGCGAAGGCGTCGTCCGCCAGTTTCTGCATGAGCGGCTCGATCCCCTGCACTGGGATCATCACAAGCGGCCATTCGATGGAAGTCACATCAGCGGCGAATTGAAGGACATTCTGCCTTTGTTTTTCTTTGCCGCGCCCGTCAGCTTTCTGTTTCCCGTCTATACCGCGCCCGTCATACTGGCTGGTGTGGTACAAAGCTACGTCAGCGAAGAGTGGCTGCACTACGCGCTGCATTTTTCGAATTCCAGATTCCCCCTCTTCCGGCGGATGAAGAAATATCACCTGTACCACCACAGCCCCCGTGGGATCGATAAGGGCTTTGGCATCACCACTCGGTTCTGGGACGGGGTGTTCGATACTCAATTCCCGGAAGTGGTGCGCCGATCTCTGAGCAAGAACTGAAATGAAGTACGACGGCTTTGCTCTCATAACCGGTGCCTCCCGCGGGCTTGGAATGGCATTCGCCCGCGCGCTCGCGGAGCGCCATTGCAATCTGGTTCTCGTTGCTCGGTCCGCGGAACCTCTCCACGCATTGGCGAACGAATTGCGCCAATCCACGTCGGTCTCCGTGGTCGCTATTCAGGCTGATCTATCTTTTCCAGGGGCAGGCCACGTCCTGGCGGCACAACTCTCGAAGGACAAGATTCCAATCGATCTGCTCGT
>Ga0210403_10003611_pt1 | contig 13548 bp, 12 predicted proteins | sample IncBWC19MmetaG_FD_150863 | JGI IMG/M metagenome (GOLD analysis project Ga0210403, IMG submission 150863) | Forest soil microbial communities from Barre Woods Harvard Forest LTER site, Petersham, Massachusetts, United States - Inc-BW-C-19-M | ecosystem: Environmental > Terrestrial > Soil >... | reverse complement strand
AGCTGCGTTTTGAATCTGAAAAGCCGTAATGCCGTTACTGGTTGGCTTGAATGTAGAGTTGCCAGTTACGGTTGCGCCACCGGAAGCTACAGTTAAGCCGGTTAGACCTCCCAAAGTTCCCGTTATGGTCGAGTTGCCTGTTATTGCAGCTCCACCTGCCGAGACTGTTAAAGCTCCAGCCGAGGCTGTTGCCCCGCTTGCACTAACGCTGAATTGGTTTGTTCCGGTTGAATTTTGTAGATCAAGTAGATCTGCGGTCTGACCACTAGCTCCTTTTATGAGCCCGCCGATACTGCCAACTGCAGCACTCTGTATAGCAAAGTTAGCACTAGTCTGAAGAGTCGTGCCGTTTTGTATGAAACTACCAGAACTACCAGTATTTGTACAGCCGCTTGCTGTACAAATACTAACACCCCCAATACGCAAAGCAGTGCTGGTGTTGATGTCGCCAGTAACATCAAGTGGGTAAGCCGGTGTGGTATTGCCGATACCAACTCTATTATTAGTGGTATCCACATTGAACGCCGTGGTGCCTGCAGCGTTTTGGATTTGGAAAGCAGTCAAGCTATTGGCTGAATTTTTAAAGGTATTCGCAGCTGTAAAAGTCTGAGCAGTATTCAGCTTAGCAATATTAGCACTAAGGGCAGAGTCAGCGATGGAACCATTAGGCAAGCTAACAGTACCTGAGGTTACGGTCAGCCCAGTCAGCCCGCCAAGCGCGCCGTTTATAGTAGAGGCACCAGTTACTGTGATTCCTCCGGCTGAGACATTTAAGCCTCCAGCAACTGTAGTAGCGCCAGTAGGGCTGACGCTGAACATATTGGCTCCGCTGGAATTCTGAAGATCAAGTATATCTGCAGTCTGACCGCTAGCCCCTTTTATGAGTCCACCTACACTACTAGCCGATGCGCTTTGGATAGCAAAATTGGTATTGGATTGAGTTGTTGCAGAGTTTTGTATATAAAAAGGCGAGCCACTAGCTGGTGTACAGACCACGCCGCTACACACTACTACGCCGCCGATTCGATAGGCAGATGTCGTGGCAATATTGGCATCACCATTCAGCGTTAAGCCAGCAAAGGTGGGTGAGGCTCCAGGGCCAATATCTTGAATAGTATTAATAACGCCGCTAGTAGCACTAAAATTGGCAGAGCTAAAACTAGCAATGCCTTTTGCGGTATTAGAGGCGTTATTAATAGTAATACTAGATCCGGCAGTCGTGGTGTTAGCAATAGTTAGGGGGCCATTGACACCATTAATACTAAGCACACCATTATTGGTGAAAGTGGTGCCATTGATGGATATACCATTACCGGCCAAAAAGGTTATGTTGCCAGTCTGACCCTGCAAAGAAGACACGCCAGTGCTCACACTAGATAATTGACCACCGACCACAGCGAGGCCATTACCTAGGGTAATTGCTCCACTAAGCCCGCCGATACTGTTGACCACTCCTTTTGAAGCGTCGCCAACGTCTACAAATTTAGAGCCGTTATAGTAGGCTAACTGATTGGCCGTCTGGTCGTAATACAATTGCCCAGTTAATGGAGAAACCGGCTGCACATTAGGGGCTAGCACAATTGAGTCACTAACTCGCAGCTGCCCGTTGATGCTCAAATTGTGAGTTCCGCTAAGATTTGCAAAACCCGCCTTGGCTAGTTCACCAAGGTTCAATTTTATATTATCGAAACGAGTATTAGCATCAACATTACTGCTGACAGTATTATTCAACTGCCCCCGCTTGCTTAAAACTAAAACACCGCCACCAATAATTGCTAGACTTAGAGCAGCAATTAGGCCACGTTTTAACCAAACTCTTCTGGATTTCGGCCGTCTTATTTTGGGTGGCGATCTGTCGGTTGGTGGAGGGTTGGATAATACAGGGCTAGAAGACGCACTCAAAGGATTTGCCACAACATTTATTGAGGCTTGGGTATTTGCTTGAGTAGCCTGATTAACTTGAGGCAAAACGATCTGACCTGGTTGTAGAGGTTGAGGAGCAGATACTGGTTGTTGGGCAACACCAAAAACAGGCATTGGTTGACTGTTTTGCCTAAAATTACCCGATTGGGGCAACCCGTTTATTTGTTTTTTATCATCCACCTCTTACTCGTCTTTTTATGCCACTGGTTAGTGCCCACATACGCAACCAACCAAGGCGTCTCGATACACACGACAAGTTTACAATGCTTAAGCTTTATTTACAAGCTTGTTTACTGCACAGCAAGCTCATGCGCAAATTGCTCAACCTGTATTTGAGACAGGCTCTATATCCACAAACAGAGTTATTGTATTGTTAGTGACTTTCATGATGCCTCTCTCAGTTGGAAAGCGAAAGGTCTGGGTGCCGGTATCTATGACAACATCGCCAGTGCTTAAAAGTGAAAAAAAATTAGCATGTTCGGCCAAAATATCGAATGGTCCAACACTGTTAACCGCCGAGACAGATACGGCGTAACCACTATAATGGACTTGAGTTGGGGAGAGCATTTTAACAAGAACTCTTGGTTCCTTAGATTTGGAGTCAGTCTGGCTCATATCAATATCTCTTCTAGGCCACGAAGTGTTTCTTCGCGAGTAAAATACTCACCTTTGCGGCCGGTCAAATCTTCAGTCACAAAAAAACTTTGCGTAAAGTACTCGATTATCTTTGTGGCGCGATCATAATCTCGACGCTCATCTGGCGACAACTCGCTTTTACCAATGATGGCGATTATGTTCTTTAAGGATTCGTATTTTTGCATGATGGCCTGTACTTGCGTAACCAGTACGTAATGTCGGTCACCAATGATATCTGGTGATATAAGCGACGAGACTGTGCGATTAAGCTCGACCGACGGACGAATACCATTTTCGGCTACAGTTCTAGATAATACAACTGTTGAATCAAGCTGTTGGGCGATCTCTTGCACGGCCGGGTCACTGTAATCATCGGCCGGAATATATATGGCCTGCACTGATGTGATTGAGCCATTCTCGTTAGAAGTGAGTCGATCTTGCAAACGGCGCAAGTCAGAGAATAGTGTAGCCTGATAGCCGCCTTCACTGGGCATAATACCCATCATAGTAGACAGCTCGTTTGCAGCTTGCACGTAACGAAAGATGTTGTCTATAAACACCAAAACATCACGTTTTTCTTCGTCTCTAAAAAATTCTGCGATAGTAGCGGCTGACAGCCCGACTAGTGATCGCATAGCGGGGGTTTCGTGCATTTGCCCCATCAACATAACGGTTTTATTGAAGATGCCGCGCTCTTTAAGGGTCTCGTACAGTTCATGACCTTCGCGGATGCGTTCACCAATGCCCACAAACATTGCTAACGATGAATCGTCTTTAGCAATATTATGGATTAGCTCCATAGTCAGCACAGTTTTACCGACTCCAGCACCACCGATAATCCCAATTTTTCGGCCTTTAACAAATGGTGCAAAAAAATCTATGGCTTTAATGCCGGTTTCAAGTAGCACGGGTTTGGTGGTGCCTAAGTGTTTAGTCTTAGTCGGGAGTTGATATATCGGGCTTCTTTTTTTAGACACTATTGGCCCACCGCCATCTATTGGTTCTCCAAGGGCGTTTAAGATACGTCCTAATACGTCCTTGCTTGTTGGTACGCTGAGCTTGGTGTGAGCGGCTATGACTCCAGCACTTCTAGTTACGGCGCTATTGCCGGTTAGATTGATGCACCGGGCGATATAGGGGTTAGGATAAGAAACTATTTCTAATAAGACACCCGGATTATCTGCCATCACTAAGAGTTCTTTAGGTTCAGGTCGCGGGCCGATAATTTCTACGTCGCATATTAGCCCGCGAATTGATTTTATGTGGCCGATTATTGGCTCGGTTGTGTTGCTCATTTGACAGCTCCAGTCAGGGTATTGTGCCTTACAAGTTTGATGGTCTCTTTAAGTCTTTCGTCGCTCTCGCTACGCTTGGCTCGGTAATATTGCAGAGCGTAATCATTGACTAGAACGTTGGCCTGACTCTTGGCCTGGCTCATGGTGTTAAAGCGGCTGGCATACTGTGCTAATTTAGATTCCATAATTATCTGGATCAGAGCCACTCCCATCATTACCGACTCCATATAGTCGGCGATCTCAGTAATAGTGGGTTCAAAAATATAATCATTACTACTAACTATTTCTTTACTTTCAGTTAGGCCCTCACTTAAATCTTTGACGGCCGAAACAAGCTCGATTCTGGCTACTTTTTGAGATCGAAGAGATTCATAGGTTTGATAAAAAACCGATATCTGATCATAACTATTGGCGGCATTTATAATGTCGGCAACACTAAAGTTTAGATCAGCAGCTGGCAAGGGGAATGTGGCCGTCGGCTTAATGCCACGTTGGTCTAGCTGCGATATGCCATGAGCACCGATTATAATGATATCGGTCTTGCTCTTTTGGTCTATTGAACCCAACAGGCCGTTGATTATTTGTTCATCAATATTGCCGCTCAACTTGCCTTCAGAAGTTACAGCCAAAAAGACATTACGGCCTTTTTTTGATTGATTTGGTCTAACTAAGCGTTCCTTGGGATCAATACGAAGGGCAGTGTAAGTCTGCCATAATTCAGTAAAAAACTCCTTACTCGCAATCACTCGACTTCGTATCTTGGCTATCCGGATACTCGCGATACTCTCGAATACTTCAGTCAGGTCTTCTATGGTGTGAATTTGTTTTAGATCGTTCTGGATGTTGATGGCGCGTCTCATTCGGCAGCCCCCATAACAGATACCTGCAATAATTGTGGCAATATATTATCTATATCAGCTTCGGTTTTTATAGACGGCGCAAGGTTGCGAGCCTGCGTTTTAAGCAAGGCTATGTTAAGTTTTTGTTGACCAGCGCTATTCATCACTGTTTGAAGTATCAGCTGTTGTTCTAGCAAAGTATATCGTTCTGTTGGTGTTTGGCGGAAGGCCTCTATTATTAGTTTTCCGAGCGCAATTGCTTGGCGAGATTCTGGTGTAACCTCTGAACCGAAGTGCGCAAACTCAGACGATTGCCGGTAATTTGCCATGGCTTTAAAGAGAGCCCCAGAGAGTTGTTTTTGCCTAGCATTTTGAGCGCGGCCACCGACTCTTGAAACCGATAGACCAGCATTAATAGCTGGTTTTATGTTTTGACGGAATGTTTCTAAGTCGAAAATAAGCTGACCGTCTGTTATGGACATAACGCTAGTAGGCAGATAAGCGGTGACGTCATCGTTAGGAGTGAGCACTACTGGCAAAGCAGTCAATGTTCGGCCGTTGCTAGCTAGTTTGCCAGCTCGCTCTAGTAAAGATGAATGGGCAAAAAACATATCGCCTGGGTAAGAGTCGCGGCCAGGGCTAGTTTGGGTTAGCAGAGCGATCTCACGACAGACTTTGGCGTGGCTAGATAGATCGTCGTAGACTATAACCACATCTCGGCCCTTGTACCATAAATATTCTGCAATCGCGCAACCAACATAAGGCGCTATATACGATTGGGCTATTGAGTCGAAGATACTGGCTACTACAATGATGCTATTTTCCATTGCTCCAGACTCGGTCAGTGTGTTGATAGTCTGATCAATATCAATTCGGCGTTTGCCAATAAGCACATATACAACTATTCGATCTGTATTAACCTGGTTAATGCCCAATTGAACCAAAAAACTACTCTTACCAGATTTAGAGTCACCTAATATTGCGATTCTTTGCCCCAGAACGATAGGGAAAAGTGTGTCTACTATAGATACACCAGATGGCAGCTGGTCTTTAAGCAAACTACGCTCCATAATGCCGGGGGCTTGGTGGTATATCGGCCAACTTTCTTTGAGATGCAACGCGCCCTTGTCGTCTACTGGTTGCAAAAGCGGCGTTACGATCCGACCGATTAAATTATCACCAACACCGGTAACTAATTGATTGTCTTGGAGGACGGCTAAACTACCCAGTTTTGTGTCTTCTGACTCTAGACTTAGAACCAGAACCACATCTGACCCTACCTCATGCACCATGCCGTATTGGCCAGACTCAAAAAGTATTAAGCTCCCGACCGTCACTCCATCTAAGCCCTTAACAGATACTAGAAAACGCTCTACGCCAACTACTTCGCCAGTAGCGTGATTATCAGTTACTAACTTTTCAAATAGGCTAGAGCTCATGATTGTAACCGTATAAAAATCTCGCTGATTTTAGCCTTATTGTCTAATAGTTGTTTACGGAACGAAAAATCGTATTGATGTGACCCGGCACGCAATAACATACCTCCGCCAATATCGCGCCTAGCAGCAAAGGTCAAAAAAAGCAGTGGGTGAATTTCTGTTCGGAACCATTGGGTGATTTGATGTCTAAGATCTTCGTTTGGAGGGGTGGCTAATATGACGTGTACAACTAGTGCTTTTGAGCGAATCAATTCTAACTTCGGTAGGAGCTGTTCGGCAGCTGTCAGGTCATCGACCGATATATCAAACTCTTTTAAGACCTCAAGCAATAATGCAGTTACAGGCGGTGTGCTATCGCTTTTTTTTGTGACTCTAGTTCGTGCTCGGTTATTGCGTAATGCCTCGGTATGTTTGTATAGCTCCAACATTAATACGCTAAGCTGGTCAGGTGAGTATAGGTCGATAGGTAGTCCGGTGCTCATAATCTACTCTAGGATGTCTTTCTTAAGCACATCTTTATTGGCTTCTAGCGAACTAATAATGTAGTTAGCTTGGGCTCCAAAATCTACTTGATTGCCAAGGCTTTCGACTAAATAAGTAGACACCACATCATTTAAGCGCCCGTCGAATAGCTCCATGCGTTTTTTGAACTCAGCGACTACCTTTTTGTCTAATTGTTCACTGTATAGGTTGCGGCGTGTGTCTAGCTCTTTTTGTAATTTAGAAAACTCTTCTATGCTTTGTTCGCGCAAGGCTTCTAGGCTGACCTGATATTTTTCGAACTCCTGGCTTAGGGACGTTTCGGTCATGTCATTGAGTCGTGCAGAAATACCATCGACAGTGTTATTGAGTGATTGCTGAAGACGCGAGGTTGCTTGCTCAGTTATATCACTCAGTTGCTTTTGTGCTTTGTCCCGTACATCCTTCATATCTGTGTCTGTAAGGATTTTAGAACTGTCCATCTTTATCTCGTAGATTTTTGGTGAAGGTCTTTTAATAAGCTTGTTGTTAAGTGACACGCTCCATAAAAGGCTCACCAAACTGATAATTGCCATGGCTATAAAGCCTATTGTTGTGTTGAGCGGGAAAGTTTCCAAAATTATCTACCCATCCTATATTGTTAAGACTAAATATATAGCAATAAGCATAGCCAGTAAAATGCCGATAGAAGTTATGCCGACTTCTATTAGGCTTTTATTGACTGCTCTTTCTGATAATGGGTTGCGGCCAATAGATATGATGCTTGATCGCACTGATGAGTAAAGTAATACCCCAATACTCATAAAACCCATTAATAAGGCCGTAGTGGCTATTAGGATCCTGACAGGCGAAACTGTTCTGCCGCCAGCTATCGAACTGGTGAGTTGTTGCAGAAAGACTGGTATAAAAGTTTTCTTTTCGTCTGGAGAGTAGTAGGTGACATTGATGCTGGCCGATAAAAGCCCGGTATGAATCTTCTGTTGTTTGCCACTTCGGTCGGCAATTGTTTTTTCTACGGTTGATATATTGCTAAAGTCTGTTTCTGCAGTACCAATTACTTGAGAACTGGTAGTAGCTTTCATGCCGACACCATCGATTGGAGAGGTGGCGATCCTGTCACCAGACTTAATAACACCGTTGATATCGCTGACTAAAACTGGCGCACTACCGCTGACAATAACCTTAATTTCTTGGTCATTGCCTTTAATTTCTACCAAAGGCTTGTCTCCAACTACGCCTAGTAGTTGATTGGCTCTTGCATTGTTGGCTAGTTGTACGACTGCTTGGCTGCCGGACTCAAAACTAACAAGAGCCCCAGTTGCCAAGTTAGTCTCGTTAGTTTTAAAGCCTTGTGATATAGCCGCGGCACCTTGAGCGGTGGCTATTCTAGATTCAGCTAAAGTTACAACAAACAACATGCTCGCGAATAGAAGCGAGTAGAGGAGCCATTTTATCTGGTGTAAAACAGGCAACATTTGCAACAAATAATACCCACTATATACTTATGGTTATAAGTATAACTCATTTAGGATAAGATAATCAGCGGCTATATACTTAGAAGTACTCAAATCGTAATCTAAAAAAAGTCCGAAAGGGCTTGTGTTCAATTTAACTATCTACTACACTTGAACAAGACAGGCGTAAAAGTAAAAGGTAGAGGGTATGGAATTTAAGAGTAGTCAGACTCAACAAAATCCTCGTCAGGCGACGACTAATAATACTTCAAATCAAACAGGAGGTGGTGTAGTAACACCAGTTAGCACTATGCAAACACAACAGACATCTAAGGTTTCTAACAGTCTTCTAATGGTAATTATCCTCATACTAGTTGTGTTGATCGGCTTTGGCGGTCTCTTTATGTGGATGAAAAAGAATAGTGGCTTGCAGGGCGTAGAGACTAATCACTACCAGGCTGTTTTTCTGACGAATAGTCAGGTCTACTTTGGCAAGCTGACTAGTTCTAACGAAAAGTACTTAACACTTACAAACATTTACTATTTGCAGGCACCAAATCAAGTGCAACAGTCTGACAAACAAGCGGCAACTCCGCCTTCTCAACTATCCATAGTTAAACTTGGTGGTGAACTGCATGGCCCAGAGGACTCAATGCAGATTTCTAAAGACCAAGTGCTATTCTGGGAGAATCTAAAAGATGATGGCAAAGTTGTACAAGCTATCAAGAACCCAGCTCCTGCTGCTCAACCAGCAAAGCAGTAACAGGCGACTAGTGTAACTTTTATCCCCGGCTACGGCCGGGGTTTTAAGTATAATCCAGATCGTGTAAGTGGCAGGTCGTTCTTAAGGCCTTTTGTAAAAACTAATTGTGACAGATCAAAAGTGCCCCAGCGAAAGCTAGACGCAGAACCACGTAAGTAGAGGCGCCACATTCGTATGAAACGTTCATCTTTTTTCTCTAGCTTTCGGACAGCATCTAAATTAGCTTCGAACCTTCGATACCATTCGTCTAGCGTCATAGCATAGTGCATGCGCAGACTCTCGTAATCCGTTAGATGTAAGTCATACTCTGGGAGCAACTGTACAACTTCTCGTAAGCTTGGTACGTATCCACCGGGGAAAATATATTTATCAATCCAACCCGGCATGCTCTCCTCGGTTTGTTGGGTGATCGTGTGCAGTACGGATAGGCCACCTGCTATAAGCAAGTCGTCGATTGTTTTAAAGTATTTATGTTGATTGTTGCGGCCTACGTGTTCGAACATACCAACACTAACTATGCGATCGTATTTATGTTTATGATTTTTAATATCTTGGTAATTCATATATTTAAATTCAACCATGTTGCTTACGCCTTCGCGCTTGGCCATTGATGTAGCATATTCATATTGATTGTGGCTTAACGTGACCCCAAAGCTCCTCACTCCATATAACTTTGCAGCCCGTATTGCCAAATGCCCCCAGCCACAACCTATGTCTAAGAGCCGTTGGTCTTTACTTAGCTGTAGTTTGCCCAAGACATGATCGATTTTTTGTTGCTGTGCTAGCTCAAGTTTGTCATCTGGCTTTTTAAAGTAGGCACAGCTGTATGTCATGGAGCTATCAAGCCAGAGTTTGTAGAAATCATTGCCGAGGTCGTAATGGCTCTGTATCTGTGAATCTTGCTTTTTGCGTATGTTACGAGCAAACCTGTAGCCCATATTTTTACCGAGCCATTCTTGAAGACGGGCATTATTAAGATTTGTGAATTTTAAAAACTCATCAAGATTATCAACCTCAAGGCGTTTGTCCATGTAAGCTTCGCCGAATCCAATATCGGATTGTTTTACTATTGCGCTAGCTACGTCTGGATCATATAAAGTTAGAGTAAAGATTGGCTTATCATTACCGCCGTATTTTTTTAGCTCACCCCAGTAATCAACGGCAAATGACCCAAACTTGGCTCTTGTAAAAACCTGCTCTAAAATGGCCTTAGCAATCATTATTAACATTCTATCATTAACCCGGCGCCAGCTGCTATACTTAATGTTAATACAGTAAACAAGGACTGAAGACGAGTTAGGTTATGACTTAAGCTGATTTACGCTCGCTTTTTACAGAACACTAGCTGTAAACGGCTGTAAAAGTGGGGTAGCCAGCTTTAATGAACATAAAGCTGCCTTTGTGCGATAATCAAACAAGTACAAAATTACTGACAGCCAGCCAATAACAGGGAGAGACCGTGAATCAAGCACTTGCATTAGAAATTATGTTATCAGGCCAGAGCGTGCTTTTAACTGGAGCTGCAGGATCTGGCAAGACTTATGTACTCGGCGAATTTATACGCCATTCTAAGGCAGCCGGAAAGTCAGTTGCTGTCACGGCTACCACTGGCCTGGCGGCCTCGCACCTCGGAGGTGTTACCATCCATGCCTGGAGCGGTATGGGAATCCATCACGAATTACCCCGTAACTTTTTTGGTAATCTTACTAAAGCAAGACAAGAGACAATAGCTAAGGCTGATATTTTGATCATCGACGAGATTTCTATACTTCACGATTATCGTCTAGACATAGTGGATCAAATCACGCGCAAAGTTCGCGCCAAAAAAGACCAACCATTTGGTGGTCTGCAGGTTGTGCTGTGTGGTGATTTTTTTCAGTTGCCACCTGTTAACCGGTCTGGAGAAAAAGCCGGTGGTTTTGTTGTGGGCTCCGAATCTTGGCAAACACTAGACCCGGTGATTTGTTATCTAGAGGAACAACATCGCCAAGATGATGCGGCGTTCCTAGAAATATTGAATGCTCTTAGGGCGGGTGATATTCGTAGGCGCCACGCTGAACAATTGTTGTCTAGGCTAAAAGCCGAACTTCCTGGCCATAATGAGATTGCCGAGTTGCATACGGTAAATGTTGATGTTGATGCTATCAATAACGCGCGGCTGAATGATCTTAAGACCACAGCCTACAGATACAGGATGATAACTACTGGTGGTGAGAATTATGTCGAGACTCTAAAACGCTCTTGTTTAGCACCAGAAGAGCTAGTGTTGAAAGAAGGCGCGCTGGTAATGTGCGTGAAGAATAGCCCTGATAAAAAATATATAAATGGTAGCCTTGGCACAGTGATTGGCTTTGAAACTGAGACAAACTATCCAAAAATCACTCTAATGAACGGCAGGGAACTTACTATAACTCCAGAATCTTGGGAGCTGCGCGATGGTGATAAAAAGCGAGCCGGCATAACACAAGTACCTTTACGGCTTGCTTGGGCCATAACTATACACAAGAGCCAAGGTATGACTTTGGACGCGGCACGGATTGATCTTAGTAGGGCGTTCGTAGAGGGAATGGGCTATGTGGCACTGTCTAGGGTGCGTCGGCTCGATGCTCTCAGTTTGAACGGATTAAATAATATGGCTCTTAAAGTCAGTCAGTCAGCATTAGAGATAGATAAGAATTTAAGAGATAAGGCTAGTTTAGATCGAGTAAAGTTTGCGCACCTAGAATCTCTGGCCGCTGAGCGTAAGCAAAAAACGGGGCCACAACAAAAATCATCCAGTGATTGGTCAGAACGCTTAGCCAAGGTGCGCCAGCAATATCCCAGGGCTTTTCGGCCTTGGGCCAAGGCAGATGACCAAAAACTCTTGGACTTGTATAAGAATGGGGGTGATCTTAAAGCTATCTGCGCCGCCTTACAGCGACAACCTGGTGGTATCAAAGCTCGTCTTAAGAAACATTTAGGCGAGGATATGGTAAAATTCTAGATAAATGACACAAGACTCTGACACAAAAAAGGCTCCGACAAACAAAGCACCTAAACCGACTCAACCAAAGTCGAGGGATGTTTACTTGTTCTTAACGATGTCTGCGCTAGTGGTTGTTATATTGGTGAGTGTGTTGTCTATGGGCAAGGTATGGCAAGACGGGCGAGAGGCCCTCAAGGGCCCGTATGATGCAGCTGAAGTAGTAGAGATTGGTAGCGGCAAGTACCGCATGTATTACGACATCGCTAACAACCCACAGGCTGGTATATATTCTGCAATCTCTAGCGATGCCGTGCACTGGAAACCAGAGCCTGGTATCCGTAAAGAGTCTGGTAACTGGCCCAGTGTCGTTAGGCAGCCAAACGGTAGTTGGCGGATGTACTTTCATATTGATAATAATATCAAGAGCGCAACCTCAACTGATGGTCTAAATTGGACAGAAGAACCTGATGTGCGCATGAACGTCGAAAATCCGGTCGGGCTGGCCTTGAGCGATGTTAGTGAACCTACGGTTAGGCAGCTAGTAGACGGTACTTACCTTATGGTCTATACCGGTATGCTCGACCAGCAATATGGCAGCTCAACTAGTAATAACTCCAAAACCAGCTTGTTTTTATGGGCTACCTCAACAGATGGCGTGACCTTCGATAGGAAGGGTTTAGCCTTAGATAGTCGCAACGATGTTTTTAAAGGCCAGGTCAACGGCCCCCAGTTGGTTAAGTGGACCGACAACACTATGCACCTATTCTTCTGGAGCAAGAAGGGCATTTACGAATCTCCATTCAAGAACGATTCATTTGTAGACCCGAGAGTGGCATTTAGTAAAGGTGAGAGCAGCAGTCCTAGTAATTCACCACCAGCCGACCCTGCCTTACTTAAAGTCGGTGATAAGTGGTTTATGTACTACCAAGAACCAAACAAAGGCATCTATTACGCTACTCTAGGCAACTAAACTTTCTAGTAGTGGTCTGGGGCGTAATCATAGTGGGCTTCGGCTATTGGTATCATGGGCATTTTGTGTTTATCACGGAATCTATCATTGGTGCCCTCGAAAGTTTTTTCTTGATTAGCGTATTCTTCTTGGGTCATCCAGGCATTATGGCCACCTTCAAAATCTTCGATCAATTTGCCACGCGGATTGGTCCCGCCTATAACAAAAAATATTTTATCCTCCAGCATTTCGCTGGTCTGTTCGTTATAGTCCATCTTATGATACAGAGCCTCGTATTGCAGATCAGCCTCTAAACCAGTTTCTTCCGCTAACTCGCGTGCTGCGGCCTCCAGGATAGTCTCACCCCATCGGATCTTGCCAGTGGGTCGACCCCAATAGCCATAGTAGGGCTGCTTGAGACGCTGCTGTACTAGCTGCTTGCCGTCATGACGGATCATCAAGCAAACCGCAACCTTAGGCTGACGTTCGACTTTACGCTCGTCAGTATCAAACCGGTTAGCAAATTCCTTACCTTTAAAAGTTAGGCGATAAGCACCGTCTTGGTTCTTGCCGATGTATTCTTCGTCTGATAATTGCTTCAGATAAAAATTAAAATGATCGCTAGTGAGCTCGCTGGCTTTTTGTAACTCGGCAAAACGGGCAACAGGGCTAAATAGCAATACGCGCAAGATAGCAACGTGAGCCTGATGTAATTGTTTATCCACGCTCATAACAGTAACTCCTTATAAAACCTATTGTGCCCGTATGCTTCTGAGAAATCTAGTGAAGAATATTTAAGCTTACA
>Ga0210403_10003609_pt1 | contig 13552 bp, 12 predicted proteins | sample IncBWC19MmetaG_FD_150863 | JGI IMG/M metagenome (GOLD analysis project Ga0210403, IMG submission 150863) | Forest soil microbial communities from Barre Woods Harvard Forest LTER site, Petersham, Massachusetts, United States - Inc-BW-C-19-M | ecosystem: Environmental > Terrestrial > Soil >... | reverse complement strand
CGCGGCGAGCCCAAGATCACTCGCTACTGGGACCTCGTCGTGCCTGTGGACGAGTTGCCGCGCGAACACGGCTACTACGTGAAAAACTATCGCGAGAAGCTTGAATCTGCTGTCGGATCGCACCTGATGAGCGACGTGCCGTTAGGCGTCTTTCTCAGCGGCGGTCTGGACTCGAGTGCGGTCGCCGCCCTGACCGCGAAGATTCGTGGCGACAAAATCCAGACTTTTGCCGTCGGCTACGGCGAAGAAGAGTTCAGCGAGCTTCCTTACGCCCGACAGGTTGCCGCCCACATCCGCTCAGATCATCACGAAGTTCGTCTCAGCCGTGAAGAATTCTTCGATAGCCTGCCGCGTCTGATCTGGCACGAAGATGAACCGATTGTCTGGCCGTCGAGCGTCTCTCTCTATTACGTCGCACGTCTGGCGCGAGAACGAGTGACAGTCGTGCTTACTGGCGAAGGCAGTGATGAGACCTTGGCGGGCTACACTCGCTATGCCTGGACGCTTTTGAATTCGAAGATGGATCGCATGTATCGTGCAATGACGCCCGCGTTCCTCCGCCGCTGGCTGCGGCAGGGAATTGCATCGGCCCCGCTTTCCGCCAGCATGCATCGCAAACTCGAGCACACTTTTCTCATGCGTGACGGCGCCTCTTGGCCTTCGTTTTACTTCGACAACTTCTACTCTGCATTTTCGGATACTGAGTTCGCGCAACTCTTGACGCCGGAAGCCCTGCATTCGGCTGGTCATGCCTATGACGGATCGATGGAGCCTTGGGAGCATTCCTCCGGCGATCTGCTTCATCGCTTGCTCTACACCGATATCAACAGCTATCTAATCGAGTTGTTGATGAAGCAGGATCAGATGAGCATGGCCGCTTCGATTGAGAGTCGCGTGCCCTTCCTCGACCATCCGCTCGTAGAATTCACCGCTCGTATTCCCGCGGCCCATCAGATTAAGGGAATGGCCGGCAAATTCATTCTGAAAGAAGCCGTCGAAGATCTTCTCCCCCACGACATCATCTATCGCAAAAAGATGGGATTCCCCACGCCCTGGGCCTATTGGCTTGCTGGACCTCAACTGCAGCAGATCGAGACTCTGCTGACAGAGCCTCGAAGCGCTGCTCGTGGCCTGTTTCGTCCTGAGGCCATCTCACGGATTTTTGCCGAGCATGGCGGCGGACAACGTGATCACGGCAATCGTATCTGGCGGCTGCTGAATCTCGAACTATGGCAGAGAGCCTGTCTGGAGGGAGATCTCGAGTCCACTACCACCGCGGTTCCAGCGAATGCCGCGATCTGATCGTCCCATGCTACCGATTTCCGTTGGCTAACGCGGCGAAGAGGCCGTTGGAAGGTGCGTCTGCACCGCAGCCAGCAGTTCCTCGCGCAGAAAAGGTCCGCTGGCCAGAAGTCCGGTCAAGAGCGGATTCTTCCGATTACACTGCAGAGGAGTATTCTCCAGCGTGCTCACAAATCCCCCGGAGCTCGCCACCAGTGCCGCCCCGGCAGCTACATCCCACTCGTTCTTCGGAGTTAGTGTAAAAGTGATATCTGCCAGTCCTGCCGAAACCAACCCAAGTTTGTACGCCACCGATCCCATTGGACGAATCTGATAATCGCCGTTCTGGAACTGCTGCCACTCCCCGCGCTTCACTTCGCTACGGCTGGCAAGGATCAGCGAGCCTTTAAGGGTAGTCCTCTGACTCGGCCGGGCCGGCTTTCCGTTATAAAGCACACCCGCGTCAATCGCACCGATGATGATTTCATTTGTGACCGGATTACAAATGCCGCCCGCCACCGGTCGTCCGTCTTCGACGAACCCGATCGAAACACAAAACTCGGGTATGCCCTGAACAAACTCGCGCGTGCCGTCGAGCGGATCTACCACCCAGACCCGGCTCTTGGAAAGCCGCGAAACATCGTCGACACTCTCCTCTGAGAGCCACCCCTCACCATCCCGCAGCAGATTCTGGCGCAACACGGCGTCGACGGCGCGATCCGCTTCAGTCACAGGGTCGTGGCCGATCTTGTATTCGGTCTCAATGGCGCCCGGGGTGAACCGCGCAAATACAATTCGTGCCGCCTCAATCGCGGCTTCGATGCGGGTAAGGATGTCTGAATAAGCAGAGGTCATGAAGTCCTTGGAAATGGATTGTCTTTAAAAAGTGGGCCACAACATGCGGGCTCCCGTCACCAGAAGCAACGCGCAGAGCAGGCGTCGCAGCCACAGCATGGGAACGCGAGTTGCCAGGTGCGAACCCAACAGCCCGCCCGGGATCGAGCCAATCAGCAAAGACACCACCAGTCCAGGGTCTACGTTTCCCAGGCGAAAGTGCAGTAGTCCAGTAACGCCGGTCAAAACGACTGCATGCACGATATCGGTCCCAACATTTACTTTAGGGGGGAAGCTATAGAAAAGCAGCAACAGCATCATGATGATGCTGCCGGACCCCACCGAAGTCATTCCCACCAGGAAGCCGGCAACGACGCCGATCATAACCATGCCGGCGAATCCCTTCATCGTCGGTGCTCGATTCGCAACGTGATCTTCGATTCGTTTTTGTAAGAGCAACAGAATGGGAACGATGATGAGAAGCACGCCAACGGCGGTCTTGATGAAATTGTTGACTCCGTCGCCGTACACGTGACGAATGTGCATGAGCAGGTTCACTCCGCCGATGGAGCCCGGAATGCTGCCGACTGAAAGGGCGATTACAACTTTCCTGCGAACCGTGCCTTTCTTCAGATGCATCAGGCTCGCTGGAATTTTTGTGAAGAAGTTGAACACCGCGTCCGAACCGACCGCAACGATCGGCGGTACCCGCAGGCCAAAGATCAGCACAGGGAGCAGCAAGACGCCGCCCCCCACGCCGGTCATTCCGATCAGAACACCTACAACAAACCCGACCAGGATTTTGCCTGTTAGTAGCGTCATATGTCCGTCGTTGTGTTACGCTGCCGCTCCATTCACTCCGATGAAGCCTTCACGCTCGAGATGCAGAATGATTTCCTGCGCGGCTTCCTCGGGTGACAGTTCGCCGGTGTTGATTGTTACCTCGGCATCCCCTGGAGCCTCGTAAGGATCTGAAATTCCGGTGAACTCCTTGAGAATGCCCGCTCGAGCCTTGGCGTACAGGCCCTTGCGATCCCGTTGCTCGCACACTTCCACTGAGGTCGCAATGTGCACCAGGATGAAGCCCCCGTGCGGCTCAATCAACTGCCGCACGTGCCTCCGTGTTGCATCGTAGGGCGCGATGGGCGCGCAGATCGCGATCCCGCCGTTCTTGGTGATCTCCGACGCAACATAACCAATCCGTCGGATGTTGATGTCGCGGTGTTCCTTGGAAAATCCGAGCTCAGACGAAAGATGCTTGCGCACCAGGTCCCCATCGAGCAAAGTCACCGGACGGCCGCCGACTTCCAGAAATTTGGTCAGCAGCACGTTGGCAATCGTTGACTTGCCGGAACCGGACAGACCCGTAAAGAAGATGGTCACGCCCTGCCGGCTGCGAGGTGGAAAGCTGCGCCGTAATTCATGAACCACCTCGGGATAGGTGAACCAACCCGGAATTTCACGTCCTTCATTCAAGCGCTGCCGCAGTTCCGTGCCGGAGATGTTCAGAACGCGATCTCCCTTTTTCACCTCGTCATCGGGGATATAACGGTCCTCGCCTTCGAGATAGACCATCATGCTGAAGGGAACCATGGTTACGCCGATATCCGACTCATGCTTCTTGAACACTTCCTGTGCTTCGTACGGTCCGTAGAACGGCTTGCCATCTGTGTCCTTGCCCGGTCCCGCGTGATCGCGTCCAACGACAAGGTGCGTACAGCCATGATTCTTGCGGATGAGTGCATGCCAGATTGCCTCGCGTGGCCCCCCCATGCGCATGGCAAGGGGCAAAAGAGAGAGCTTCTGCGTCCCCTGCGGATACTTCGAACCAAGCAACTGATAACAACGCACCCGCGTGTAGTAATCCACATCGCCTGGTTTGGTCATTCCGACGACAGGATGGATCAAAAGGTTGGCTTCGACTTGCTTGGCAGCACGGAAAGTCAGTTCGACGTGCGCCCGGTGCATGGGATTTCGAGTCTGGAAAGCCACAACCCGGCGCCATCCCAATCGCGCAAACTCATTGCGAAGCTCCGCGGGAGTGAAGCGCAGAGTGCGGAAATCGTAGTGCGAAGGCATCTGAGAGTGCGGAAATCGTAGTGCGAAGGCATCTGCAACCCTTCGACGCGTCCGCCCACGTACCAGGGATTGGCAATATTCATGGCGTAATTCGCGCCAGGATGAGCCTTGCTGGTGCTGTTAAACACAGCTTTGGCTTCGGCAGCGCGGTCGGGTTGCCAAACTTCTTCCACGTGGAGAACGGCAAGCATGACCCCTTCCGGGTCACGCAGAGCCACTTTGCTGCTGCCGGGAGTCAACTTCTTGGCGAATTCTTCCGTCACATCCAGAGTGATCGGCATCGGCCACAGGGTTCCGCTGGCCAGCTTCATATTGTGGCAGACCCCTTCATAGTCGGCCTTGCTCATGAAGCCGCGTAGCGGGGAAAATCCTCCGCTCATCAGCAGTTCGAGGTCGCAAATTTGACGGGCGGTAAGATCCCACGACGGCCATTCCCGAGAATGGGCTTTCAGTTCTGCGGCTTTTGCCGGCGATGCGAGCAGATCAATCAGTTCACCACCGTGTGGAGCAATCAAATGACTAGTCGAAGCGGACAAGAGCGTGAGCCTCCCAGATTCGTTGATTTTGGATTTATTGCATGTAGATTCGGCGTTTCGCAGAAGGAATCAAATGATGTTTTCCGGACCTGCAATTGGGGGGATACAAGCGAGCTGCCATCTCGGGTGAAAGACCCGGACTCTAATCTTCAAAGTTTGCACAAATGAATTGCTGCTCTTATGCTATGCAACTGCTATGCCGCCGGTGTGCTTCTATTGTACTGTAAGTTGATAAGGATAAAAGCTTAATCTTTAGTTTCCCCAGTGCAAAATCCCTATGGATGGTTATCTGTGTGCAAATCCTTGCGCAGGTCGGCAAATTGAATTCCCCCCCCGGGAAAAGGGCCGAACCTATGCAATTCTCTGCACACCTCCTGATATCTACAATCGATGGTGACCACCGAGGCTCGTTACATCTGCTCCCTCGGTTACACTGCTTGAAGGTTTCTCAAATTCCTTAGATTTCGATGAAGGACCTTGCAAAAAGAGCGATTCTGGCCAGCGGAGCGCTACGGTTGATTTCCCCGGGTGCGAGTGCAGCGATCTTGATGTACCACTCCGTCATGCCCGATCCTGCTGCCTATTTTGATTCGTTAGGCGGCATCATTCACTCCGAATCTGAATTCCGCGCCCAGATGGATTTGCTCGCGCGAGACTACCATCCGGTGAGCCTGGACGAAGTGGTGGACGGTCTCAACAGCCGAAAAGATTTGCCCGGTCGATCGGTGGTAGTCACGTTCGATGATGGCTACACCGACAATGCTGAAGTTGCGATGCCCATCTTGAATCAGATCGGGATCCCGGCAACCTTTTACGTGACTGTCGACTGCGTGGAGCGGCGCAAGCTTCCATGGCCGAGCCGTTTGCGCTTTGCTTTTCGCAAAACGAAGCTGCAGGCATGGACGGATTCTCGCGGTAATTCCTGGCATCTGGAGGGTTTTGATTCCCGCGAGCGCGCATATCTCGCTTCCAGCGATGACTGTTGTCAACTCAGCGGAGGAGCGCAAGAGGATTTCGTGCGCCGCATCGAGGAACAGCTGCAGGTCGCTGCTCCTTGTGATTTAAGCTCGTTGATGATGAACTACGATCAGGTCAAGAGTCTCGCTCGCCACGGTCACATCGTGGGTTCTCACACGATGACGCATCCAAACATGGCGTACATCCCGGAACAGGATGCCAAGGCAGAGCTCGCGGAGTCGAAACATCGCCTGGAGAGAGAGTTGAAGGCGGCCATCCAACATTTCTCCTATCCCTGTCCGGCCATGACACCGCACTGGAATGAGAAGACCGTCGCTCAAACGCGCTCGGTGGGATATGAATCGGCCGTGACAACCAATGGCGGTGTGACGCGTTGCGGAGACAATCCTCTGTCCTTGAAACGCATCCGCCCCACCAAGACGGCTGAGGGGCTGCGGTGGAATCTGGAGTGTGCATTCGCAGGGCGCGCGGTATAGCGCGGAGTGGAACTCGATCGGGGCGAAGATCAGTTGGCGAGAATCCTGGTTTTAGACGGGCATAGCGCAGCAGCTCTTCCAGTCACGCGATCTGCCGGACGCGCCGGCCATTGGGTCGCGGTCGGTGCGAACAGGGGAGCCTTTGCCGCGGCCAAGCTCTCGCGCTACTGCCGCACGGCTCTTGATTATCCCGTCTCTACCAGCGAGCCGCAGGCGTTTGTACAGTCCATCGTCGAGTTCGTGCGAGCGAATCAGATCGATCTCGTTGTTCCCCTCACCGATTGGACGCTGGGCCCCCTCTCCGTCGAGCGCGAACGTTTCTCCGGTCTGTGCCCGCTCGCGATGCCCTCGCACTCCGCAATCGAATTCGCTTCTGACAAGTTCCGCACGATCGAATTGGCTCAGGAAATTGGCATCGGAGTGCCGAAGACCCGCCTCGTCCAGTCGATCGCCGATCTTTCTGGCCTGAAGGAGTTCGGATTTCCTGCGGTAGTGAAAGACCGCTTTTCCGTGCGATGGATTCAGCAGAAAGCTGTCTTCGGGTCAGTCGCCTACGTCTGTTCTCTGGAGGATCTGCAAAAGAGAGTTGCGGATCGTCTGGAAAAAGCAGGAGATGTCCTGGTTCAGGAGTTTGTGTCCGGGCAGGGAATCGGTTTCTCCTGCTTCGTCGCGGGGGGCAAGAACTTCCTGCCTTTTCAGTGGCTACGAGTGCGCGAAGTTGATCCCCGCGGATCGGCAAGCAGCGCCAGAAAATCTATTGCCTTGGACGATGCCCTGGTCTCTCAAAGCCGGGAACTCATTACTCGCATGGGCTTTGAGGGTATTGCGATGGTGGAATACAAGATCACCTCGGAAGGCCGCCTCGTATTGATGGAGATCAATGGACGTCCCTGGGGCTCGATCGGCCTGCCTTTCGCCGCTGGCATCGACTACCCGCGCTATCTCATCGAGTGGTGCCTCGAGGGCACCCTTCCGCCGGGAAAGATCGCTTATCAGGAGAACATTCTGTGCCGCCGCGCGGTCAGCGAATTAACCCACCTCAGCAACATTCGCGCCAGCCGACCGCCAAATTGGCCCGCGAGTTATCCCAAATTCTGGCCGACGCTCTTACGGATGTCGCTGCCCTGGCGTCCCGGCATGTGCTACGACGATCTGTGGATCTCCGATTTGCGGCCCGGCATCGCCGCCCTGCGAAACTGGTTTCAAGTTCGCGCCAAAGGCTCTTCGTAGGACGTTGCGGCCGGCTGTTTCGTGGATGACAATACAGTCGCGGCCAATAGATTCTGAATGCAGGTCTGCAGTTGCCGAGCGCAATAGCGCGTGACTTCCAAGTCCCCAAGATACGGGTCAGGAATCTCGCGGCACTTCCACTCGCCTTCGGCGTAGGCGCTCAGCATGTGAATTTTCTCGGCCGACTCCGGATACATCGTCAGAAGCTCCGCCTTGTTCTGAAAATCCATGGCAAAGACTGCATCTGCCGCATCCACCATCTCTCGAGTCAACAGTTTGGCCCGGTGCGTTACCAGCGAGATGCCCAGTTCCGTCGCCGCTTCTTGCATCCAGGGGTGAGCCTCACGTCCCGGATTTGCGTGCAATCCGGCAGAGACGATGCGAATCTTCTCAATTCGTTCTGGCGCGCCCTCGTTGAGAGCTTTGCGCATGAGGAATTCCGCCATGGCGCTTCGCATGATGTTTCCAAAACACACAAAAACAAACGACCGTGCCGAAGGGGGCACGGCCCGCTGATTTTCTCCGCGCATGCCCAACACATCGCGCATCCTCAATCCCGCATAAATCCGGCCAGCTCCGGGTCCCAGCCGCCGGATGATTCCTCGCTGTTGCAATAAGAACCGTGGAATGAATTTCCGCGCAACGTCTTTGAACGTTCTTGGCGGGGCTGTTTCTTCGGTCACGAATGCGTTCCCTGATGTGAGATGGACTCGACAGGCGCCGCCTTGCTGCCCGACGACAGTTCGTATCCGAGACTCTGCATCAGCTCGCCCCATGCGGATTCGATCGCTTCTACCGATTCTGGACCGAGTTGCGACTTCCACCCTCCCGCTTTCGCCGTTCGTACGAAAGGCTTATCGCTCCGCGTGCTCTTGGTTAGTACCCAGCTTGCCGCCTCTTCCTTCTCCAGCGTACGCATGCGTTCCGGAGAGCTGAGTTCGATGGCTCGCTGCAGCGCTTCGGGACGCGAATCAATCTTCCGGAATGAACAGTGCTCCAGAAATGCAACGACCTGCAGAAGCGCTGCTCCCGTATCCCGCTTCATTTCCTCATAGCGCAGCATCATGAAATTGGGATTCTCGCCGCGCAAGGAAACCCAGCTCAGCACGTTATCCCGCCAGGAGCCGAACTTCTGATCAAACTCCCCGGCGATGAAGCGCGGCACAAAACTCGTCATCGGATAATCGTCCTGAATATTTCTCGCCTTCACATTGTGATGGTAGAAGGAAATCGCCACATCCCGCGGGTCACGTACGATGTAGATCACATGCGGATAATGCGGCTGAAATGATTCATGGCTCTTCAGCATGCGAGGACGTGGAAGCGCCCGCAGCATCCGATCCCGATTGAAGTAAATCTCCGGAATGCGCGTCTCGATATTCGAGAATGTTACGGGTGCATCGGGGTAGAGAAGGTTGCCCAGCAGGAACCGCGTCCACGTATTGCCCGAGCGGGGATACGACACCAGAAACACATCATCGGGATAAACCGTAACTCCGCGCCCGGCAAGCTGCCTTCCTGTAAGCACGCGACCCGCCTGGGCGACCGCGCCAAGCACCCGTTCAAGATTCCCCTGTGGTCTAGGCATTTCGCATTCGCCCCTCTTTAACTGAGCCGCGACTTTTTTCAGAGCTTGTCATGCCATGCACAGAACCCGCACTCTATATTTTCTCCTGCAATGAGCTGATGAGTGACACTGAGACCTCATCCGGGGCCCGTTTCTGCAATTCCCTCTGAACCTTCCATATCCGGCCCGTCCTTACCGCCCAGGTCAGACCCAGTGCATAAGGGATGAGACCGATGATGATCTGGAGTCCAACTTCAAGGTAGGTGCGAGCGAAGAACCATCGACGCATAAGCAAAAGCGTCAGCACCGTAGGCAAGCATAACAGTAGCGGCAGACTGTAAGCTTCGACCAGAAACGACCTGACCCGGACATTGAGAATACGGCAAAGATGGCGAGGCATGAAAAACAGACTTGTACAGCTCAACGGAATCGCGGTTCCCAACGCATCCCCAACCAGACCGAATTGGCGAATCAGTAATATGCTCAACCCTAGGTTTGCAAGTCCCTCGAGTCCTGTCACCCAGGCCAGACTTTTGTGCAATGCCATCCCGTAGAGAATTCGTGTAGAGGCTGCCTGCGCCAACGTGACGGTGGAAGGTATGATGAGAACCAGAAGCACTGGATACGATGCTGCAACATATCGCGCCCCGACCCAAGCGGTAATGACAGACTTTCCGAGAATAATGAGAGTCGCACTAATCGGGAGAACCACAAGCGCGCACGAGCGATTCCCCGCGACAAAGATCGTCCGCAAACGGTCCCTGTCGCCTTTCGCATCTGACTGGCCAGACATCGGAACAAAAATCTGAGCGAGACTGCCCACGACCTCCGCCGTGTAGTCCACCAATCGGTCTGCGTTCGAGAAAAAAGTCACTGCGGCAACAGACATAAAAGTCGAAATCACCAGTTCATCTGTCTTGAATCGAAGTTTGAACGCAATCATCAGAATTAAGCTGATGCTGCTGTAACGGGCAATTTCGCCGAACGAATCACGACTGACATATCTCCATCCAAACTTCAGAGGCAGCAGGTGCAAGACGATGGCGGCTCGAACTGCAGAACTCAGGAACGGCAATGTGACCGTAATAATCGCTACCGCAAGCAGTCCATACCCGTGGCGTAGTGCAAGAACAATCAGCGCGGCCCGGACAAAGGTGCTAACAAGATTCGTGGCGTTCACGATGTAGAAGCGACCAAGGCCTTCCAGCATCCCGCCGAAAATTCCTGCCGGAAAACCAATCGCCACCGATGCGCCGACGATTAGAAAAAGAAGTCGGGCCGTTTCAACGAATTCGGCAGGCATGCGGAAGATGGAACTTACATGTGTGCTTAGCGCGATGGTCACTGCCATGGCAGCGGCTCCGATCGCAATGTATCCAGCGAGACTCGTGTTCACCAGTCGGCACAGGCCATCGATGTCATTCTTCGCCGTGTAGGTGGAGACATAGCGGATGATCGATGAGCGGACACCCAGATCGAAAAGTCCATAGTACCCAGTTACGGAGAAGACCAGTACCCACGCCCCGTACGACGTGTTACCCAGTCGGTGCAGTATGAACGGTGAAAGAAAGATGCCTACAAGAATGTTTGCGCCTAAGCTGAACCAACTGGAGCTGACGTTCCTTATGATTTCGTGTTTTCGCATGTCGGGTTCGAAGGGGAACTCTAGCTACCTGGTGGTGTGAAGCGCCTCTTGGCTGACGCAGCGGTACCCTACCTGGTTCATGACGTCTCCCCAAGCCGTCTCAATTTGCTGAACACAGGGCGCAGGCAAAGCGGTTCTCCACGCGCCAGACTTGGCTCGTCCCACAAAAGGAATATCTTTGCGGCGATTCTTCGTCGCAATCCACTTGTCCTGCTCTCGCTTTTCCAAATCCCGCATGCGGTCGGCTGAACTCAATTCAACAGCCCTCACCAAATCTGAGTCGCTGGCCTCGACTCCCATAAACTGTGCAACGCGACCTAGTTCTGAAACAGTGTCATCAAGAAGGTCTTCATACCGAATCATGAGGAAATTCTTCTCGTGTCCGCGGGCGTAGACCCACGAAGCAACATTCTCCCGCCAGGTCCCCCAGCCTGCCGAGATCAGCCGCCCGCAAACGAAATCATCGACATAACGGTCCAGCGGGTAGTTATCTTCAATTTGTCGATACTTTCTCTGAAAATCGTAGTACGACAAGACGACGTCCCGGGGATCACGCACGATATAAATCATCTTCGGGTAGCGATGATCGAAGTAACAGTGCGTCTTGATGATGCGTACAGTGCGTCTTGATGATGCGTGGCCTGGGAGTGCGTTTCAGTGCGCGGCTCGATTGCGACGATGTATCGGGAATCAGCTTCTCAATATTGAGAAAGCTTACCTCCTGATGCGCATAGACCAGATTTGCGATGAGGAAACGGGTCCACGTGTTGCCTGATCGTGGATAGGAGACGATGAAGGTATCATCGGGATACACCTGAAGAAACCGGTTCGCTTTGTCCGTACCCAAAAGGTACTTAACCACTACTTTGATTCCGTAGATCATAGTCTTAATTGCAGCCTCGGCTGTACGATTTTGCTAGTTGCGTTGAAGCTTCAGGCGGCCTCAAGCCAAGTCGATCTGCTGACCCTTTTTTCTCGATACTGCTCGCGATTGATGCCGGTACGATTGCCGTAACTCCAGATAGCGTCCGTAGCACCAACGCAAAAGGTCAGGGCAATACCGCAGCCCGCTCTTGGCCAAACGCAGACGCATGTCTGGCTTCAGCGACTTCGCGCGCTCGACAGCAGCGAACGCCTCGTCATAGCTGCCCGCCCTTAGATGCCGTTTCGCCACTTCGACTGCGATTTCTTTCTCGAGTTCGCGGATCTTCACTTTAACAAGCTCCACCTGGTGAGGCGTCAGAGTCATCTTGGCTAGTACCTTCTGGAAAACCGCTTGGCGAGCCGTCTTCATGCGTTCCTTGTCCGATGCCAAACCCGCGCCCAGCCTGTGGACTACCTGCACGCCCGGGTCATAGGTCATCTTGACACCCCGCTCTGCCAGCCGCAGCCAAAGGTCAAAGTCCTCACAGCGCCACATTTCCTCGTCAAAGAGTCCCACTTCCAGTAGCGCCTCGCGCACGACTACGACCGAAGAGGTGTTTACGACGCAGCGATACTCCAGCAGGCTTTCGAGTGTGACAGGTCCCCTTTGAGGAAACCGGTCAAAAGCATCATGTAGGTACTCCCCGTTCTTGATTTGCGCATTATTGGCGTATACCAAACCAAGTGTACTGTCGTTTCCGAAATGCCCGAGCTGCTCGGACAAATGGTGGGGTAGCCAGACATCGTCACTATCCAGAAATGCGATGTAACGGCCGCGTGCGTTTCGAATGCCCAGATTTCTCGCTGCAGATGGCCCGCGATTCTCCTGACGAAAGTAATGGAGCTTTGAGGAAAAGGGCTGTAGTGCAGTTTCCAGATCCGGAGTATCAGGAGATCCATCATTGACAACGATGATCTCGTAATCGGAGAACGTTTGCCGTCGAATTGATTCGACGGCCGCGGCGATGAATTGCGAGCTATTATAGGCGGGGATTACAACGGAAACCATTGGCTGCCGCGTCACCTGGCTTATGCCTTCCTGTGCACTCGCATCTTGCATCCGTGGGCCCGCTCCTCTATCGCGAACACGCTGCCACTCGTTCCTAAGCGACGTCCTTCCGAACTGCGAGGGCCGCTGTATACCCAGGACCGACGGGCACGTCGCAAACCATCCACCGATCAGATTCAGCGGGATCAGGCCTGGTCGCCAGCAAGGCATCTGTTTCGTTCCGCATGATTGAAACATCAAACTGATGCAGCGGCAGCGAAAGGCCGTCGCCTTTCGCCTTGATATAGGCTTCCTTCCTCGTCCAGCATCGAAAAAAGGCGGCTCGCAATTCCTCTCGATTGAGACGTTTCAGAGCCTTAACCTCGCGTGCGGAGAAAAAGCGCTCCGCCAGCCGTTGCGCGTCGACTTCACGCCCCAGGTTCTCCACATCGATTCCGACTGTCCGTCGCATCACAAATGCCATAAGAGCGAGACTGTCTGTATGTGAGACGTTGAAGCACAATCCACTCTCGCTCTCAAGGGCGGGCTTGCCCCGGAGCTCATATCGGAACTGCACCTCTTGCGGTGTACTGCCAAGGTATTGAGCCAGCAAAGTACGAAGCGTTCCGCGTGTCAGGACAAATTCCGTGCGCGGCCGATCGACGCGGAATCGAAGTGCCCTCTCCTGTTCTTCACTCGATAGCAACCGATAATACGCACTCACTTCTTCGGCCGAGGCATCAAGCGGACGCTGCCACAAATGCACAACTCCTGGACGCAATTCGGAAGGGCGGCCAGCAGTCCTCGCATCCCAAACCTCGCCGATCTGTAGCTCCGTCTTTGATCCCAACCGGAGCCGCCCGCGAATCTTCAAGCCTGCCAGGAGGAAACCTTCAGGGCTTTCGGCCACTAGATGCCGACTTATTCTGGGGGGGGTGATAGCTGAAGTTAATTCCCGAGGTACTCCTCGTTGGCTCAGAATGATTGTGTGGGGTCTGCACGGCGGACTTGCTG
>Ga0210403_10003606_pt1 | contig 13560 bp, 8 predicted proteins | sample IncBWC19MmetaG_FD_150863 | JGI IMG/M metagenome (GOLD analysis project Ga0210403, IMG submission 150863) | Forest soil microbial communities from Barre Woods Harvard Forest LTER site, Petersham, Massachusetts, United States - Inc-BW-C-19-M | ecosystem: Environmental > Terrestrial > Soil >... | reverse complement strand
CGCCGGCCGAGGCGCCGAGCCCGACGACCGGAAAGTTGTCATGCGGCGATGGCGAGCCGCGCCTCGGTGCCGAACGCCGCTTCAGCGGGTGAGCCGTTCTGGCCTGTCGCGGACCCTGTCGTGCCATGTGGGGTAATCTACCACGGAGCTCAGTCTCGCCGCGACCCTGACCTAAGTGGGCGGCCCAGAGTTACCTGCGGCGGCTTCCACCCCCAGGAGGCGCCGAGCGGCGAAGGCTCCACGAACTAATCGGGCAGCGGCGCGAACGTAGGTAGTTTCCGAGCCTGGCACCGACCTCCACTGAGCCCTAGCGTCGTAGATGGTCAGCCAACAAAAGGCTATTTCGCAAAACTGGAGGAACCCGTGCAAAGCATCCATGAAAAGCCGCATTCGAGCTGCGTCACTGCGCTTTTCGCAGATCGTTCGCTATCTTTTGTATTGCCAAAGGGCGCCACGCTCGAAGATCTTGCAGGGCACCTGGCTTCTCTCCACGTTGGCACGCCAGTGGCAATTAATGTAAAGCTCGACTCTTAGTAGGAAAAGTCGATAGATCCTCGTTTCGATGCCGCTAATCGGCTGCGGCATGTTTGTAACCCTTTGATCTAACGTGACCAGAAGTTCGGTGTCCAACCCGTTTTCAGGAGACCGACTGGTGGTCAAAACGGCGAGCCTCGCCGATTTGGCTTGAGGCATCCCTGCTCGGGAACGAGGGTTCGAACCCCGCTCCCTCCCCGGCGAATCGTCGAAACCTGACACAGGTGGTCATGACTTCCTTCACGGGAGGAGCGCATTGCTGCACCGAAACTCAGATCGCCACTTCAGATAGCGACGGGCGATGGTCAGTTCTGAAAGCGGATAGGCTCGACGGGGATGGGTATCAATTTGAAGATCTCGACGAAGATGGCGTAAGCGAGTTGGTGAGTGTCGATAACAGCTTTCTTTACGATTTCGACGCCTATGCAATGTCGTATGCGCCCGTCCGACATACACAAGCTTGAAGGGACCATGTTATCTGGGACGCTCCCAAGCGATAGGGCACAAAGGAGAGATGAGCTATGTCAACGCCGGTCGCGAGTGACGAAAAAACATTCGTCTAATAAGAGAGTTTATGGTGCGGTCGCATGTCGTTGCGCCGCAGCAAAGTCCGATAGGCGTGTATGGTTAATTTCGAAAACTTCGACAACTCGTTTGGGGCACCCCGGCAAGAGCTACTTGACCTTGCCTTTGCATTACGAACGGATAGTGGATTCTTGAAGGGGAACAAAGCGCCGCCGGCTCCAACTGGGCTTCCGATCTCGCTCGCACCGATATTCAGCCGCCTTCTCCGGCTCGGGCAGGCATACCGTCTCCACGAGCCGCGCCGACCTAACTGAGAATAATGTTTAGCGGCCTGGAGTACCTTCCCACGCCGTTTACCGAGTTGAGGGTTATTTTCCAATCATGGCTCAGATCTCCAGAGGCAGCGCGAAGTCACACACCTTTTTGAAAATCTTCACGGGATTCGCCAATTATTTTTTGGGCAATGTAGTGACACCGGTAAAGTTACTGGAGAGACGCCGCTGAACTCTCTTTTATCTGTTTGCCGTCTGGCGTATATGAGCCTTCCAGAAAACAGTTCTGGAAGAAATGCCATGGACAGTCTAAAGGTCGATCGACATCTCACGGCGAAAATAGTCGGGAGCTATGTGCGGCATCAAACTGTAGGGGCTGGTCAGCTTACAGATCTCATCACGACCATACACTGGGCGCTCGGTGAGCTTGGACAGCCAAACCATCCAGAAGAGCTTCGTATTCCCGCTGTGTCCGTGCGACGTTCCGTACACCAGGACTATGTGGTTTGCTTGGATTGTGGCTACAGGGGGAAAACGTTACGCCGGCATATTAACGGCACGGCTTGCTAATAGAGGCAATATCCTGGATACGAGGGCGTCCATTCGCGTAGAACTTCAACCAGCCTGCCTGAGGCGATGTCATCGGCAACTGAGCAGGGATGAATACCGGAAGCGTTGGGGATTGCGTAACGATCATCCACTCACGGCTCCGGCTTATACGGAGCGGCGTTCTGTGCTGGCGAAGGAACTGGGGCTAGGTCGGAAGCCCAAAGTACAGGCAGGTTCGGCAGTGTCCCCAACAGCAGCACCGAAGCCGGTAGACGCGGTTCAGGAACCCGAGGCAACGGCCACACGCAGGCGGACATCCCGTTCGGCATCGAACACTGCGGATGCCGCGAATGAACCGGCGGCAGAATCCACACGCGCCCGGAAGAGGCGCCCGCGTTCTCGTGTGGCTTCCGGGGCGAGCCCATCGCATTCATGATCCATCAGATCGGCCGGCGCGATGGGCCGCGGCCTGTTTGCGAAATAGCTTGGCGCCCCGACCACAACATGCCGCGTATGTGGACCAAGCGGCATCGCGATCATGTCCTGCGGAACCGCTTCATGCAGACGCACCCCGGCGTCGAACTCATCCTTAATGAAGACGAAGGGCATCAGTAGCTGGCGTCCCCCGGCGAGCGAGCAACTGAACCGTAGCGTTCCTGTCGGTTTGCGGCTGTGATCGGCAACCGCCTGGGCGGCGTTGCGGATGTCCGACAGCGCCGGCGCGATTGCCTCGATGTATTCGCGGCCAGCACTGGTCAGGGCGACGTTAGCCTGATGCTGCTGACACGGCGAGTGAAGAGCGAGCGGGTCTACGCCGAGATCGACTGGTCGCTCCTGCTGATGTTCGCCGGGCTGTTTATCATCGTCGCCGGGGCGCAGCGCGCGCTGCTGACACCCGACCTGATCGCGATGGGCCCCTGCACCCCGCCACCCGCTTAAGCACCGTCGCCGATCTCCAAAAATCGAGCCCAGGGGTGTCGTCTGAGTAGTTTCCGAACCTACCGTCGCCGGCTCAATGCGCGCTATTCTTCCCCGCTTGATCTGAACTAGGAGAAATTCTCCTAAAGCCAAGGTGACGTAATGAAGATCCATCCCGGGGTGAAACCAGCGGTATGGGGTGCAGTGGTCGGCGCTGTTGCTTTCGCGGCTATCGGGTTTTCGTCGCTCGGATGAACACTTGGCAGCACCGCGGAGAAAATGGCAAGCCAGCGCGCTGAAACCGCGGTCGTAGCGGCGCTGGCTCCGATCTGCGTCGAGAAGTTCCAGCAGCAAACCGATTCAGCGGCAAAGCTCGTCGCATTCAACAAGGTTTCCTCGACTTGGGACCGGCGCGCCCTCATCGAGAAAGGCGGCTGGGCTACCATGCCTGGAAGCAACGCACCGAATTCGGCAGTTGCTAGTGCCTGCGCAGAAAAACTTGGCGCCTGACTTAGACGGCGCGCCCCAATCGGGCTATGGCGGCTGGATGACTGGCGTGACCGGGGGCTATCGCCCGAAGCGATTGGAAGTATTCTGCCGATGCGCGCAAATGCGGGCCGAGCCAGGTAGGCAGCAGGCCAGTGCACGGGCCAAGAATATTCTCACGCCGCAATGTTGCTGGTCTGCGTGATGTGCCGGGGTCCCTCACACTCGATGAGCCCGACATGATGGCGCAAGCGAGCAGGGCCGGTATCGGCCTTGCCTATGTAGGCGAGTGGATGGCTCGGATAGCGCGTCGGCTATGCCTTTGGGGCAGCAGTAGTCTCCAGCACGTTGTCGTCGGGTGCCGAACCGCGTTTCGCTCCGGGCCCCTGCTCCAGTGCGCCGGGATCCCGTGAAAAGTGATGCCGCCGCTCCGGCTCTCCAAGCAAAAGGAAAGATTATGAAATACCTCGTTCCGCCGATCGTGATCCCCGTCCTCTTGTTCATTGGAATTGTTGCATATGGGATGCTCAGGCCGCCGATTATCATCCCCCATCCTCCTGCTCCCGCTGCGAGCTCGCAGCCTCGGTAGCACGGCGGCGGCCACTGCGAAAGCCCTCTGATTATACGCGGAGGGGCGCGTCGGAGCGGCAGATAGTAACGAGCACAATCATCTAACGGGCCAAAACGAATTCGCTTGGCCATCTGGCAACCACCGGAGCCGATATGCTGATCCAAGACATGACCCGCGAGATGAGCGAGGATCTGTTGAAACGCGCGCATGTCGACCGTCTGGGCTGTGCCCAGGGTTCACAGCCTTATGTCGTTCCTATCTCATTCGCGTACCATCGGGAATTTCTCTATAGCTTCGCCACCATCGGCAAAAAGATCGAGTGGGTGCGAGCCAACCCGCTGGTCTGCATAGAAGCTGACGAGATTGTTAGTCGCCACGAATGGCAAACCGTCGTGATCTTCGGCCGTTATCAAGAACTCCCCGACACGCCAGAACTTCATAGAACACGAATGGTCGCGCACGACCTATTGGCGAAGACGGCGATGTGGTGGGAGCCTGGCTACGTCAAGACGCTGCATAAAGGAGAAGAACGGCCGCTCCAGCCCGTATATTTTCGGATTTCGATCAGCGAGATTTCTGGCCATCAGAGCCTTCCCGCCGCTTAGCGCATTGACAGGATCAATACGTCAACGATGTCGGCTAAAGCAGTTTAGTTTCCATTGCCGTGCCCTGGATCGTTCGTGATCAAGTCCATCGCCTCTTAAGCCTGGAGCCGATTCCGCGAAGGGTAACCGAGGCTGCACCGCAATTCCGGCATCTCGCGTTTGCCAAGCGATGTGCACGGCTCAGAATCCGCGCGCCCCGCGGCAGAAAGGCCAACTTGATAACGTCGATCTATCGCGCCTTCGCACCACGTTCAACCGCTTCCCCTTGGGGCTCTGAAGACTCCATCCGCGAGGAACTCTTCAGCGTCGAACGTCTGGAGCAGCATGCCGAGAGCCTCGCCACCGCCCAACAAATTTCGGCGAGGCCGATGCCGCGCCGATCCCTCGCAGCCCGACTGAAGGACAACGAGGCGGTTCTACTAGAAGCATACCGCGCCATCGGAAGCGCGGCTAGCGAGGGGCACGCCGTGACGCCGGCCGCCGAGTGGCTGCTCGACAATTACCACGTTGTCGAAGAGCAGATCCGCGAAATTCGTGACGACTTGCCTCCGGGCTACTATCGACAACTGCCGAAGTTGGCCGACGGACCTTTCGCTGGATATCCGCGGGTGTTCGGCATCGCGTGGGCCTTCGTTGCCCATACGGACAGTCGGTTCGACCCCGATATGCTGTGCCGGTTCGTGCGCGCCTATCAGCGCGTCCAACCGCTGACGATCGGAGAGTTATGGGCGGTCGCGATCACGCTGCGGATCGTGCTCGTGGAGAATCTTCGCCGCGCGGCCAAGCTCATCGTGAGCAGCCGGGTAGCGCGTGAGGAAGCAGACACTTTGGCTGACCGGCTCCTGGGTGTGAATGGGCACGCGGCCGAGCCGGTCGCTGTAGTTCTTCAGAAGTACGAACAGGCGCCTTTGCCGGAGGCCTTCGCCGTCCAACTCACCCAAAGGCTGCGGGACCAGGATCCAAATGTTGTGCCGGCGCTGATGTGGCTGGAACGGCGCCTGACGGCGCAGGGAACGACCGCCGACGAGATCGTGCGTGACCAGCATCAACGACAGGGTGCAACAAACGTAACGACCCGAAACATCATCACGAGCATGCGCCTAGTCTCCGACGTGGATTGGGCGGAGTTGGTCGAGAGGGTCAGTCTCGTTGACGACGTTCTCCAGTCCGCGAGCGACTTTGCGAGCATGGATTTTCCGACGCGCAACCTCTACCGCAGTGCGATCGAGAAGCTCGCACGCGGCTCGAAATTGACTGAACTGGAAATTGCGCGGGCGGCCCTTACAGCCGCCGTTGATCCAAAGCACCAGGCGTGCCTAGAGGACAGCCGCCAGCGCGATCCCGGTTATCATCTGATCGCCGGTGGGCGTCCCACTTTCGAGAGGACGGTTTCGCGCTCCCATTCGGACTTGGCTTGTCCGTTCCAACATAAATATCGGCATCGCCGTTTATGTCGTCAGCGTCATCATCGTCGGAGCGATCGCTCTGCTTCTGCCGTTGACCGTGCTGGCGGAGCCGCAAATCGGCGGCTGGTCGCTTGGTCTCCTGGCGCTCCTCGGCCTGATCCCGTCGATCGATCTGGCGGTCGCGATCGTGAACCGCGTTGTGACAAGCGGGTTCGGTACGACGATCTTGCCGGGCTTGGAACTCCGCAGCGGCGTAACGTCGAATCTGCGCACAATGGTCGCCGTTCCTACCCTGCTCACGACGCGGGCCGGGCTCGAAGAGCAAATCGAACGTCTGGAGATCCACTACCTTGCGAGTCCGGAAGGCGACCTTCATTTCGCGCTTCTTTCGGATTGGACGGACGCCTCGATCGAGCACGCAGAGGGAGACGACCTTCTTCTCGATGCTGCCGCCGAGCGCATCGCACGTCTGAATCGCCGCTACGGACCAGCACCTGGGGGTGACCGTTTCCTCCTGCTTCATCGTCGGCGGGTCTGGAACGATGGGCAGAAGCAGTGGATTGGATGGGAACGCAAACGCGGCAAGCTCCACGAGTTGAACCGGCTGCTGCGCGGCGCGGACGATACGACATTCATGGCAATCGGAGGGCGGCCGCTCGTCCCGCCGCCCGGCGTTCGTTATGTCATCACGCTTGACAGCGACACCCGGCTACCTCGGGAAACTGTCCGAAGGCTCGTCGGCAAGATGGCGCACCCTCTCAACCACCCGCGGTTTGACGCCACCACTGGACGTATCGTCGAGGGATATGCGGTGCTGCAGCCGCGCGTCACACCCTCTCTACCGATCGGCCGCGAAGGCTCGCTGTTCCAGCGCATCTTCTCCAGCATGAGCGGCATCGATCCCTACGCCGCGGCCGTGTCCGACGTTTACCAGGATCTCTTCGGCGAAGGCTCCTATGCCGGCAAGGGCATCTACGACGTGGATGCGTTCGAAGCCGCGCTCGACGGCCGCGTGCCGGAGAGCACGCTTCTCAGTCACGATCTTTTCGAGGGGACATTCGCCCGCGCCGGCCTGGCTTCCGATATCGAGGTCGTCGAGGAGTTTCCGTCGCGCTATGACGTGGCCGCCGCGCGCCAGCACCGCTGGGCCCGCGGCGACTGGCAATTGCTGCCCTGGATTTTCGGTCGTGGCGACGCGTTCCTCGGTAATCGGGGCACGAGCGCGCTTCCGCTGATCGGCCTCTGGAAGATGCTCGACAATCTGCGGCGCACACTGTCTGCGCCGGCAAGCGTCATGGCGTTGCTGGCCGGATGGACCCTGTCCTTACATTCCGCCGCCGTCTGGACCTGCTTCATCCTGTCGACGATCGCCGTGCCGACTCTGCTCCCCGTTCTCGCCGCGATCGTGCCGCGACGTGCCAGGGTCACGGCTCGAAGCCACCTGCGCGCCCTCGGTGCGGACCTTTGGCTCGCTTTGTCCCAGACTGCATTGGCGGTCACCTTCCTTGCCCATCAAGCATGGTCGATGACCGATGCGATCGGACGAACGCTGTTTCGTCTGTTCGTGAGCCGCCGGCATTTGCTGGAATGGGTCACGGCAGCCTACGCGAAGGTCAGCCCTCGGCTCAGCCTCCTCGGCTTTTATCGTCTGATGGCCGGTGGTGTCGTGATCGGCATAATTGCCGCGATCGCCGTTTGGTGCGCGGGCGGCGATGCCTGGCCAGTGGCGGCGCCAATGGTAGTGCTCTGGACTGCATCACCTGCCGTCGCTCGATGGACAAGCCTATCCCCGCTCGTGGCGGGTCGTCTATTGATCTCGGAGGCCGACACGCGCGCCTTGAGGCTGATCGCGCGCCGTACGTGGCGCTACTTCGAGACCTTTGTCACGGTGGCGGACCACATGCTGCCGCCGGATAATTTCCAGGAAGACCCAACTCCCGTACTCGCCCACCGGACCTCGCCCACCAATCTCGGCCTCTATCTTCTCTCCGCCGTCAGCGCCCGCGACTTTGGGTGGACGGGAACGACCGATACTATCGAGTGCTTGGAAGCAACGCTCGCAACAATGAGCGGCCTCCAGCGCTTCCGCGGCCATTTCTACAATTGGTACGACACGGGGGATCTTCGTCCGCTGGATCCGCGATACGTCTCCTCAGTGGATAGCGGTAATCTGGCTGGACATCTAATCGCTGTGGCAAATGCTTGCCAGGAGTGGATTGGCCGCCCGCTTGCAGCTTCCCGATTATTCGCCGGCATCGAAGACGCGTTAGGCCTAGCGCGCGAAGCCATTCGAAAACTTCCCGACAATCGGCGAATGCAGTTCATCACGGAGCATGAGCTTGATGACGCGCTCGATGTCTTGGGGGCGGCGCTCGGCCGCGATCATTCACTGCCAGAGGAACTTCCTGCGCAGCTGATGGACCTCGCGCACCAAGCCGCGACCGTAGTCGATATTGCGCAGACGCTGGCCGGCGAACGTGGGGACGAGGACGGTATCGAAGTACTCTTCTGGGCCCAGGCGACGAAGAGATCAATCGATAGTCATCTGCTGGACGTGACCCAGACGGCCGCAATTGCCCAGATGCTGAACCGGCGCCTTGCAGCGCTGGAATCGACGGCGCGGTCCATGGCCGAAGCGATGGAGTTCGGCTTCCTCTTCGACCAGAGTCGCAGGCTCCTCTCGATTGGCTATCTCGTCACGGAGGGCAAGCTCGACGTGAGCTGTTACGACCTGCTCGCTTCCGAGGCGCGTCTCGCGAGCTTTGTGGCGATCGCCAAGGGCGACATCCCGTCCCGCCACTGGTTCCGGCTCGGGCGAGCCGTCACCCCGATCGAGCGCGGCGCAGTGCTGATCTCCTGGTCCGGATCGATGTTCGAATATCTAATGCCGTCTCTCGTGATGCGCGCGCCCGCCGGTAGCCTAATCGAGCAGACGAACCGTCTCATCGTCCGCCGGCAGATCAGCTACGGCGCCGCGCTCGGCTTACCGTGGGGCATCTCAGAATCGGCCTACAATGCGCGCGACTTGGAATTCACCTACCAGTACTCGAATTTCGGCGTGCCGGGGCTGGGACTGAAACGGGGCCTCAACGAGAACGCCGTAGTGGCACCCTATGCAACGGCACTAGCAACGATGATCGAACCGGCGGCTTCCACGCGCAACTTCGCCCGCCTGGCAGCGCTCGGCGCGAACGGTCGCTACGGATTCCACGAGGCGTTGGATTACACACGGTCACGTCTGCCCGAGGGCAAGGATTATGCGGTCGTTCGCGCCTTCATGGCACACCATCAGGGCATGACCGTGGTCGCTGTCGCCAACGCTCTCCTGGACGCAGGGGTGCGCGCCCGATTTCATGCCGAGCCGATCGTCAAGGCCACGGAGCTTCTCCTGCAGGAGCGGACACCGCGCGATGTCGCGGCCGCTCGTCCCAGAGCCGAGGAAGTCAAGGCGGGTGCCGCGGTTCGCGAGCTGGAACTCCCGACGGTGCGCCGCCTGCGCTCCGCGCACACCGCAACTCCGGAGGCCCATTTGCTCTCTAATGGTCGGTACGCCGTGATGCTCACGGGGGCCGGCTCCGGCTACAGTCGATGGCGTGATCTGGGAATCACGCGCTGGTGCGAAGACGCCACCCGCGACGACTGGGGCGCCTACGTCTTTCTACGCGATGTGCGGAGCGGCGACATATGGTCCGCTGGCTACCAACCGAGCGGAGTAGAACCGGCCAGCTACGATGTCAGATTCAGCGAGGATAGGGCGGAGTTCATCCGGCGCGACGGAACAATCACTACGGTGCTTGAAATCGTCGTGTCTCCGGAAGACGACGCCGAAGTTCGCCGCCTGTCCGTATCGAACGCGGGCACCCGGGTCCGGGAAATCGAGCTCACCTCCTACGCCGAGCTCGCGCTGGCTCCGCCGGCAGCTGACGCGGCGCACCTGACCTTCTCGAAACTCTTCGTGCAAACCGAATACGACGCCAAGGTCGGCGCCATCCTAGCGACGCGGCGCCGCAGGTCGCCAGGCGAACCGGAGATCTGGGCAGCCCATCTTGCCGTCGTCGAAGGTGAGACGGTGGGTGAGACGGAGATCGAGACCGATAGAGCTCGTTTCCTCGGCCGTGGGCGCGATGCTCGGGCGCCGATCGCGGTGATGGATGGCCGACCCCTCTCCAATACCGTTGGAACTGTCCTAGATCCCGTTTTTGCGTTTCGACGCCGTGTACGGGTTCAACCGGGCGAGACGGTACGCATCGCGTTCTGGACCCTCGTCGCATCGTCCCGCGCCGATGTGCTGGACCTAGTCGACAAGCATCACGACGCCAATGCTTTCGAGCGTGCCGCGACATTGGCGTGGACCCAGGCGCAGGTGCAGCTGGGTCACCTCGGCGTCGATGCTGACGAAGCGAGCCTCTTCCAACACCTCGCGGGCCACGTGCTCTACGCCGATCGGTCGATGCGCCCGTCGTCCGATGCCATTCGCCGAGGCAGTGGCGGCCCAGCGGCGCTCTGGGCTCAGGGCATTTCCGGCGATATTCCCATCGTTCTAGTCCGGATCGACGACATCGAGGACATCGCCATCGTGCGCCAGTTGTTGCGAGCGCATGAATACTGGCGGATGAAGCAGCTGGCCGTTGATCTCGTGATCCTGAACGAACGGGCATCCTCTTATGTTCAGGACCTTCAGATCGCCCTCGAGACGACGGTGCGGACGAGCCAATCCCATCCACGGGTCGGAGTGGACGGCGCGCGGGGCTCCGTATTCGTTTTGCGCACCGATCTCATTTCACGAGAGACGGGCGCTCTGCTCCCATCGGTGGCTCGTGTCGTGCTGGCCGGGCGCTACGGAAGTCTGTCGGACCAGCTCGGCCGCTTCCGGGAAGCGAACGCTACCGCGCCACCTCCACCGAGACGCTTGCAGACCGCAGACGTGCAACCATCCTTTCCCGCAACACTGGACCTCGAGTTCTTTAATGGGCTTGGCGGGTTCGCTACAAATGGATGCGAATATGTGACGACCCTTGGCGCAGGGCAGGTGACGCCGGCGCCATGGACCAATGTCATCTCCAACGCCTCGTTCGGCTTTCAGGTCGCGGTCGAGGGCGGCGGATACACGTGGTCCGTCAATAGTCGCGAAAACCAGCTGACACCCTGGTCAAACGACCCCGTGACCGATCGGCCGGGCGAGGTCATCTTTTTGCGTGACGAGGATACCGGCGAGCTTTGGGGACCCACGGCACTGCCGATCCGGGATGAAGCCACCCCCTATATCGTTCGGCACGGCCAGGGATACAGCCGGTTCGAGCATGCCGCTCACGGCATCGAACTTGATCTCCTTCAATACGTTCCACTCGATGATCCGATCAAGATCTCGCGGCTCACGATCCGCAACACGTCAGTGCGGCCGCGACGACTTTCGGTCACGGCCTATGTGGAGTGGGTGCTTGGTCCATCGCGGAGCGCCTCCGCGCCGTTCATCGTGACGGAGATCGAGCCCGAAACGGGCGCTCTCCTTGCCCGCAATCCCTGGAACGCGGCGTTCGGCTCCCGGGTAGCATTTGCCGACCTGGCCGGAAGGCAGACGACTTGGACCGGCGACCGGCGGGAGTTCCTGGGCCGAAATGGTACGCTCGACAACCCAGCCGCGCTTATAGGAGAAGCCTCCCCACTTTCCAAGCGTGTAGGCGCCGGCCTCGATCCCTGTGGCGTTCTTCAAGCCCCGTTGGGGCTCGGGCCGGACGAAACGGTCGATATCGTTTTCCTCCTCGGCGAGGCAGCTACTGTAGCCGAAGCGCAATCTCTAATCGCGAGCTACCGTGGGGCCGATTTTGGCGCGGTCTTTCGGAAGGTCGTGCAGCATTGGGACGACGTTCTCGGCATCGTTCAGGTGAGCACACCGGACCGATCGATGGACATCATGCTCAATCGCTGGTTGCTCTATCAAACGCTCGTCTGCCGTATGTGGGCGCGATCAGCGTTTTATCAGGCAAGCGGCGCTTACGGTTTCCGCGACCAGCTTCAGGACGGGATGGCACTTACGCTGTCCAGACCGGCGATGACGCGCCAACATCTCCTGCGCGCCGCCGCTCGACAATTCGTCGAAGGCGATGTTCAACATTGGTGGTTGCCGCCGTTCGGCCAGGGCGTCCGCACGCGTATTTCGGACGACCGGATATGGCTCGCTTATGCCGTCGCACACTATGTCGAGACGACCGGCGATCTCGCGGTGTTGGACGAGCCTGTTCCTTTTCTCGAAGGCCAGGCACTGCGACCCGGCGAGCACGATTCTTATTTCCAGCCCGTGGTCGCGGACGAGGCCGCTTCTCTCTTCGAGCACTGCGCGCACGGGCTCGATCAAAGTCTTGGTATCGGCGAGCACGGGTTACCCTTGATCGGCACGGGTGACTGGAACGACGGCTTGAACCGGGTCGGTGAGCTTGGCAAAGGCGAGAGCATCTGGCTCGGTTGGTTCCTGCACACGACACTGTCGGCCTTCGTGCCATTGGCGGCAACTCGCGAGGAGCGAGCGCGCGCCGCGATGTGGCGCTCTCACGCCATGACGCTGCACACTTCCCTTGAGCGGGACGGCTGGGATGGCGAGTGGTACCGGCGTGGTTTTTTCGATGACGGAACGCCATTCGGCTCTTCTGCGAGCGACGAGTGCCGGATCGACTCTATCGCCCAGTCCTGGAGCGTGATCTCTGGGGCAGCCGATCCCGCCCGCGCTGCGCGCGCGATGGCTGCTGTGGAAGATCAGCTGATCCGACGAGAGGCCGGACTGGCTCTGCTCTTCACTCCGCCGTTCGACCGCACGCCACTCGATCCAGGGTACATCAAGGGCTATCCACCTGGCATCCGAGAAAATGGTGGCCAGTACACCCACGCCGCCGCGTGGTCGGTGATCGCCTTCGCAACCCTCGGTCATGGAGATAAGGCTGCTGACCTATTCTCGCTTATCAATCCCATCGGCCACTCCAGCTCGCGGGCAAGCGTCCATCGTTATAAGGTCGAGCCTTATGTCACAGCCGCCGATGTCTATTCAGAACCTCCGCATGTCGGACGCGGCGGATGGACGTGGTATACTGGCTCGGCGGGATGGATGTATAGAGCTGGCATCGAATCTATTCTTGGTTTTCGTCTTCAGGGAGCATTCTTGCTCCTTACCCCCTGCATTCCCAAGCACTGGCCTCGCTTCGAAATTGTGTTTCAATACGCTTCCACGCGCTACGAAATCGTGGTCGAGAACCCCCATGGCGTCAGTCGTGGGATCACCCATGCGGAGTTCGATGGCGAGGCGCTGCCCCGGAATCAAGCGCGGGTCCCTCTGGCAGAAGACGGCGCGACCCATCGCGTAAGGGTCGTCCTCGGATAATCAAGCCCCTCGCGCCGGGCTCCAAATTGCGCCCGCTCAGCCACCACCGCGCAATGGGCGCTTCAATCTTAGAGGGAGAAAGATGTGATTGCCCAGAAAAGCCCATTCGCAGGCAAAACGATTGAGCCATCGATGCTGGTCAACGTACCGCGACTGGTGACGGCGTATTTCACCGGCAAACCGGACCCGACAGTCGCGTCGCACCGGGTTGCGTTCGGCACTTCGGGTCATCGTGGGTCGGCCTTCGACAATGCCTTCAACGAGGCGCATATCCTGGCGATTAGCCAAGCGATCTGTTATCATCGGAGCCAAAGCGGAATCAACGGCC
>Ga0210403_10003604_pt1 | contig 13565 bp, 10 predicted proteins | sample IncBWC19MmetaG_FD_150863 | JGI IMG/M metagenome (GOLD analysis project Ga0210403, IMG submission 150863) | Forest soil microbial communities from Barre Woods Harvard Forest LTER site, Petersham, Massachusetts, United States - Inc-BW-C-19-M | ecosystem: Environmental > Terrestrial > Soil >... | reverse complement strand
CAGTGTAATTTCAATGTCATGAACCGATGCACGCACGGTTGTGGTTCTATCCATGACAACGCCAATCTTGATTGCGGGAGAAATCGACGCTTGAAGTTGTGGGAGCAGTCCCAGAACATTGTCGACCGTCGCGATGATGTTGGCTCCGGGCTGGCGAAAAATGATGATGAGCACAGCCCGTTTACCATTTGCCAGCCCGATGACGTGAGCGTCTTCAACTGAATCCTGGACGTCGGCGACATCCCCGAGACGGACCGCCGCGCCACTGCTGCTGTTGTATGCGACGACCAGCGGTCGGTATTGGTCCGCCGTCGTAATCTGATCGTTATCGGTAATCGCCCAAGCGTTGATGGGGTTGCCGACTTGACCTTTGGGACGGTTCGCATTGGCCGATCCGAGCGCGGTCCGCACCGCGTCCAATCCAATGCCCATCTTGTTGACCAGGGTCGGATTCACTTCCGCTCGCACCGCCGGGTTAGCACCTCCGCCAACGTAGACTTGTCCCACTCCGCCTACCTGTGCCAGTTTTTGGGACAGGATCGAATTTGCCTGATCGTAGATATTCGGCAACGTAACGCTGTCAGAAGTGAGCGAAAGGATCAAAATCGGCGCATCGGCGGGATTTACCTTGCGGTAAGTCGGGTTTCCGGGAAGGTAGGACGGCAGCTGGCTTCGCGCCGCATTGATCGCTGCCTGCACGTCACGAGCTGCGGCGTCTATGTTCCTGTTCAGATCGAATTGGAGAACAATGCCGGTCGACCCGTACTGACTGGTCGAGGTCATCTGGTTGATGCCGGCAATGCGACCAAACTGCCGCTCCAGTGGCGTTGCTACAGCAGAAGCCATGGTTTCCGGGCTGGCGCCCGGAAGTCCCGCTGTAACCTGGATTACCGGGAACTCAACTTGGGGAAGTGGTGCAACCGGCAAAAGGGTAAAAGCGAGGGCCCCAGATAATAAGAGCGCGAACGTCAACAGGGACGTTCCGATTGGCCTCTTGATAAACGGAGCTGAAATATTCATAACATCCCGGCGCAAATCCGACGAACTAGTCTCCAGCCACTGGTTCCTCAACCGGATGCTGGAATCTGAGCCGTTCGAAACGGTGCGCGATCCGATCAAACCATAGATAAACCACCGGCGTCGTGTACAAAGTAAGAGCCTGGCTCACCAACAGCCCGCCGACGATGGTGATGCCGAGGGGATGGCGTAACTCGGACCCTGTGCCGCCGCCCAGCGCAAGAGGAAGCCCGCCCAACAATGCTGCCATGGTCGTCATCATGATGGGACGAAACCGCAGCAAGCATGCCTGAAAGATTGCTTCCTCCGGCGGCTTGTGTTCCACACGTTCAGCTTCGAGGGCAAAATCAATCATCATGATGGCGTTCTTTTTGACGATGCCAATCAGCAGAATGATCCCAATAAGGCTGACCACGCCGAGATCATTTTTAGTTATCAGCAAAGCCAGAATCGCGCCCACTCCCGCCGAAGGAAGAGTCGAGAGGATTGTGATCGGGTGGATATAGCTTTCGTAGAGAACTCCCAACACGATGTACACAGTGACGATTGCCGCCACGATCAGCCACGGTTCGCTCGAAAGCGAATTCTGGAAGGCAGCCGCGGTTCCCTGAAAACTGGTGTGGACGCTGGCCGGCATGTTGATCTCTGCTTCCGCTGCGGCGATTGCCTTGGTTGCGTCGCCTAACGACTTTCCCGGCGCCAGGTTGAAGGAAAGCGTCACCACTGGAAACTGCCCTTGATGATTGACCGCTAGCTGGGTGTTCGATGTTTGCACCTGGGTAAAGGACGAAAGAGGAACCTGCGGACCGGTGCTTGACTTGACGTAAAGGTCCTTGAAAGCGCCGGGGTTCTGCTGGAATTGCGGATCGACTTCCAAAATTACATGGTACTGATTTAGCTGCGTGAAAATGGTCGAAACTTGGCGTTGACCGAAAGCGTCGTAGAGAGTGTTATCGATTGCGGCAGGCAAAATTCCAAGGCGGGAAGCAGTGTCGCGATCGATAGTGATGTCTGCCTGTAGTCCGCCATTTTGCTGGTCAGTCGCCACATCCCGTAGTTCCGGCAAAGTGCGCAACTTGTCGGCCAATTGAGTTGACAATCTGTCCAGTTCAGCCGCATCAGCGTCTTCCATGGAGTATTGGAATTGGGTGCGGCTCACGCGATCTTCGACGCTCAGATCCTGAACCGGCTGCATGTAAAGGGTAATACCTTCGACCTGCTGGGTAAGTTGTGGCTGCAACCGCCGGATCACATCGGATGCGGTATCGCTACGCTGGTCGCGCGGTTTCAGGTTGATCTGGATGCGTCCGCTATTGGGCGTGAGATTCGTGCCATCCACACCAATAAATGAAGACAAACTCGCGACGTCGGGATCTTTCAGGATGACACGGGCAAGTGCTTGCTGACGTTGCGCCATCGAGGTAAACGAAGTACTTTGCGGCGCGTCCGAAATTCCGAGAATCAGACCCGTATCTTGCACCGGAAAAAATCCTTTGGGAACGATTACGTACAAAAGCAACGTGAGGACGAGTGTCCCAGCCGTTATCAGGAGCGTTATGGTCTGATGGCCAAGTACAAATTTCAGAGTGCGTCCATAGAACGCAATGACTCCGTTATAAAAGTCTTCCGACTTTCGGTAGAACCAACTTTGCTGCGATGGATCTTTATGTCTGAGCAGCTTGGCAGACATCATTGGGGTCAAGCTCAGGGAGACGGCTGCGGACACCATAATCGTGACCGCGAGAGTTACGGCAAATTCGCGAAAGAGGCGTCCGACAATATCGCCCATGAATAAGAGGGGGATCAACACGGCGATCAGCGACACGGTCAATGAAACGATGGTGAAGCCAATCTGTCCGGCGCCCTTAAGCGCCGCGTCGAGCGGAGAGTCTCCAGCTTCGAGGAATCGGTCGATGTTCTCGATCATGACGATGGCGTCATCCACCACGAATCCCGTGGAAATGGTCAGCGCCATGAGAGTGAGGTTGTTGAGGCTGTAACCGAGCAGATACATCACTCCGAAGGTTCCGACGATAGATAGCGGAACGGCGACACCGGGAATGATGGTCGCGTAAAAGTTCCGCAAGAAAAGAAAAATCACCATCACGACCAGCGCGACGGTAAGCATCAGCTCGAACTCCACGTCCTTCACCGAAGCCCGAATAGTCTCTGTGCGGTCTGTAAGAACGGAAACCTTCACTGCTCCGGGCAGTGATGCCTGAAGTTGTGGCAACAGCTTCTTAATGCGGTCGACGACGCTGATAATGTTTGCGCCCGGCTGACGTTGAATGTTCACGATCACCGCCGGATCAAGGTTCATCCACGCGGATTCCATGACGTTCTCGACCCCATCGGTGATCGTGGCAACATCGGACAAGCGCACCGGGGATCCATTTCGATACGCTATTATGATCGGACTGTATTGGGCTCCCGCCATGAGTTGGTCATTCGCGCCAATCGTAAAAGACTGCCGCGGGCCGTTCAGCGTACCCTTGGCCTGATCTACATTCGCCGACGCGAGCGTAGTCCGCACATCTTCAAGGCTGAGTCCATAGGAAGCTAGTGCGGTTGGATTGGCCTGAATGCGAACTGCTGGTTTTTGGCCTCCGCTAATTGAAACAAGTCCCACGCCAGTGACCTGCGAAATCTTCTGAGCCATTGCCGTGTCGGCGAGGTCCTCGACCTTGGAAAGCGGCAGCGTGTCAGAGGTGAGGGCCAGAGTCAGAATCGGAGTATCTGCTGGATTCACTTTGCTATAGATCGGCGGGTTCGGGAGATCGGAAGGCAGATAGGTGGTCGCGGAATTGATCGCAGCTTGAACCTCCTGCTCCGCGATGTCGATATTCTGATCAAGATTGAATTGGAGCGTTATAACCGAGCTTCCCATCGAACTGGTGGAAGTCATCTGGCTGAGGCCGGGAACCTGGCCGAATTGCCTCTCCAATGGAGCGGTAACCGATGAAGCCATGACGTCGGGGCTGCCGCCAGGATAAAACGTCATGACCTGAATTGTGGGGTAGTCAACCTCAGGCAACGCCGATACGGGAAGCTGGCGATAAGCCACGATCCCGACCAGCATTATCGCGACCATCAGCAAAGCGGTTGCGACCGGCCGAAGAATGAACAGCCGCGACGGATTCATTTCGAGGAATTCCCCGAGTTCGCATTGCTCGAACTGCCGCTTGTCGAGGCATTGTGTGAGCGGGACTGCCGCTGCGCGGTACTCGCATCGCTAGACGACGGATTCCCAGATGTTCCGCTGTCACCGCTGGCAGCCTGATTTCCCGAGGCATCCTGCGCGCGTGGGGCAACTTTGCTGCCCGCCTGAAGCTTGTCCTGACCGTCGGTTACAACGATCTCCCCGGGAGACATACCACTCGCAATGTTGGCAAGATTTTGCTGCGTGAACGCAATCGTAACCGGCCTTATCTCGACGGTTTTGTCTTGCTTCACAACAAACACGTACGTGCCCTGTGGACCTCGTTGGATGGCTGCAGCGGGAACGACGGTGCTGTTCTTGCGAATTTCCAACAACAGCCGGACGTTGACGAACTGATTGGGCCAAAGCTGGTTGTCGTTATTGTCGAATACAGCTTTCAGTTTCCCGGTGCCGGTAGTCGGATCGATTTGGTTATCAATCGTTAGCAGCTTGCCGGTGGCCAATTTCGTCTGATCGTCCTGACTGTAAGCCTCCACTGATAACGTATTTTGCTTCATGTGCTGAGATACCGTAGGAAGGCTATCTTCAGGAAGGGTGAATAGCACCGCGATAGGTTGGAGCTGCGTAATCACGAACATCGGATTCGCATCGGTTGCGTGGACGATGTTCCCGGGATCAACCTGCCGCAAACCAATTCTGCCGGTGACGGGAGCCGTGATATGGCTGTAGGTGATCTGAAGCTTCGCGTTGTCTATCAGGGCCTGATCATTTCTGACCGTTCCTTCGAGTTCGTCAGCGGTAGCCTGTTGCGTATCGATCTGCTGCTGTGAGACGGCTCCAGATTCCTTGAACAGGGCCTGAAACCGTTCCAAGATTGTTTTGGCATCCCGCAACGAAGCCTCGTCTTTAGATAAAGTCGCCTGGGCCTGCTCCAATTGCACTTGGTAAGGACGGGGATCAATCACAGCCAGCAACTCACCCTGCTTTACATTGTCTCCTTCTTTGAATTTCACTTCTTCGAGTTGTCCGTCGACGCGGCTTTTTACATTGACGGTATAAAAAGCGGTGACCGATCCGAGGCCGGTTAGGTAATAAGGCATATCGCGGCTCTGTGCGGTAGCGACGCCAACGGGCATCGTTGGGGGGCCTGTAGGCTTGCTCGCAGCGGCGTTAGAAGAAGCACTGCTGCATCCCTGGCTTAGGATGGATAATGCGACGCAGCCTCCCAGGATCAGGAATCGCCACCGAACTCTCGGGGCTGAAACATGCAACCCGCATGAAGACTTGCGTACTGGCACTTTCCAGCTTTCTATCATCCACAGACCTCATTTTGAAGCTTACTCTTGATCAGATTGCATATCTTAAAACTTTGACTCACGAGAAGCTAAAGTATCGCGTCAATTTGTGTAATCATTCTTGACAAAACTTTACTCGCAGCCGCGCGGCGAAGCCACACGCTCGATTAGCTTATTCCCCCTATCGTCACGTATATTATTCGGCTTTACACTCAAGGTCTCTTGCCGGAAACGAAGCCGAAACTCGCTATCACGATTCGCGAACTCAATGGAGTCGACGAACTGAAACAGGTGCAGTCCCTTGAGAGGGAAGTATGGGACCTCGCCGACATCGATGCTCTGGCCCTACCGTTGGCCGTGGCCTCCATGGAAGCTGGAGCCATCTGGCTTGGTGCGTTTGATGACAATAAGATGGCAGGCTTTGCCTTCGCTTTTCCTGCAATTACCGATGGACATGTAACATTTCATTCACACCAGTTGGCTGTGCGCCCTGAATACCGCGATTCAGACCTAGGCTACAAGCTTAAATTGGCGCAGCGGGATTGCGTCCTGGCAATTCAAACAGGCGAAAGTGGTATTGCGGGTAGTGTTCCGGACTCCCGCAATTCAGCCTTCCGAATCAACCGCATCTCGGAAATTACGTGGACGTTCGACCCACTTCAAAGTAAGAATGCCCATTTAAACTTTTTTAAACTGGGAGTTATTTCCGACAACTATAAAGTTGATTTGTACGGACCCGAAACTTCCAGCATTTTGCACCGCAACGGAACCGACCGTTTATGGGTTCGGTGGCAAATCACAAGCCGACGGGTGGCCGACCGGCTCAGCAAGAAAAAAACAAATCTGAGAACCGAAACTCTCGATGCTCTTTTAACGGTACAGCCACTCATTCTCTTTGGCGGGGACGGGCGGCCGGTCCGTGCCGATCTCGATGCTGCATTGGGGCGGCAGCGAGTCGCCATCGAAATCCCCAGCGATATTAATTCGATTGAGCGAACGAACCTGCAATTGGCACGAGAGTGGCGAGTAGCAACGCGATGGGCGTTTACGGAAAGTATAAAAGCAGGATTCCATGTTGCGGAATTCTGCCGCACGATTCGCGGTCAACAAGGGCCCGGAGCGTACCTGCTGGAGAAGGGAAGAGTCGAAGAATACTGGTCGGAGCTGGGATGGTAAGGCGAACAGATTCCATTTAGAAACGTAGCAAGAATATCCTCACAATTTTCTTGACCCGCTCTCGTGATTTGAAGATATTAGCTGCCCTATGTGGAAACCTAGGTTGCTGTTACTTCTTGTTGCTATTGCAACGGGTGCACAAGCGGCTGAAAAAATGTCAGCGCCGCAACTCATTGCGCTGGCAAAGTCTAACGATTCCGGATTGCGTGACGCGATCACCGCCAGCTTCGACGCCAAGAATCTCAAAGACGGCACAGCGTGGCTCGGCCGCGGGCCTGATTTCTTCTTTGCAGTCGAGACGCCATCGCAGCCGTTGCTCGTAATCGACGATGGCGCTGCACAGCCGATGCAACCGCTCTCCCCATCCCATCTTTGGTATACGTATGTGAGCATCGGACCGTTGGGCAAGTCGCACACGTTTCATTATGTCGTCAATGGTGTGAAGCTTGGAGGTAGCCTAGACCTGCCCGCCTTTGGCCCACTGTCGTACCTACAGACGGGAGTTCCATCCGGCACGCTCTCTCCCACAATCACGCACATCAGCAAGATTTACGACGGCATGAAGAGCGAATATTGGATCTACGTCCCCGCGCAATACGATCCCAAAACGCCCGCCGCGCTTATGGTCTTCCAGGACGGCGGTTGGTACACCATACGTGACGGCAACAACCCCGCCCTCAACGTGATCGATAACCTGATGGCGCAAAAGAAAATTCCGGTGATGATTTGCGTATTCGTCAACCCCGGCGACATCACCGATTCCCCCGGCACTCCGACCTACAATTTCGTGAAGGCCTATTCCGACAAGTGGAAACGGGACCTGAAAGATTCCATGCGCACTACTCTTTACGACACCGTTAGCGACCGCTACCCTCGTTTTCTGCGCGATGAAGTTCTGGCCGAAGTCGCCGCCAAATACAACATCCGGAAAGACGCCTACAGCCGCGCCATCACCGGCCTTTCCTCCGGCGGCATTTGTTCCTTCAACGCGGCATGGCAAATGCCCGACCAGTTCAGCCGCGTGATCACATGGATCGGCAGCTTCACCGCCCTCCAATGGAAAGAAGATCCGTCCAATCCCGACGGTGGTCAGGACTATCCTGACAAAGTTCTGCGCGAGCCCAAACGCAATATTCGCGTGTGGATGCAGGACGGATCTGACGACCTGGAAATCCGCTATGGCAGCTGGTCGCTCGACAACCTCCGCCTGGCCAATGCTCTAAAGATGCAGGGCTACGATTTCCACTTTAGCCGCGGCAAAGGCACGCACAACTCCGCCCAGGGCGCCGTAGAATTTCCAGCAGAGATGGTTTGGATCTGGCGCGACTATGATCCAGCCAAGATGGATCAGGCGTACGAAATGGAACCCACGGAGAAGGCCAAGCCGCTATTCCGCGTGACGGTAACCAACCGCGACGCAGATTAATTCTCTTGTGGCGCGGGCGCCCTCGCCCGCGAATAGTTCTCCTAGAACAGTCTCCCCCAAAAGTTTTAACGGTTCTTGGATTTATCTGTATATAATGCGCCTGCTTGATCGGTGCCAACCGCACTACCCACTGGGGGCAAACCATGACGATTCATTCCCGGCTTCTCCGTCGGTCAGTCCTTTTTGTCTACGCAATTCTGATTTGTGGTGATACCGCCGTTGCTCAAGGCGGCATGGCGATGAACAATAGCGTGCCCTCCAGTTCGCCGGGGCAGACTCGCATTTATTACATCGCCGCTGACGAGGTGACATGGGATTATGTTCCCGGGGGCATGGACGGAGCCACCGGCAAGCCATTCAAATCCGTCGGCGTTTTTGTGGGCGGCTTAACTCCAGGCGCGAAGCCGGTTGAAAAGCCGGTCTCCACGTCGTATGTGAAAGCCCTCTACCGCGAGTACACCGACAAGACATTTAGCACGGTGAAACCGAGGCCAGCGGAATGGGAGCATCTGGGCTTTATGGGGCCGTTGATTCGGGCTGAGGTGGGAGACACGATTCGAGTTGTCTTCCGCAACAATGGCAGCAAGCCCTATTCAATGCATCCCCATGGTGTGTTCTATAACAAGGACTCGGAGGGTTCCCCCTACGATGACGGAACCTCGGGCGCGGACAAAGCTGACGATGCCGTGCCTCCGGGGAGCACGCACGAGTATATATGGCAAGTTCCGGATCGGGCTGGTCCGGCGCCGGGAGATGTCAATTCTGTGATGTGGATGTATCACTCGCATACGGACGAATATCGTGATGGAAACACCGGACTGGTCGGCCCCATGATCATCACGGGGCGCGGGCAAGCGAAGCCAGATGGTTCGCCGAAGGGCGTCGACCGCGAGTTTATTGTGTGGTTCGCGCAAATGCACGAAGAGGATAGCTGGTACGTCGACCGTAATGTGCCAACGATCGAGAAGGATGGCGCGATTCCGGCGGCGCCGACAAGTGCAAGCGCGACGGTCACTTATCCGTACTTCGTGACGTTCTCGATTAATGGGTTTTCGCACGGAAGCATGCCACTGCGAGCGCTTACTATGCGCAAGGGCGAACATGTGCGCTGGTATCTCTTCTCCGGGATGAACGACTTTGACTTCCACACGCCCCACTGGCACGGAAACACCGTAACGGTTAATCAAATGCGAACGGATGTCACCTCGATGGCCCCGATGCAGATGATTACGGCCGACATGATGCCGGACGATCCCGGCATATGGCTTCTGCATTGCCACGTCTCCTTCCACAATGCGGCGGGTATGAACGTCCGGTATCGCGTTACGCCATGACACGGAGGGTAGCGCGTTGGGGTCGTTCGCTGGCGATCGCCACCGCCGTGGTCTTCGCGATCTCTTTGGCATTCCCCATCGTTGCCGGTCTTTCAAAGAACACTTCGGCCTTTCCGAAAATCTGGGGCGAGCTGGATGTTGGCTTGGCGTTTGTGCTCGCAGTCATGGTGTTCGCGGTAATGGCGCTTGCGAGAAACAGCGCGGACAAACGAGCTGAGGACTCAACTTATCGCGCATATCGCGTTTGGCTCCACGGCATATTCGTTATGCTGGTGGTGTTTTTTGTCTTTGGCGATCGGATCGTTTGGATCAATTGCCTCACCGGCTTGGCTTGGCGGTCTTGGCTTCTGTTGTACGCTCTGCCGGAATGGATTGTTGCTCTAAGAGCCACTGTATCTTATACTGAAAGACTGTGCTGACGAGAGCGGTAGAGATGTCAGGACTCCTCTTCTACCGCAATCATCACTTTGACCTCATCGATCGAATTGCCGACATTTCTCAACTAACGAGCATGGGTTTTGCGGCGGCGTTCTAGTTCGGCCCGGCGGATGTCCCGGCGGCGTCCGGCATCATCGTATCGGCGCTGCTCGTCGGGTGTTTCGGGAACCACGGCTGGAACCTGCACATGCCGTCCACCGGCGTCCACAGCAACGAATGTCAAATATGCGGAACTCACATGTTCGCTGGTATCTACAATGTAATTCTCAACCACCACTTTTACCCCTACTTCCATCGAGGTATGGAATACGCGATTGACCGAGGAGCGCAAAATCACAAGATCGCCGACGTGGACAGGAACCCAGAAATCGAGGTGATCGATGGCGGCGGTGACCACGTAATTTCTGGAATGCCGATGCGCGGCCATCGCTCCGGCAAGGTCGATCCAATGCATTAAGCGCCCGCCGAGCAGATTGTTGAGTGGATTCGCGTCGTTCGGCAGAACGATTTCCGTCATTTCTGATTGGGAATCTCGGACAGGCCGCGGCAGCATCATGTCTTCTTCTCGTGTCATTGATAGTCTTCCTTAGGTCAGTTCGTAATGTCGTCGGATTTAGGGACTTGGTGAAGAGTTGGCGCGCGCGCCCTGTTTGCGCGACAAATAAGACTGAACGTAGCATTCCGCCATCTTCTGAACACGCTCGTTGGGATGAGGCGATGCCCATCGCCGAGCCGGAACCTGGTATTCGAGAGTGCCGTGACCTGTAGGGCGATGAGCAGACTCGAAGACGACCCACAGGATTATGTGGGATCCCGAATCGCGCGCGACCGAAAAACGGACAGCATCGCAGACCCGTTTTTCGGGCAAGCGCGGGCAAGTGATTGCGTAACCGAGGTTGCAATTTTCTTTTATTTCTTCAGATGCGGGGATGAAACCCTCATGCCCAGGCGCTCCACAGTGGCCATTCCATCCTGCACCAAGAGGTAAACGCGAAGGATGAAACCACGCGATATCTTCAGAAATATTTGTCGGAATAAAAAATGGGCAGGCCAAAAGTTTTATTTTCTCCCGAAAATTTGAAACTACATTAAATTGATTTTGTGCAATTGTACTCACGAGAAGGAAGGCTTGCCAATGCGTCTCTGAAACTGCACACTACTATGCGATCCTGCCGAAGAGGGAAAGTCTGTCTGCAAACGGACCGACACGCAGTCCGATGAACCGAGTCGCGAAAAAGCCGCGTACGAAAAAACGGGCGGCCGGAGAAGACTCATCCGACTCCGGCGAAGGACACCTGCAAAGAGTGCGCCGGATCTGTACCGTTCTGCCGCGCACCGAGGAAAGGCTTTCCCACGGCGAGCCCACTTTTTTCGTCGGCGGCAAAGTCTATGCGATCTTCGCCAACAACCACCACACGGATGGGCACCTTGCAGTCTGGATTCCCGTACCGCCTGGTCTTCAGGCAACACTACTCAAGACTGAGCCTGACAAGTTTTTCATGCCACCCTACGTTGGCGTGCGGGGCTGGGTCGGTGTCGAGCTCGAAGCGATTAGCGATGAAGAGCTGGCGGTACATATTTTGGAGGCCTGGCGGCTGATCGCTCCGAAAAAGCTTCAGAACCTTCGATAAAGTCATCCCACCGGCGCAATCCGCGTCCATCATTGCTGGAAGTTGCTGGAGGGGCTGGGCGGAGTCGAACCGCCGACCTAGAGTTTAGGAAACTCTCGCTCTATCCATCTGAGCTACAGCCCCCGCTAGGTTCCTTATACAAGATAAACGCCCTATTCTGCACCTGTGATCGCCGATACCGAGGGATTCCCATCCCCGGCTGCCGGCATCAAATTGCCAGGGCAGGCTTTGCTGGGAGGCCGACTAACGGTATAGTGATCATGTTTTTACACAACGCTTTGGGGTATCTCCGACATCCAAGTGCCGCGGAAGCGATTTGGCCTGAATAGGAGGAGTCTCCGTGCGCTCCCGGATACTCATTGCCGACGACAGTCCGGTGGTTCGAAAATCCATCCGCCGCCTACTGGAAACCAATCCAGAGTGGGAGGTGTGTGGTGAAGCTGCGAATGGCCAGGAAGCCATCGACCAAGCCATGGTCCTTACTCCTGACATCATTGTGCTCGATCTTGTGATGCCGGTCATGGATGGTCTGCAGGCAGCTCGCAGGATGGCCGTAATCGCACCGAAAATTCCCACGGTAATGCTCACCATGTATGCCTCAGATCAATTGAGGACGGAGGCTTCAGAAGTTGGAGTTCAAAGTGTGATATCAAAATCTCAAAGCACGTCTCTTGTAGAAACGATTGATGCGTTGCTCGCGAAGCGCGACGAAATGATCGGGCGCCAGTCAGTGAGAAGTGGATGCCATGAATGATTTCATCGACGCGATGACTAGCTTCCTCTTGGGGATGGTTTAATAAATCAAACTGGTTTTCTCTTCCTTACAGCCGATTTTTAGCGCCAGGTTAGTTCCTTTCGGTCATTGCGGACACTCGGAAATGTTCAAAAATAGGCGAAAGACCTTAAGTCCAACGTGGGCAGGGTGTGAGAGCGTGTGGTTTTTTTCAATTTCTTCTTGACGAGGATTCTCGCAGACCTCAATATCTGATGTTCCGGAGCTACTGCGCCATCCAATGCCTCTTCCCCGTGGCATGGCTTAGGGTCGGAGTAATCGATCTACAAAGCATGGTTGTAGGAGTGCTGTAATCATGAGTGTCGCCGCCGTGCGTCCACTTGTTTTCATTGCGCTTGTTCTCTTTTCAGGTTTGAGTGTCGCGCAAACTTCGCCACGGATTCTCATCACGAAGCCGGTGGACGAAAGCCAGCTCACAGTTTTAAAAGGAAACACTCATCCTTCGGCTCGCGCAGAATTTGATCGAGGCGCGGCCCCTGCAGAGCTCCCAATGAATCGCATGTTGCTTGTCTTAAAGCGAAGCGACGAGCAAGAAAGTGCTTTGAGAGGTCTGATCGATAATCAGCAGGATAAAGCTTCACCCAACTACCATAAGTGGCTGACACCAGAACAATTCGGAAAACAGTTTGGCCCGTCGGATCAAGATATCGAACAAGTCACCTCGTGGTTGCTGAGTCATCGCTTTCAAATCGCTCAGGTGAACAAGGGCCGGACAATCATCGAGTTCTCAGGGACCGCCGCGCAAGTACAAGAGGCGCTGCACACATCGATTCACAAGTATGCAGTAAATGGCGAGGAGCATTGGGCGAACTCGAATGACCCTCAAATACCGGCGGCGTTAACCACAGCCGTGGCGGGGGTAGAGTCTCTCAATAATTTCCCTCGGAAGCCGATGTATCACCTCGGTGGGATCGTTTCCAGATCGAAGTCGACGGGTGAGATGAAGCCTCTCCAGCCCTTCTTCACGATTCCCGGCAGCGGGTGTGGAGTGCAAAGTTCTTCATGTTATGGAGTCGGCCCGTATGATTTCGCGACCATCTATAACGTCTCAAGCCTGTGGAGTGCGACCCCGGCCGTAGACGGCACTGGGGAGACGATCGCGATTGTAGGCGAGACCGATATCAATCCCCAGGACGTTGCGGATTTCCGGAACCTTTTTGGCCTCCCAGTGCTCACTTCTTCGCAGCTGAACATCATTCACAATGGACCTGCTCCCGGAATTCTGACTGACGGCGAGGAAACGGAATCCGATCTCGACGTCGAGTGGTCGAGTGCCGTGGCGAAAGGGGCGACCA
>Ga0210403_10003603_pt1 | contig 13565 bp, 21 predicted proteins | sample IncBWC19MmetaG_FD_150863 | JGI IMG/M metagenome (GOLD analysis project Ga0210403, IMG submission 150863) | Forest soil microbial communities from Barre Woods Harvard Forest LTER site, Petersham, Massachusetts, United States - Inc-BW-C-19-M | ecosystem: Environmental > Terrestrial > Soil >... | reverse complement strand
GCCACTGGAAAAATCCAGGGATCGCCCTGCATCGTGCGCCGGCCGATCGCGTTCAACGCCGGCGAAACAAAATTCGGCGTGTAGCCCTGCATCGTGCCGGCGGGCAATCGCCGCAGCGGCACGTGATCGTCGCCAACGGTTTTTCCGCTGAGCACAATCACCGGTGTGGGGCGATAGGCGAAGCTCACCGCTTTCTCCCCGCGGGCGAGCTGCCGCCGCCTTCCAGAAATGCAAAACCTAAAATCACCGCGCCAGCCAGCAGCGCATTCGGAACGTTCCACGATCCGAGGGCAGTCGTGCCGCTGAGCCACGCGGCAATCTGATCCGTGATGCCGGAGCTGGTGGCCGGCGCTGCGGCCGCGGCATTCATCGTGGCGGCCGTCGTCCCACTCGCTGCAGCTTGCGCTGCAGGGACAACGATCGCGCCGGTCTGCGCGTTGATGATATTTCCGCTTGGATCCGTGGTGTAAATCACAGGCGGAGGAACCGCCGCGGCGGGCGCAATATTGGGGCTCGCTGTTCCACCGCCACTGGTGACCAGCGGCGGCGCCGGTTGCGATGGCGGAATGATCACGACGGGAGTCGGTGAGCTTTGCTGGCTGACCGGCGGAGGTGCAACGTAAACCGGTGGAGGCGCAACGACGGGAGGCTTCGGGACCGGCTGGGGAAGCGGCTGCGCGTCAACGATGGGAGCTGGCGCGACGGGCATCGGCGCAGGCGCCGACAAAATTGGCGGACGATAAACAATCGGAGTTCCGCCCCAATAGGTGGTTCGCACCGGAAGCATTTCGCTGGTGGAAACGGCAACGCCCAGCGTCACTGGATTTTGCGCACCGCGCGGAGCCGGTTCGGCCGGAGCGCGAAAGCCGGCATAGTCCGCGCCGGCAACTCCGGAGAGTGTACGCACGCCGACTTCATTCTTCGTCGGAAAGAAAACGCGGCCCATCAGTGTCGCCTCGAGAGCGCGAACGCCAGCGCCAGGCCGCCAACGATCGCGAGCAGCATCGTGGGACTTGCGGAAAGCGCGGCCGTCGGCGTTCCGTATCCAGCGGGAAGGACGGTGCCGGCCGGAGTGAAAGCGGAATACGGAGAGGATCCAGTGGGATAGTTGAAAGGAACCGTGGGCTGGCCTTTGGTGGCGCTGATAATTTGCGCGGCACCGGATTCCAGGCTGGCCGCGGCTTGCGCGTCAGTGGAAAACGCCGTGGCGTCGTCGCCCAACAGCGCGTAACCATTCAGGCGCGAAACACTTTTGCCGGCGCAATTCCCGGCTGCGCATTGGCAGCATGCGCCGGCCAGGTCGGAATAACTTTTCGACTCCAGATCCCAGACGCGTTTCCGATAGTAGCGGGGCGGCGGAACTCCGTACGCGCTGCCGGGCCGCGCAACATCCATCGCCACAAATCGGCCGGGAGCAATTTCGGCTTCGGGATAGACGTGGGAGAATTCGCGCGGCGAGGAAGGATCCGCGGCGATCGTAACGATACGGCACGGAATGCCGATCGTGCCGCAGAGGGCACAAATCAGGATAGTCGCGTCATCGCAGTCTCCAGCGAAAGTTTGCAGCAGCAGACGAACGGGTCGGACCGTTTCCTTCGGGCCAAAGGGGCCGACGGGATCCTCGACGTACAGCCAGCGATTCGCGACCGCGGCGTAGATCGCTTGCGCCTTCTGGTCGCGGCTGAAACTGTCCGTGACGCCGCGGACGAATTGAATCGCCGCGCCGTTCACTGCGGGATCTTTCACGGCATCGTCGACGATCTGGCGCATCACGCCGATCGTCTGAGCCACGCCCGCATCGCCGCTGAGCAGCGGCGTTCCCATCGTCCCCTGAAAATTCCGAAGGTCCGGTAGCACGGTGCCAATCTGTGGCTTTCTTACAACAATGTCCACCCCTCCTGTACACCACAGACGTACTACATAGGTGCTTATAGGCCAGTATTAGCGTGTATCGCTTGACACACACTCTCTTTCATGCCACAAGTGTTGTGCGTTTACCACATTTGGAGGCGTCACAATGCCCGTCAAGCCCGCCCCTGGCGAAACCATCGAACAGACTACCCGCACCCGAGTGCTCCCCACTGAACCTGACGAAAAAGAGAAGGTCGATCGGCCGGACATCTGGGAATTCGTGGAGACGCTGAAGCCGGTGGCGAATCTGGACAAACCGGATTACGAGTTCACGCTTTACCGCGGACGGAAGTCCCAGCGTGCCGACGAAAAGGAATGGATCGGGAAGTTCTATGAACCGTTGCGCCGCGAGGTCATTCAACAGCGCTTTGGCGGAGGGGAGTACAACGTGTGGCTGAAGGTGGGGCCAGGCCTGCAGCTCCGCTATAACGTCGATCTGAAGATCTCCGGCGAGCCCATCAAGAATACGGCCCAGGCGTCCGCGCCGATTCCTGGCGACTCTACCAGCCAGTTGCTCTTTATGTTCCGCGAGGAAATTAAAGCCTTACGCGAGGAGCTGCGAACATCCCGCGGTGGCGATCTCGGCCTGGAGGCGATGAGAAAGGCTCTCGAGTTGAATAGCGTCGTTTTCAACAGTGGAGCGACGGCAGTACAGAGCACGCTGAACAAGATGGCGGACGGTGGCGCTGGCCATGCTCCGAATCCGATGAGCGATCCGATGGCAATGATGCAGTTCCTCGCACAAGTGAAAACATTGTTTGCGCCTGGTCCCACGAACTCTCTGCAGGAAACGCTGGCGACGCTGAAACTTTTTAAGGAAAGCGGATTGATGGGGCCCGCCGGCGGAGGCGGTGGAGAAAAGCTGACGGACAAACTGGTGATGGGGCTGGTGAACCAACTGCCCACGCTGACGCAGCATTTCGGAAACATCATGGACGGCTACCGTCGCGCGGAAGAGGCCAAGGCGGCAGCCGCGGCCTACGCGCGCGGAGTGCAGCCGCCAATCAACGTACAGCCGATCCAGCAGCCGGCACCTGCAGCTCCACCGAACAACGTGATCGCCATGCCGGCGCCGCAACCGGAAGCTGCAGCTCCGCCGGCGAACGGTCAGCCGACTCCGGATCAACTCGCCCAGGCGGAACAGATGATGCAATACATCGAACAAAAAATCGTGGAGATCCTTTCGAACCAGGCGCTGACGCCAGAGGAAGCCGCGGCGCAGGCCTTGACGTTCATCGACGTCACGGATCCGGTGAGCCAGCATCCGAACGGGAGAAACCTGATCGACGAAATCCTGCAGCACGGAAAGATGGGACTGGATTATATTTTCACCAACCGCGAGATCCTCAAGCGCGTTCCTCAGGACAGTCGCCTCGAGGCATTCAAGAACGCATTCCTGGAAGGCGCGCGCCCCGTCACTGCGCCGGCCGATCTGAAGCCGGATCCGAACACGCCGCTGGCGTAGCGTCATAGACGCTTTTCAGGTGCCTGTTAGCACACATTCCACAGGTATTTTCAGAAAATTCACGTGCGCCCTTGACAAGAATTTCCGCGACGCGTATTTTCCGAATCGTTCCTCTCTCTAGTCCGCAGAAAAAAGTCGGGGCCGGGTTGAACTTGGCAGCTCAGCCTGGCCTCTTCACTTTTTCGCGACTCGCTCAGAGACGAGCTGCCAAAGCCCATGACAACCGTCCCCTTTAATCGCCAGCGTCAAGTACCGCTCCCAGCCGATCTCGCAAAACAGCTTCCCTCAAACCTAGAAGCCGAGCGCTCAATACTTGGCGCGATTCTGCTGGATAACGCATCGATCACCGTTGCAGTCAAAGAACTGAAGGCCGACGATTTTTTTATTTCGCAAAATCGAATCATTTTCCAAATGATGAAGTCGATCGCCGAAGAGCAGACGGCGAAGGAAGAGACACTTGCGATCGACCTGGTGATCCTGACGGAACGCCTGCAGGCGATTTCGCAAGTGGAGGCGGCCGGCGGCGCGGGTTACCTTGCATCGCTGATCGACGGACTGCCTCGCGTCACGAACGTGGCGCACTACGCAAAGATTGTGAGGGAGAAGTCCCGGCTCCGGAATTTGATCCACACCACTCACAACATCCAGATGCGTGCCTTCGAAGGCGAGGACGGCGCCGAGGCGATTCTGCAAAATGCTGAGGTGGCGATAAAATCGCTGGTTGAAATCCCCAACGACAATCCGGCTGTAGTCGTCGGTTTCAAATCTCTACTGGACCGAGAGTGTGCGCCGCAGGATTTTGCGATCGAGCCGCTGCTGACGAACCGAGGGACCGGGGAAATTTTTGCGCCGCGAGGTATGGGCAAAAGCATGATCGCCACCTGGATGGCGATGGAGATCGCAACGGGCGCGGATATGCTTTGGGGAGGACACCGCGGCGCCGGCGGGCATTGGCCGGTGTCGCGTCGTTTTCGCCAGCTCTACGTCTACGGCGAAATGGACGAATCCGAAGTGCAGTCCCGCGCCCGCACGTTTGCTCGGATGAAAGGAACGGACGTTCCCACCGACGAGCAACTCGGAACCATGTGCATGGATTACCAGAAGGGTTGGCGACCGAAAATCTCCAGCGCGCGCGATCGCCGGTTCATCGAAGATCGATTGTTCGGCGGCGGCTACGAGGGACTGTGGCTCGATAATCTTTCCACGCTTTGGCCTTCCTCTTCGGAAGCGGAAGGCGAACGCGATGCCATCCTGGCCGATTGGTACGCGGACCTGAACCAGCGCGGTATTTGGGTGATCTGGCTGCACCACGCCGGCAAGAGCGGACAGCAGCGCGGAGGATCCGCGAAAGAGGACATGCTGAGCTTCGTTCTGAAACTATCGACGCCGGGAAATTACAAACAGTGCGAGCAGCTCCGCGTCGAGTGCCACGTAGACAAGCACCGCCACAAGTCGATTTCACCGACGAGCCTCTCACCATTTGAAATTCAGCTCACCAGGGACGCGCACGGATCGCCGGCGTGGGTGACTCGGCCGGCGAAAGAAGCACAGCGCAAGGCAGCTTTCGAAATGTTCAAAAACGAAATGCCCACCATGCTGGTGGCGCAGGACCTCGGAATCAGCCGCGCGACAGCCTACCGCTGGAAAAAAGATTACGAGGGGAACCCAAATCCGGACTTCCACCTGGAATCCGAGTCCGAGAACGATTAGCGTGAGACGCTTTTCCTACCTCCGTGAGACTCCGTAAACTCCTGTAGTAATTCCACTTAAAAATAGACAGTCTCGGAACATTAAAACGTGAGACTGGGTGTATTCCTATACGTTCCAGTGTGTTACAGGAGATATCCACAGCGGAGTCTCATTTAGGCCCCTCCCCATCCAGATGATGAGTAAGACACACTCATATACTGAACTTGGAGGAGGGGGTATCTGAGACTAAGAAAGAAAGAAGTACTATTTCCTTCTAAGAGATAGGGGATATAGCGACATTTTTTGTGAGACATTTCATCGCGTAAGTCTTTTAGTTACAACGCGACTTTTGCGTAGTATGAGACTGGATTGTGAGACACCGTGAGACAGTCTGTGTTCATGCGGGTATTTGCACAATCCGGCCACAAAAAAAGTGTCTCAGGTACTAGATTCCTATTGACATCACATATGTCACTGGATAATATGGCCGTGTCATGGCAAACGAGCAAGAAACGAACGGGCAGAAACAAACCGATCCGATGGAAGAGAAACAGGATCTGAGCGTCACCGTCAAGGTGGGGCGGGCCCATTACGACGCGCTGGTGCGCTGGAGCAAAGAACGTTTCGGCATGGCGAACCAGGCTGGGTTTTTGCGATTGATGATCCAGGAGCGGTGGCTGCAGGAACAGAAGGAAAAGTCCGCGGAGAGCGTGACGTCATGAAGTGTCTTTCTGTTAACATAATTTATAGCTTATGGGACGCACGTGAGCACGCGCGGAATGCCCACCTTTCCACTCAGCGCTTTCCTGCCAACACCTTCGCTTCCTGGTTGATCCACTCTGGCCGCACTGCTTTGCTTGGCGGCAATCTCCGCCTCTTCACCACCTGTAGAATTTTCGGTTTCTCCGGCGCGTCCGCGATCAGCATTGCCGCCGCCAGATCCTCCGCGCGCGCCTCCACCATTTCATTCAGCAACTGCATCAACACCTTCCTGAAATTTGCGACCTGGTTCAATCGCGCCAGGCGCAAGTCTGCCAGTTCGCTTTTATTCAGCGACCGCAGGTACTCCACAAATCTCCTTTCTCTTTCGTCGGCTGTCTTGGGCTGGGGCATTTGGCGGTTCCTCTTCTCAGGGGTGGCGCGGACCGAAATGGGACGGTGGGAGTGTAGCAGGTAGGGCATTTGGACTACTAGGTAACAGGTATGGGCCACGGACTCCTTCGACTCCCCGCACGGAGGAAGACATGGGATTGGAACGAACCATGGTGAGTTCGAAATTGTCACCAGAGAATGTGGAGTTTTTGAGCGACATGGAACGCAGCCTGAAACCGTACAGCGTCTCGCAAAGTTCGCTGCTGGATCTTTGCATCCGCATCGTGAGGCACCTCCACCGCGAGGGCAAGGTAAGCCTCCAGCCAGAGGCTTTGCAAGAACTACTTGGTACAGAAGGTAGACCCGGTACGGCGAGGCGGAAGCTATGACGCGAACTCTCAGCCACGACCAGATCCACCGGATCGATTCGTTCCGCATCGCCCGGCGGATGGACATCGTGCAGCTCAAACGGGCGATGAACGCGCCGTTCCGGTGGCCGACGTTGCTCCGGGCGCTTCGTGCGAAGCCGGTTAGCCCCGCCACGTACGGCTTTTTGCTGACCTGGATGTCCACGCATACGCCGGCGGAGACGGTGCCCGATGGAAAAGCGGCCGCAGCAAATGACGCTGTTCCCTGTTCCCAGTGACGAGGAGATATGGACGAAACCCTTCACGATCGAACTGCTCGGCGGCCAGACGCTCCGGCTGAATCTGGAGACGGTGCGACGTCTGCAGCGCCTGGAGCTCCCTGCGTCGCTGCGCTCCGGACTGGCGAGATCGTCACCATCTGCGGATGGTGCCCCGAAATCAACGTCCTGAAAGTCCAACGCCGGCACACGGACGTCCTGGTGATCGTTCTCAACAAGATTCATCCACCTAGCGTCCTGATCCTCAAAAACGGCGTGCCGATGCAGATCTCCCACGGGATCTGCGCGCCCTGTCGCGACAAACATTTTCCAGAGACAGTGAAACGAAAGGAACCCCAGCCATGAACGAACAACTTTCGATGAGCAGGATCACTTTCCGCGGGTGGATTATCGTCACCGCGGTGCTTGCCCTGGTGATTGGGATGGCCGGCGGCGCCGGCTTCACGATGAGCCAGGCGAACGCCGCGATCGACGACATCCACACCCGCGACAATGAAGCCTACGCCGCGCTGAAAAAAGATTACGACACCATCATGGATCTCAACGGCCGGCTGCAGGAAACGCTGGGCAGGATGAACACCACGGCCGCCAATCTCCTCGGCCGCGTCGGCCAGGACGAAACCGTCCTCAAACAGTTCACGGACGACGCTGAGAGAACCTCCGCCGGCGACTCCACGGTGATTTACGAACGCTCGCCGCAGCTCACCATCCGCTTCACCGGGATCCGCGGGCTACCGATACTTCCCCTCCCCGGCAACGGCCAGGAGCTCCCGCGCGTGCTGATCCCCGGCCACGTAAAGCCAATGATCCTTGCGCCGGACGGCGACGCGCGCAGTGCGGTGTTCTTCTACCTCGACAAGAAAAACCGAATGCACGGCCCATACGCGCCGGAAGTGGTGAAGCCGTGAAATTAGAAAATACCTTTGTGGGCCAACACATCAGCGCTGTGTGCGAGCAGGCCGTTACCTTCGCGAACGACAAAAACACGGATGTTGAATTTGAATTCAACGGCGTGGCTGTCGTTGTACGCCCGGGCGAATCCGCTGAGGAAGTTGTGGGGCGATGGGACCGCGATAGAGAGACCGCCCACCAGGCCTACATCAACTCCGACGAATACAAGCAGGCCGAAGCGAAACGGGCGGAAGAGTACCGGCAACGCTGCGCGGCCTCAATGCGCGAATCGGCCATCAGCGAAACAGAGATGCGCGAAACCAAGGACAAATGGCCCTGCACTCCTGCCCAACTCAACGAGTACATCGAATCGCTGGTTAATCGCCAGCACGATTATGGAACCTGCGTTTACGCGATGAGCCTCGCGGCTGTTGCCGCCTTCAACTATGTCGCGCATCGGCTTGGCTCTTCGGGATTCCAATCCTCTTGCGCGGATCTGGACTTTCTAAGGAGAACGAGAAGCCTGAAAGGGCCGTTCATGATCGTGAAGGCCGAGGACGCACTCTATCCGCAATGCGATCCGAGGGGAAAGCTGGATGAGGCGCTGCGCGAATGGCGGCCATTTCTAAAAGAAGAGGCTATCAAAAAACTCGCAGAATCCCCCGATGCGAGCCGCGCTGTGGTAGCTCATTGGAGGTATCTCGCAAAATGACACCCGAAACAAAACTCGCGATCCGTCGCTGGACGATTCGCAAGCTGCGCCTGCTGTTCGATTTTCTGGACGATCGCCTGCACGCCGCCGAAGTGCGGCTCCGCGATGAACTTTCCGTCCAACATTCTCCGGCGGCGATTGCTGTCGTGCCGCCAGTACGTGCAAAGGCTGCGCGACGGGTAGAGCAACCCGCTGCCGCCGGAGAATCTTTTGAACAGTGGGAGATGCGCCGCAGCGGCGTCGCTCCCATCAGCAAGAAATCCGCCCGCCGGCGCAGAATGCCTGCTCGCGCGTTCGACCTACGGTTTTCGACGCATTGACAATTTCCGTGAGTTGAGGCCCCCACAACTCGAGTCATAGGAGAGAGGAACATGCTTCACCAACAAAGTCGCCTTCGGATACAACTGCCGCGCCGTTCGACGGTGCGAGTTAGCCGCCGGCAGCGTGCTGCCAGCCGCCCGGAAGTCCGCTTCGTCGAAATGATGCTCGGCAAATTCCGCCTGCGCCACAACGTCCTGCTCGGCCGCTACGAACGCGCGGTGAAGGGTTGCGACGTCCTGGAGGCTCGCCGCGATGCCCTGGCGCGCCAGATCCGTTCGCTCGAGCGCGCCATCGACGCGCTTGAGAGGTATCCACAAAAATGAGGATCAACCTCAACCAGCTTCGGGATGATCTTGCTGAGTCCCTTCGCGGGACGCTGCTCGTGACCCGTCCGGATTTGCGTTGCCCGAACGACGAGGAAGCCGAAGCGATCGCAACGCACGTTCTCGGGTGGCTCGACAAAATTCCCGAGCAACCCCTGATCCGGGCGGAATTCAACGATAGGTTCCGCGAAGAGTTTAATCGCGTTGCCGAAAAGCTAGAAATCTACGAATTCCGCTACGGGCAGATCAAGGGCGCCGTCGCGGACCTGATCGAAGCCAGCAATGTGATCGACAGTCAGACGCCTCCAACGAAATACACGATCGTGAGTGGGGTGACCGGATGAGCATCCCGCTCGGATTCGAAGTCGGCACCGGCGCGCGGGTCAGTATTCCGCTCGGGCACACCATCGTGCTCGGGCAGACGCAGCTCTCCGGGAAAACCACCACGCTACAGGCCATGACGGAGCGCAGCGGCGTCTGCGCGATCGCGTTCATCACCAAGCGCGGCGAAAAATCTTTTCGCGGCGCGCGGGAGATCCCGCCCTACTTCACCGAAACCAGCGTGATGCAGCCCTATTGGAAGTATGTGCTCTCCCTCCTCGAGAGCACGCAGGAAGTGAAGCTCGGCTTCCGCGAACGCGGCTGGATCATGGATCTCTGCCGGGAAAGCGAAGTCTCCAGCAAGTCCGAAGATAAAAAGGGCAACAAAACCACGCAGCGCCACAAGTGGAAAAAGCCAAAGACGCTCCGCGACGTCCTGGACAATGCGCAGGTCGGCCTCGATCACACCAAGGGAATGAGCCGGATGATCTGCCTACAGCTCGTCGAATACCTGCAGATGGCGGTTCCGGAAATCGAATCCGCGCAGCTTTCCTCCACGATCCACCTGCAGCCCGGCATCAACGTGATGGATCTTTCGAAGCTCTCCATGAACGTGCAGTCCCTGGTGCTGCGCTCTGTAGTGGAGTGGGTGTACACCACGCGCCGGCGCACCGTGGTGATCATTCCGGAAGCGTGGAAGTTTCTGCCCGAGGGCCGCTCCACGCCGGTCAGCTTCCCCGTCGAAGAGCTGATCCGCCAGGGCGCCGCGCTGCAGAACTTTGTCTGGATCGATCTGCAGGATCTCCGCGGAATCAAAAAGCTGCTGCTGCGTTCTATCCAGGTGTGGCTCTTCGGCGTACAGCGCGAAAAAAACGAAGTCGCGAACACGCTGAAAAGCATGCCCACGCCGGAGCATAAACCCTCCGCCAGCGAAATGATGCAGCTCGTCATCGGCCAATTCATCGCCGCGTACGGCAACGAGCTCAAACGCGTCTACGTCTGGCCGGCGGGAATGGAAGAGACGCACGCCCAGGCGATCGCGCTGGGCCACGAAGATCCCAAAAGCTGGAAGCGGATTGCGAGGGCGCTCGATGAACAGGAAGAGGACCGCTCAGGTGGAGCTCAGCATACGGAGAGTGATTCGTCGGATCAGGGAACGGCAAAAGACGGAGATGCAGGCATGGATGATGGAATTTCGCCTACTCCAGAAGAGGAAACCATGTGGAAAGAAAAATACGAGGCGCTCTGCGCGGAGTTAATCGACGCGTTGGGAGCTCCGGTCGATAGCCCTAGCACGTTCATTCCCGAAGCTGTCCGTCAACTGCGCGGGGCCCACGACGCGATGGCCGAACAGATCCGCGCGTCCGAAGCTGCCGGCGAAACAGTGCTGCGCGGATCCTCGGAAGCGTTGCAGTCCGCCCCGAAGAACGGCACGCACGATCTGGACAAGATCTACCGCTACATAGTCGAGCGAGCTGCGGAGGATCCCTTCCTGCTGGTCCGCCTGTCGCACGGCCGGCCGGAAATGGAAGTGCTGAAAAAGCGTCGGACGATCGAGATGTCCGACGAATCAACGGATGGCCGCATCGCGCTGCTGATCCACGAAAAGTTCTTTGACACTCCCCAGGACTCCGGCACGGTGACGAAGGAATTCAAGCGCCGCGCCTGGTTCGAACAGAAAACCAGCAACGCCGCGGTGCTCAAACCGCTCGCCAAAATCGCGGAGATGGGCTTCCTCACCCGCGACGGCAATTTCTACCAGTCCGTAAAAAGCATGAAGGTCAACATCCTGGAGGCAAAGTGAGCACGCAAAACCCAACCGAAAAAACGCCGGCGATGCCGCTGGAGCTGCAGCCGAAGTGTCCCGCGTGCAAGCAGCCATTCGTCGGATTCAACGTCTCCGGATTGAGGCTGCCGATTCCCTCCCCCGATGGCAAAAGCGTCGCCGGCTTTATGAACTTCATGGTGATGTGCTGCCCGAATCCGGAATGCGGCGTCGTGATGGGGACGCAGTTCACCGGAGAAGAAAAGTTACCGCTACCAGGCGCGGCCGCCGGCCTGTGGGTCCCACCAGGGAGAGCCTGATGCTTACGCGCGCCAAACAAAAAATCGCGCTGGAACTCGCCGCGAAAGTCCGCGGGTACTTCACTAATCGTTACGGGGAAGTCGCAGACTTCAATTCCATCCCCGCAAAGATGGATGGCGATCGCGACCTGTACGAACTTGCCAGCAAGCTCACGAAAAAAGTTGTTCCACCAGGAGGAACGAAAAAATGCTGACGCGAAGACAGTGGCTGCAAACGAATCCAAGGCCGAAGAGTCCCGTTAACCTGCAGGCGCTGCTCGAGCAGGAACAGCGGTCGGCCGCGGCCGAGCAGGACCAGGTCACGCAGATCTATAACCAGCTCACCGTGGCGAACCAGGCGGGGAAAACAGCCGACGCCGCGAAGCTGAACGCGGATCTGACCGCCGCGCGCTCTCGCCAGGCGACGACCAGCCTGAACATCACGCAGCTCACCGCGGAAATCGCCCGGGCCGTGAAGTGCCCGATCCACCAGCTCGGCCTGCACTTCCACCGCAACCGGCCGGAGGATCTTTACGTCTGCGAAAGCGGCCCGCACTTTCTGTTCTGGACGCGCGTCGGCGACAAAGCGCAGCTCACGCCCGTCGCCACCCTGATGCTGCCCGGCCTCGACTATCCCATGACCGAAGGCACAAAGATCTCCCGGATGGAGTGGCTCAGCCAGCATCCGCCGCAGACTGCAGCCGGCTGCCCTCAGCACGAACTTAAGGTCTGTGACGAGAAACGCCGTGCATTACTAGTTCCCTTCGGCGATCGCCCCGTGGACGTCTTCGTATGCCTGGATCAGCACGAAAAATATTTGTGGACGAAAACGAAGGACGGCCCGGCGCTGGTGCTACTCGCCGGCGATCCGCCGGCACTCGAATCCCCGATCGATTAACGGAACCATGGTGAAAAAGAAAGACAAGACGATCAACGCGGAAATTATCCACGTCGCGGACCGCGTCCTTGACCTGGAGGGCATGTCGACGGAAGAGCTCCGCCGGCACGTCTACACGCTCACCCAGCAGCTCCACGCGCGGCAGCTCGAGCTGGCCAACCTGCAGATCGATAGCACAAAGCTGGATCTCCTCAGCCAGCACCGCGCGCTGCTGGTGCAGCGATACGTGGAAGAAATTTCCGCGCTCGATCGCGCGACGCCCGGCGGGCTGAAATCCGTCCAGCCGAGTCCCGACGACGACGCGGAGCTGGTGTACGAAGCCTGGCGCATCTACGTCCAGATGCAGCGCGGCGGAGGGAGCCGATTCGGATGAGACACACTCTCTTGATTTGCGCGTTGTTGCTTTCCGGATGCGGACACGAAGAATGGCATCACGCAAAGGTAATTTCGAAAACCTTCGTTCCTTCGTCGACGCAGGTTGGATACTCCGGCGCCGGAAAAGGCGGGGTTGTCGTCACATCAGAGCCCGCAAAATACGTCGTCGTCTTGCAATTCGACGATGGAGCGGTCGACTCCGTGGAACTTAATGGCAACGACTGGGCGAAATTCCACGAGTCCGACCAGGTGGAAGTGGATTGCCGCTGGTGGGGAATCAACACCGTGAAGGAGTCCAAAAAATGAACCACCCGAAGATCATCGCCGGCCGTCACGGATTGCCTCCCACTAGCAACGTTCCCTGGAGCGCCGCGGGCGAGCACGAGTTGCGCCGGCAACTCCTCTTTTATTTTGTGGCTGCATGGGTGTGCTTTCTCGGCTCCGCCACGCTTTTCTTTATTCGCGACTGGCTTGCCGGTACGGTCTGCGGCGCCGTCTGCGGTGTCACGGCTTTCGCCGTCAGCGATCTTCGCCGGATGCTGCGCGCGATGCTGCTCAATAAGCCGCGAACAACCGAGGGTCTGACGCAGTGGATTCAACATCCGTGGAGCGATGATTCGCACCCGGATGTATTTCGCTTCATCTGCCGCTGCGGCCGGCTGGTGGACATGACCCGCGCGCCGTACTTCAAAGCCACCAATCGATTTTCCATGATCTGCGAATGCGGACTTGGCCACTTCATTTCGTGCCCGGCAGATGGTCCGGGAACACCGCGCGCGATGAGAGTTGTGCGATGAAACGAGACGGGGGGGGGGGTACATCCGGGGGGTGCGCTTGCCGGGACTGACGTTCGCTAG
>Ga0210403_10003602_pt1 | contig 13565 bp, 17 predicted proteins | sample IncBWC19MmetaG_FD_150863 | JGI IMG/M metagenome (GOLD analysis project Ga0210403, IMG submission 150863) | Forest soil microbial communities from Barre Woods Harvard Forest LTER site, Petersham, Massachusetts, United States - Inc-BW-C-19-M | ecosystem: Environmental > Terrestrial > Soil >... | reverse complement strand
TATCCATGAGGACGAAACCGCCGCGATCCAATCGTTCTCCAGAAGTGCCGGAGCAACTGCGTAATTCGAGTCCTTCCTTGCTGTCCGATCCCAGGGGCGCCAAGCATATCTCCGGTAACGGCGTTTACCAGGATTCAATGAGTCGGCTGTCAGAACTGCCAGTTGTGCGAATCTTCCTCGCGGACTAGATTGCCCCGAGAATTGCGAATCTGCGGTGGGCCAAGTCTTGGTTTCTTGGTAGCGCAACCAATCAGAGCCCCTGCAACGAAACTTAACCAAGACCCGGAGGACCAATGAAGCGAAACACCTTGTCACGGGCGTCGTTGACACTGAGCTTGGCCTTATTACTGTTCGCATTAATCGTTTATGGCTGCTCAACCCAGACAAAACAAGATGCACAAGGGACGCTCACCGCTGAGGAAGCACAAAAGATCGGCGTCGAGGCTGTGGTCTACGGCCTTCCGCTTGTGGTCATGGAATTGACGAAGGTCACCTCTACCAACGTGCCAAGTCCACAGCCGAACGCCCACGCGCCGATCAACCAGTTCGGCAATGCTCTGAAATATCCCGCCGCATCCGACCATACTGTCGTGCGCATGAACATCGATACGCTCTATTCGTGGGCATGGCTCGATCTGTCTAAGGAACCAATGGTGCTTTCATTACCTAACACGCACGGACGCTACTACATGATGCCGATGCTCGATGCGTGGACTAACGTCTTTGCCTCGCCCGGAACGCGCACCACCGGAAACAAAGCTGGGGATTTCGCCATTACTGGACCGGGCTGGAAGGGCTCGCTGCCAAACGGAGTGAAGGAACTCAAGGCCCCAACAAACATGGTCTGGATCATTGGCCGTACTCAGACTGACGGCCCGCGAGACTATGCCGCAGTGAACGCGTTGCAGAAGCAATACAAGCTCACGCCGCTGAGTGCATTCGGCAAGTCATACACGCCGCCGCCGGGTGTTGTCGATTCGGCCGTGGACATGACACCGCCGGCGGATCAGCTTGCGAAAATGGATAGCACAACGTTTTTCAAGACGCTGGCACGGGTGATGGTGCCTAACCCGCCCTCGGCTGCTGACGCACCAGTCTTGGCTCAGCTTGCAAAGATCGGCGTTGCACCCGGCCAGGATTTCGATCCGAGCAAACTCGAACGGGAGGTGGCGAAGGCGCTGCACGAATCCGTCAGGCTCGCGCTTGAAAAACTACAGGCCGCGTCGAAGACATGGGGCAAGCCCGTCAACGGCTGGAACGTCCCACCGAAGAACGTCGGTGAGTTCGGAACGGACTACAACTTTCGCGCCATCGTTGCCTTTATCGGCTTGGGCGCGAACCTCCCGGTCGCTGCGGCTCTCATGGTTGGTTGCACGACCAAGACCGACTCAATCAGCACCACCGAGAAGCAGGCGGGGGACAGGCCGAGCATCGCCGAAACCAAAGCTATTGCTGAGGAGGGTTACATCTACGGCCTGCCGCTCGTGATGAACTACGCGTCTATGTATGCGATTGCGATCGACAAAGACTCGGGACAGTTCCTGGCTCCGTTCAACCAGATCAAGAACGAAGCGCGTGTCTACACCTACAAGGACACCGCTGTCGTCACGCCGAACAGCGACACGCCGTACTCGGTGTTATGGCTCGACCTGCGTGCCGAACCGATCGTGCTCTCCGTGCCGGCCGTGCCGAAGAATCGCTACTACACGGCGCAGCTGATCGACGGCAATACCTTCAACTACGGCTACATCGGGAGTCGCTCGACCGGGAGCGACGCCGGCGACTACATGGTTGCTGGCCCGGACTGGAAAGGAGAAACGCCCGCCGGCATCAAGAAGGTGTTCCGTTCCTCGACTCAGCAATCGATCGCCATATACCGCACGCAGCTGTTCAACCCCGCTGACATGCCCAACGTGGTGAAGATTCAGGCCGGCTATAAAGTGCGGCCACTCTCGGCTTACCTCAAGCAACCGGCGCCACCCGCAGCGCCGCCACTCAATTTTCCGAAGATCGACAAGGAGATGGTGAAGACAAACTTTTTTGACTACCTCGACTTCGCCCTTCAATTCGCGCCTGCCGGGCCGGAAGAGAAGGAAATTCGGGCAAAGCTCGCTCGGATAGGTATCGGACCAGGCAAAACGTTCGACTTCAAGGACCTTTCCGCCGATCACAAGGCTGAAGTTTTGCTCGGCATGAAGCAGGGCGAGTCCAAGGTCGAGAAATACATCGAATCCGGACAGAGGACTATCAATGGTTGGAAGATTGGTTCGTTGTTTGGCGATCGTTCATTTTTTGCCGGCAACTGGCTGCTGCGTGCAGCCGGCGCGAAAGCCGGGATCTACGGCAACGACCCCGTCGAAGCCACCTACCCCATGACCAAGACGCTGGCGAACGGCGAAGAGCTGGACGGCAGCAAATATAACTACACTCTGACTTTTAAAAAGGGCGAATTCCCGCCGGTCAGAGCCTTCTGGTCGGTAACGATGTACGACGGCAAGACGCAGTTCCTGATCCAGAATCCGATCAACCGCTATTTGCTGAACTCGCCAATGCTGCCGAGCATGAAGATGAACCCGGACGACTCACTGACGCTTTACATTCAAAACAAGTCACCGGGTGCCGACAAGGAATCAAACTGGCTGCCCGCACCCAACGGCCCGATCTACCTGGTCATGCGCCTCTACTGGCCGAAACCAGAGCCGCCTTCGATCCTTCCTCCGAGCTACGGAACGTGGCAGCCGCCGGCTGTCGTCCAAACCAATTGACAGGACGCGCGAGTGAGGCGGACTCTTCAGTTTCTCGCGTGTCCGTCGCTCCGTAACTCCCGACACGCATTACCGGACATTGAGGATCGGGCCGATTTCACTTCTCCGGTTACCGCGTTTACCAGGACTTGAGCAGCACCCGGTGCTATTCTGCAATCCCATGGCAGGTGAAAAGCCTTTCTCTGTTGTTCAAGTAGATTCGTTGAGATGGCCCGCTGATATTCAGATTCCGAACGGGCGGTTTCGCCTGTTCGTGGCGGCGGATGTGACGGGCCTTTCGACCAAACTGATATCGGAGTTTGCTGTCGCCGCGCTGAAGAGCGGCATGGTCTATTTCTGCGCGTGGGGACCGGGGTGCGAACGATTTCACGATATTGTGGACGAAGTAGTTGTCGAGGACCAGATAGGAGAGCGTATTTTTGTCGGGAAGAATGAGTCAGACACCATCATGACGACCTGGCATGACGACGAACCATTGGACGAGGCTCTCGATTTCTTCGCCAAACTGACATGCCCCACTATGGGTTTTGAAACAAACAGCAATTTCTGGGTGGCCGTGTCGCTAACCAATGCTGAATGGGCATGTGAAATCCAACGACGCCTTGAAAAGGCAAACCTTCCGATTGGGGACTGGCCGCCACATGATGTCCGGTAACGGCTAATCAGGCACTGAAACTCGATGGCGACGTGGTTGTCGCCTAGAAGCACATGAACCCTGTGTAAGTCCACTGCAAGATAAGATAGGGATATGGAAGCTATTGGCCAACGCCAGCCAAATACCCTCGTTCGTTCAAAGATGGGTTGGACGAGGGTGACTGTGTGGGCCGCACTGACTACTTCACTCTTGTTCGCAATCCTGAATTGGCGCGGGTGCTGGCTCTTTAGAAACGAACCGCAGAGTCTAGCAGTTTTCTTTTACCCCTTCGCGTGGCTGGTTCTGTTTTTTGCCGTTCGGACAAGATGGCGGCTGATGCTTCTATTGGTCACGTTACCTGCACTGGTGGTGTACGCCAACGGGCGCTGGGGGTTAGTTGAAATGAATTCAGGTGCAGAATCAGCGGCTTTCCAAGCCCTCCACCAAATGCAATCCAGCATCAGTGCGTCCAGGGCCGAGCATCAACAACAAAACTATCCCGACACCCTACCGTCAATAAACCTCTCGCCGTACGCGCAAAAGTACTACCGGTTCGAATATATTCCAAAGCGCTCGGAGAGTGGCGAGATTGTCGGCTACATCATCCAAGCCACTCCGGCCCGGCGCGACTGCGAGTTTCACAGGAGCTTTACGATTACAGATGAGGGCCGAGTCTTCTGGACGTTGGAGCCGCGACCAGCCACGCTCTCCGACACGTATTACAAGGAATGACGTGCTTTCACGCGACCGCCAGCTTTCAAGTGGACGATTAGTCGCCAAACCGGACAAGTGCCGTACCAGGACTCCACATGGACGGTAAGTGCGTTAATCAGGACTTGGAACTCAGATTGTTTGGCACCGACTCTCATTCGCCTCATTGGGGTGATCAGAAAAAACGGACACCACCGGAATTAATCTCAAAGACCGCTCCTACCAACTTCTTCCGCCCTTCACGCGCAGCCTGCTTGCCTTCTGGTGTTTCCAGCAACTGGTGCATGGACCATCTAACATTCGCTTCAACGGACCACGCGAGTTGCTGTTCGTGGGAGACGTTAGGATCTAGCTCGGACAAGCCAGGAACAATGTTGTTCACCAGGATTTGTATGCGGGAATGCTGCTTGGCACCATTCAGTTTGCACTCTATCGCTGCCTTCACAGCACCGCACCCTTCATGACCCAATATGACAAAGAGCTGCGTGTGTAAGTGAGAACCGGCGTACTGGATACTTCCCATTACCTCCGGTGATATCACATTCCCGGCAACTCGAATGATGAAAAGCTCTCCAAAATTTGCGTCAAAAATTAGTTCGGGCGGAACCCGTGAATCTGCACAACCAAGAATGGTGGCATACGGCTGCTGGCCCCTCGCTAAAGCAGCCAGCGTTTCCTTGCAGACGGTAGGAAAACGCGCCTTGCCCGCGACAAACCTCTTATTCCCTGCAATCAGCTTACGCAGTCCTTGTTCGGCAGATATCAACATTTTCTCCAATCTACTCGTCATCACAGGAATATCTATAGCGGAGAAGTGGATGTAATTCTATTCGAAATTCACTAAGATAGTTGGTCAAGTCGCGAAGCTAAAGCTTTTCAATTGGGCTCTTATCTCAGTGCCTGGTTAGTCGCCTTACCGGAGAAGTGGAATTGCGGATCGGCGACGAACCGATAGCCTCGATCATGCCAGACTAGGAACGATGAAGCGCCTTGTTGGTTCCGAAGCATCTCTCATAGAATGAGACTGGCCAGGCAAATGTTGAACGAGACCAAGCCCCCCGGTAACCGTCCACCACTGACGGAGGAGCAAATCCGCACTCACACAATCGGAGCGCTCAAGCCGTTGTCCGGCCGGGTTCTGTTTGCGGATTACGATCCGCAGTGGCCCGTGCTCTTTGAGCGTGAGGCTGGCAGAATCCAAGCCGTGCTTGGTCGCCGGGCCTTGCGGATTGAGCATACAGGATCGACGTCGGTACCGGGCCTTGTCGCCAGACCGATCATTGACATGCTGCTCGTGGTAACCGACTCAGCGAATGAAGAAGGATACGCGCGAGACTTAGAAGCGGTCGGCTACGTGCTTCGTATCCGAGAGGTTGACTGGTTCGAGCACCGAATGTTCAACGGGCCTGACACCGAAATCAACCTCCACGTATTTTCGTCCGGCTGCCCGGAAATCGACCGCATATTGATGTTCCGGGACTGGCTGCGAAGCAATGCCGCAGATTGTGACCTGTACGCACGCTCCAAACTCGCTTTGGGTCAGCAGGAGTGGAAGTATGTCCAGAATTACGCGGATGCCAAGACCTTGGTCATCGAAGAGATCATCGCACGAGCTCGCATCGAATCCGGAAAGAATGAAACCAACGCCCTAAGTCCTAATTAGTCGGACAATCGGAAGGCACTGAGTGCTCATAGCTTGAGATGAATCTCCCTCTCATCAGTATCCGGCCTGAAAGCGGCAAGTTAACTCTGACTAGTCCAGTTAATTAATTCCTAGCAAGAACAGGAGGCGTGGAAATGACCATTCAACGGATTGGGACAACCGAGGGCTTAAAGGACGTGCATGGCGTGAAAGTGCTCCCGGTCATTAGCCTGGCAGTAGTACATAACGGCGTCGTCAGCACTTGCGGCGTGACGGCCGATCCGACTGGCGATGTAAAGGCACAGACCAAGGAGGTACTGGGGAAGATCGACTGGCTATTAGAAAAAGCCGGAACTGACAAATCGAAACTCTTGACCGCCAACGTATGGCTAGCGGATATACAGGATTTTGAAGAACACAATTCCGTTTGGAACGAGTGGGTGGACCGCCAAAATCCTCCGACCCGTGTTTGCGTCCAGGCTCCCCTATGGCGGCCCAACATATTGGTTGAAATCATGGTGACCGCTGCGCAATAGCGTGTTGCAAGTGGGCTCGTGGGATGTTCGAAGAACTCTGGGTGTCATGCTAGTCCGGTGGTCAGATGTGTCGTTTTGGAGCGATTTCACTTTTCCGGTTAGTGTTAATCAGGCACTGAAAGGCGTGGGCTCGTCAGACGGGCACAAACGAGCCGTCGGAACGCCTCAGCGCCATGAGCATCAACCAATCTGTCAGCGGTCTCTGACCTCAACCTGCTGCGGAGTCACGCAAGGAGTTTCGGGGTGACTCTGACAAAAATCTTGAATTGCCTTCTGGAGGTATTGGGGGTCGTAAAGAAATGGATTGGAATCACCTTTGAGAATTGCTATTGGTTCCTCTCCCATTAAAGTCGCTCTTCGTTGGAGTTCCGTTATGTACTCCTTGTCCGAGGAAACGTCGGCTGGCATTGGTTCACTCAGCTGCAGATCCCGGGGACCAAGATAGAGATAAGCATCCACCATTTTTGAGAATCCCTTGTATACAACCGGGACTTGCTGCGCCTGCTTGCCGCCCGGTCCCTGTATGAACTTGACGTGGATTATTCCGGGAGAGTAAGTCATGTCCAACAAGTCTGCCAGCCAAGTGCCTTTGATCTGTTGTACGAGCGATGGAACCGTCCAAGAAGCCATCCGCGCTTCAAATTCGTCATTATACTTCGCAAGAGGAGTCCAATTGCCAAACCCCTCATGGTCTGCAATCACTAGGGTCAAACCCGGATAATCCTTCTCATAGTGTTCCACCGCTGAAGGAAATCTCCCTGTTGTGCTTCCGCCGTGAAGAAGATGAAATGTGCCAAAGAGCATGAGCGCCTTGCGATGTTTCGAGAGCACTTCATTTTCCATCACAGAGGCGATGTTGGAGTCTCGGTCCTTCAAGTGGATCACCCCGCGGCCCTGCACTTTGCTCCAGTCAATGGGAGGGTCGGCCGCCAGCACGCGCAGTTTCTTTTCCGGCGAGAGCTTCTGATTAACCCTGCGCACCAACGGGAAAAGTTCCTCGTAGAAGGCCGACATGCCACACATCGTCTGTGTAGTATTGCGCCAAACTAGCCGCACTTCGGACAGTGGCATCTCGTCGCCTGCTATGTACCGGTCTAGGATGGGCTGGTATAGCGAATTGCCGCATTCCACAACGACGTCATTAACCTTACTTGGAAAGGCAGGATTGCGGATAAGTTCGAGAATAAAATCGTCGAGGTCCTTGTTGTCATGTGCCGCACTCATTCCCACGACTTCATATTTATCAAAGGCGGCGAGAATTGCTCTCGTGGCATCTTCTGGTTTCGGATTGTCCCCCGTAGGGTTTGGACGTGGAATGTCGGGCACCGTCCCCGAAGGCTGTGCCGGGTTCCGGTCGGGTGCCTGCGCGGACAAGCCCGCGACGAAAACTAAGACCACGAACAGAAGCACGAGGAAAGGAGTTACGCTCATTAATTTTTTCATACTTTCCTGTCTCTTGATTGTGTCTGTTTTGAACATGACAACGTTGTTTAGGGTAACAGCTTCACTATTCACAGCGAAGCCGAATGGAGTATTCCAGGCTCCTATCCCTAGGCCAGTCGCTTTCAAGTGGACGATAAGTCGCCTTACCGGACAATGGGATTTGGGCCGATTTCACTTGGACGGTAACCGCGTTTACCAGGACGTAGCAAGCAATGGAGTGAACCAATAGCGAACTCTTCTACGAGGGCGCCGTTTTGGCGAGCAGAATAGGGATATAAACTATTATTGTGAAAAGAAAGCGGCTGGTGGTCAGCATTCTAGTTCTTCTGGCTGTCGGTGGCTGGTTCATGCTGCGTCCGGGCCGACACTTCGACCCGTCCCTGTGGAGAAACTCGACAACGCCTGCATCGGTCCGCCTCCGGATGGCTGATGATCTCGTCAATAGCCAAAAGCTGGTTGGCTTGACGCGCCAGGAGGTCGTGGCGCTTCTTGGCGAACCGCTCAAAACTGAATACTTTAAGGAATTTGACCTCGCCTACTATCTTGGCCCAGAGCGTGGCTTCATGAGTATCGATTCTGAATGGCTGGTGCTGAAACTTGGGATCGAGGGTCGAGTTAAGAGAGCCACGATTGCTCGCGACTAAAGTGAAACTACGCACGAAACGATGGTGGCTTTGGTACGGAATCCTCGCCTGGGGAATCCCGTTCTTTGCTGCTATGACCATCTTCTGGGGATTCGTCATGTTTGTTGTCGCCAGCCTCTTGCAGCATCGCGTGAACTGGAGATTCTACTTAGATCCCAAAATTCACGCCGCCGGTTTGTTGGCATTCAGTTTCGCGATTTCCCTACTCAGCGGATGCTATTGGGGATTTCGTATGTGGAAGTTTTACGAATCAAAACGCAAATAGGCGGTGCGCAGTCTATACTTTTTCCTGACCCATGGTGTCTAAGTCCTCATGAAAGCGAAAGTCGCTGCTGTGCTGCTCACGCTTGGTCTAGGGAGCACCTGTTGGGCTCAGGACGCAGAAAAGAAGAGTGTGCCAACAGCAGAATGCACGAAAACGATTCGTGTCCATGGCTTGGTTCCCAAGGGGCCTTTCAAGTTCCTTCCCAAGGAGTCGTACAAAGGGTCACCACTCATTAAGTACCAAATCCAAGAAGACGGCACCGTTTCCAACGCCACCCTCACTCGCAGTTCTGGTGTGGCCGATATTGATAAGAAAGCAGTGGCGCGTTGGAAATACAAGCCGAGGCCGGTCGGATGTGGCGTCATTGAGACCGAAATGTCCCTGACCTTCGACCCTTTGATGAAATAAGTCCGACAAAGCGCAGCATTGAAGGGTGAAGTCCACTTCTCCGGTAACCGCGTTTCTCAGGCACTGACCACGAGTTGACTTATACTGCCTGGGAAACGTGAGGGTACCGTGAGAACAAAGCGAGCCAAGGTCAAACCGATCATCTACGAGAACGCGGCGGAGCATCCTTACAAGAAATATGAGTCGCATCCCTACTGGAAGCGGATTGATAGGGGAATCTCGGACCTCGTTGAAAATCGGGATTTGGCGGAACGAACGGCACGTCCGTATGTCGTAGGTTACCTCTGTAAAATGCTTCTACAACGCAAGAGGCCTTAAATAGCCTGAGTTCTGCCCACTCTTAAACACTTGACGGTAACGGCGTTTATCAGGCACTGCGAAGTTCGCGGTAGTAGTTGCATTATACTTTCCTCGATGGAATTGCCCGATTTCAAATATCATCCCAACCCTATTGGGACCGGAAGCATCGTTCCGTCAACGGAGGTCTGTCCCGTTTGCAGGGAATCTAGGGGGTTTGCTTATGACGGCGCTCCCTACGGCACGAACGAACTCGAACATATCTGCCCGTGGTGCATTGCGGATGGCTCAGCGCACGAGAAATTCGGTGTCGGGTTCACCGACACGGAGGGAGTTGGTGGATATGGCCAGTGGGAAAAAGTTCCAAAGGAAGTAGTAGAGGAGGTTGCTTTCCGGACTCCCGGCTTTGCAAGTTGGCAGCAGGAACACTGGTACACCCACTGCGGTGACGCCGCTGAATTTCTCGGCCCGATGGGCAAAGAAGGATTGGAACAAATGGGGCCAGAAGCAATTGAGGTCATCCGAGAAGAATCCGGGCAGCAAGGTGCCGACTGGGAATACTATTTTTCAAAATTAGACCGCAAATACACAGCCACGGCCTATCTCTTCCGCTGCCGCCACTGTGGGCAACTTGGTGGCTACTCCGATTGTCACTGAAGAGTTGAACGGATGGTTCCGGGCATCACAATCGCTAACTCCTGGTTAGTCGCCTTACCGGACATTGAGGATCGGGCCGATTTTCACTTCTCCGGTAAGTGCGTTTATCAGGACTTGACCGAGGCAGTTCCGGATGGCCACGCTTCCGATTGCAGAACTCTAGGTGTACATTGCCTCTCATGACGAGAGAAAACTGGTGGATTGCGGGGAAAATATTCCTTGGCTTACCTGTGCTGTTCTACGCCTTGCTATCGGTTCTTGAGCCGCAAAAGGAGATATGGCGAAAACCGACGAAAAAAGTGTTGATGGCTTTCATCATTGCGTGGAGTGCGGTTGTTTGCTTCATTGCGATCGTTCTTGCTTGGAATGCTCTCCGGTAGGCCAATGCTCTTCGTCAAGTTACCGGTAAGCGCGTTAATCAGGCAGTTAGAATCGTAGCGTCTTCTTGACTACAATTAGTCGGCATGCTTTCCGCACCTCTCTAGGAGTGAGGTCGAATGTCACCATTTAGACGCCTCGACCGGCAACGACTGAACTTGGAGCAAAAACTAACGCGTGCTGAGGTTGAAGGATTGGCTTCTGACCCGGCGCTCAAAGTTATCCAGTGTGATTCTCCCATTGAGCCTCCCACATGGGACCTACTCAACGAAGTGCTCTTTGTTCGGCGGCCCGAAATTGAACTCAGACTGTACGGCTTTTACTCTTCCGTATGCGACCTTTCTTTTTTGCACCAGATAACGAATGTACGGCGCTTTTCCGCAGATTGTTTAAGGAACGTAGTGGGGATCGAACACCTGGCTTGTATGGTGAACCTTGATGAACTCTCGATAGGTGTCTTTAATATTGAGAGCTTCGATTTCCTAGAATTGATACCCGTTGGGATTAAGAGCCTATCCCTAGAAGTAACGAAATCAAAGAAACCGCGATTGGATGCGCTTGTCCGGTTTCGCTCCCTGCGAAAGTTGTACCTGGAGGGCCAACAGCAAGGAATCGAAGTTTTATCAGAGCTCCCCACGCTCGAAGAAATAACATTGCGCTCGATAAGCACTAAGGACCTAAATTATGTCTCAGGTCTCCAACGCCTGTGGTCATTAGACGTTAAGTTGGGTGGAATTCGGGACTTCTCTTCTATTGCAGGCAAACAAAGTATTAAGTATTTGGAGCTTTGGCAAATCCGAGGCTTGTCGGACCTCGGTTTTATCTCGTCTCTCACCGGACTCCAATATCTTTTTCTCCAATCTATGAGGAACGTAACCAAGGTTCCGGACCTGTCTAAGCTTTCAAGACTGCGCCGACTGCACTTGGAAAACATGAAGGGACTCAAGGATGTAAGTGCAATTGCACACGCGCCGGTGCTAGAGGAGTTCAGTCATTTCTCGGCTCAGAATGTCGCGCCGGAGATGTACTCAGACCTCTTGAAGATGACCAGCTTGAAGAGCGTACGTGTCGGTTTCGGTAGCCGGAAAAAGAATGAAGATTTCGCGGAGTTAGCAATACGTTGCGGCAAGAACCTGGATGCAGGGGGGAAGTTAGCAGAGAAATTCGTTTTTATTTGAAATCTCGCCATTTCCCCTACATGCCTGATAAGTCGGCTTACCGGTAAAGTGGGTCTCGGGGCCTAGCCGCCATTCTGATATAGACTGTTCGTCGTGACGCTGCGCGATATCTTCATCGAGAACTTCGCGGGTGACTGATTAGCGCGGGAAAATCTGAAAGGTTCCTACCAGATGCCCCTCTCAGGTCGCGAGCAAAGTAAGCTCGGTTACTTGACTCTACTAGTCACACAGCCCACAATGCGAGCAAGACAATGCTAAGCAAACCTGGCTTGCTCGACTCAGCTTCGCTCGAGAGCGCATCTCCGTCCCAGGGAGATTACATTCAGCCTAACCTTGGCCATGGCCTTCGGATTTGGTGGGCCTACTACTGGCCGACATCCCTGATTTCGTTCTTCATCGTCGTCGTTCTCACGGTCCTGCTACGCAAGGCATGGGAAAACGATGTGCTTTCGACCCAGGTTGTGCTATGGGCTAATCGGATCTTGCCCTATGTCGTCATCTCCGCGGTTTCGGTGCTTGGCATCTGGCGCATTCTGGGAAAGAAATTCCGCTCTTTTTCCATCGCATTGCTGCCCCGCGCTCCTGGTTCTGGCGGCGACCCTTTGTCCCGGTCCTTTCAACGAACACTGCGCGTATGGTGGGAATTCATCTGGCGCAACGTTGTCTACTCCGTGATTCTCAGGATCGCTGGTTCTATAGCTCTAAGTATGACGATTGGAATTCTTGCCGCGCTGGGTGGCCCGATGCAGGCCATAGTGCCCTTTGTCTCGCAAGTCCTCATTGACGCCGCCGTAGGCCTATTCGTTATCTATTCGGGAATCCTCGACGAAGAGTTCGGGGATTTTCGCGTGACTTTAGTGCCGAGGGAGGCTGTCCTGGGCGCTGCCTCTGCCGTTGAACCTGCTGCGCCGAATCTCGTTCCGTGATAAAGCGTCTGGCAAACCGCTTCGGCTCCAATCGACTTCAGTCTACATGCCTGGTAAGTCGCCTTACCGGACAACTGGATTTTGGGAGATTTCATTTGTCCGGTTGGCGCGTCAATCAGGCGCTACCTTGTTGGGTTGGCTGTTTGAGTGATACTTCTTATCGACGAGGTTTCGCAATTAGGCCGGAAGAAACGGTCTACCCGGACGGAGGCAAGAAAGAATGCATCTGAGCGACGACAATTCTAGTCCCAGTTTTTGGCGTGTAGTCATGCGCGTGTACGGGTTTCCGATCGTGATGTTTGCGCTGGCGATCATTCCAGGCCTTAATTTCACTTACTCCGGGCACGGTGGAATCGGTTGGTTCGTTGTACCGTTGTGCTTTCCATGGGTGATCTTGAAGGCTGTCATCACAATCATGAGGGGATCTGAGGCGTCTCGCAGTTGGTACAAGAGCTTCTTCAAAACAACCATTCCATCTTACGTCGCCCTCGCCCTTCCACTTTCTTGGGCCGCCACAACTTCTATTCGAATGTCTTTTGGCCTGCCAATATCCACATGGAGTTTCTTTGCCATCATGGTCTCACCTTTTCCCTGGTGGTACTTTACGTGATTTCGAAGCATTTCAATAACAGCAGCAACACGCTCGTAGTGGACGATAAGTCGCCAAATCGGACAAGTCAAGTTCTAGGACGGGCCCGGTGCAGTGATGTTGGGCGGCAGCGTCGCGAGATAGGCGGTGAAGTTTTCGTTGAACAACGCGGCGGGCCGTTTTTCCCTCAGTAGCGCCACGGCATCCTCACCTTTCATCCCGAGATAGGTCAGCACCAATCCCGCGATCAGAGCCGACCGGTTGAGACCCATGCCACAGTGCGCCAGAACTCCTTCGCGCTCACTGCTTCGCGGAACTCGCCGCCGTAGGGTGCGGCTCGCCGAAATAGGGAAAATCCGGGCGCATCAGCCGTGTATCGGGCGCCACGCCATCGCCGAGGGCCGTGTTCGTAACCAGCGTGAGAATCACGTCCATCACGTCGTCGCCGAGGCCGCGGCCGTTGAAGCCGGCAAAGCTGAATGAGGCGGGCGT
>Ga0210403_10003600_pt1 | contig 13575 bp, 10 predicted proteins | sample IncBWC19MmetaG_FD_150863 | JGI IMG/M metagenome (GOLD analysis project Ga0210403, IMG submission 150863) | Forest soil microbial communities from Barre Woods Harvard Forest LTER site, Petersham, Massachusetts, United States - Inc-BW-C-19-M | ecosystem: Environmental > Terrestrial > Soil >... | reverse complement strand
CGCCAAGGATAATTTCTCCCAGCAAAAACTGTTCGAGCGCGCCTGGAAGGAGCTCTATGGCGGCATGATCGAGCGCGTTTCGCTGTCGCAAGGCGGCCGGGTCACATCCGTTGATCCCTCAACCAATACCATCGTGACCGAGTTCGGCAATTATCCCGCGCAGGTCGCCAATGTCATTCCGCCGCAAAAGGCCGGGCGCATCGCCGCCATCGCCGGCGCCACCGACCATACCGGCTGGTGTCCGATCAATCCGGTCACGTTCGAGTCGAAACTCGTGCCCAATATCCATGTCATCGGCGACGCCTGCCTGGGCGGCGGCATTCCGAAATCGGCATCGGCTGCGGGCGCGCAAGGCAAGACCTGCGCAGCCGCCATCGTCAACCTGCTCGCAGGCCAAGCGCCGGAAATGCCGCGCCTGACCGGCGTCTGCTACAACACGGTCGCGCCCGGTTACGGATTTTCACTCGCCGGCATCTATCAGCCCAAGGACGATATCTTCGCCGAGGTCGAAGGCGGCGCCACCAGTCCGGTCGATGCGCCCCGCGAGTTGCGGGCGCGCGAAGCCGACGAAGCACAAGGATGGTTTTTGGCAATCACGGCGGACGCCTTTGGCTAGATCGCTGATCCATATGGCGCTGATGGCGGCTCTTGCCCTGCCCTGCACGGCGAGGGCGGACGCGTTGGCGCCTTACAAGATCGTCGGCGACGGCATTCCGGATTCGCTGACGGGTGCCCCGGGCGACGCCGAGCGCGGCCGCGCGCTGGTGCTCGACCGCGGCAGCACCTGCATCCTCTGTCATTCCGGACCGTTTCGAGAAACGCGGTTCCAGGGCGATCTCGCGCCTGATCTCTCAGGCAGCGGGAACCGATGGTCGATAAGCCAGTTGCGGCTTCGACTGGTCGACGCCTCGCGCCTCAACCCGGAGACGATCATGCCGTCCTACTACCGTGTCGACAGCCTCGACGGCGTGAGCCGCAATTTTGTCGGCAAGCCGATCCTGACGGCTACGCAGATCGAGGACATCGTGGCCTATCTTGCAACGCTTCGGGAATAGGATGACATAAGGGCGATGCGCAAAGGAAAAACCACGCGCCGAAAGTTTCTGGAGTTCGCGGGCGGTGCAGCCGTGGCAAGCGCCGTGCCGATCGTCACGCTGCGTCGGCTCGAAGCCACGCCCGCGATGCTCTCCGCCGCGATCCGCAACGTGGTCGGCGAAGCGCCGGTGCGATCGGGCAAGGTCAAACTCGACATCCCGCCGCTGGTCGAGAACGGCAACACCGTGCCGATGACGATCAGTGTCGCAAGCCCGATGACGGCAGATGATTACGTCAAGAGCATCCACGTCTTCAACGAGAAGAACCCGCAACCGAATGTCGGCAATTTCTACCTCGGTCCGTGGGCCGGGCGCGCGCAGGTTTCCGCCCGCATTCGCCTCGCCGACAGCCAGAAGGTCGTCGCCATCGCGCGGCTGTCCGACGACAGTTTCTGGTCGGTCAGCACTGAGGTGATCGTGACGCTGGCCGCCTGTACCGAAGAGGTGAACTGATGGCCGCGTTGATCAACGTGCCGCCAAAGGCCAGGCGCGGCGACATCATCGAGATCAAAACGCTGATGTCGCACATCATGGAGACCGGCTTTCGCCGCACGGCGGCCGGCGACCTCGTGCCGCGCGACATCATCACGAGCTTTGTCTGCCGCTATAACGGCACCGAAATCTTCCGCGCCGATCTGTTTCCAGCGATATCAGCCAATCCGTTTCTCTCGTTCTTCACCGTCGCCAGGGAGAGCGGCAAGTTCGAGTTCGAATGGATCGGCGACAACGGGTTTTCGTCGACCGCTTCGGCATCGATCACCGTCGAATGATTTTTGTTCGCGCGATAGCGGTGGCGGCACTGCTCGCCGGCCCCCTCCTCGCCGGCGAAATTCCGCAAGAGGCGCGCCGCTCGGGCTACACCTTCATGGGCCCGGACACCCGCGCAATGCAGGACGACGACACCGCCAATCCCGGCATGCTGTTCGTGCTCGACGGCGAGGCGTTGTGGAAAAAGAAGGCAGGTAGCACCGACAAGGCCTGCGCCGACTGCCATGGCGATATCGGCGAGAGCATGAAGGGCGTAGCAGCCCGCTATCCCGCCTTCGACAAGGCGCTCGGCCGGCCGGTCACGATCGAACAGCGCATCAACCTGGAACGCACCCAGCACCAGCAGGCAACTCCGTTCCCCTACGAAAGCCGTGACCTGCTCGCACTGACCGCTTTTGTCGCCAACCAGTCGCGCGGCATCGCGATCACGGCCGGCGACGATCCGGAACTGAAACCTTTCGTCGAACAGGGACGCGCGCTGTTCATGCAGCGCGAGGGCCAGCTCAATCTCGCCTGCGCCAATTGCCATGACGACAATTTCGACAAGCACCTCGCGGGCTCGCCGATCACGCAAGGACAGCCGACCGGCTATCCGCTCTATCGCCTGGAATGGCAGACGCTGGGATCACTCGAGCGCCGCCTGCGCAGCTGCATGACCGGCGTGCGCGCCCAGGCCTATGATTACGGCGCGCCGGAGCTGGTCGCGCTCGAGCTCTATTTGATGTCGCGGGCCCGCGGCATGAAGATGGAGACGCCGGCGGTGCGACCTTAGACCGGGATGGCTTCGATGCCGCTCCCGATCGGCTTCGGTAATCCATGCAATTTCGTGCATGGCAACGCGCCTTCCCAGCCATCGACAAGGCCGGCCGCCATCCGCAACGACTTCCTCGAAGGTTGCCGTTTTGCGCCTATCGTGCCTTTTGGAAACAGGGGTGGCTTTCGAGGCGAAGCAAATATTGATCCCGTCCGTGATTGGGATAATCTCGGCGCGCTACAACAACGGAGCCGCCTATGCCTGACCAGCATCGCGACGACTCTCCGACCGCGTTCAGACTTGACCGCCGTGAGATTGTGATCGGAGGCGCGTTCCTGGTCGGCGGACTGGCTGTGGGCCTGGTGCCGCCAACGACATCGGCACTGGCGGCGTGGTCGGACGAGTCTTCGGCCCGGTTTATGGAAATCTCGTCGCTGCTCGTTCCGCATCGCCTGAACCAGGAGGTGGGCAAGCGGATCGGCGCCGCCATGAACACCTTGAATCCGTCACTCTCGGAACAGGTCGCCCAGCTCCTCGCCATTGCAAAAAACAAGAACGCGAAAATTGTCGAGGACTTTTTCCCCGACGTCCCGGAAGGCCCGCTCAAGGAGACGGCGCTCGCCATCATTTCCGCCTGGTATCTCGGCGTGGTGAAGGATGCCGCCGATGGCGAGGTGTTCGCCTTCGAATATGCGCTGATGTATGAGCCGACCAGGGATGTCATGACCATCCCTTCCTACGCGATCTCGGGCCCGAACGCGTGGCCGGCAGACGCTCCTCCATTGGAGAACATGCCGGATTTCTAGCTGCGTCATGGGTGCCAACAAGGGGCTGTAGAGATGGCAAGCGACGAGAGTGCAGATGTCGTCATCGCAGGAACCGGGGTCGTCGGCTGTCTGATCGCGGAACAAGCCCTGGATGCCGGTCTATCCGTGCTGATGCTCGAGGCAGGCCCTCGCGTCGATCGCTGGCGAATTGTCGAGAATTATCGAAACCTTCCACCGAGCCTGCGACTGTTTCATTGGGATGCGCCTTACCCTCCAAAACCATGGGCGCCGCACCTCGAAACACGCAACACGAAGGAGTCGGAACAATACCTCCAATTGGAGGGACCGAATGCCCGCGCTTATCTGCAAGGCTATGTGCGCTATGCCGGCGGCGCGACCTGGCACTGGGCGGGCATATGCTGGCGCATCACGCCCGAAGACATGCGCCTGAAAAGCCTTTACGGAGTCGGCCGGGATTGGCCGTTCGCCTACGAGGTTCTTGAACCCTACTACACGCGCGCCGAACATGCGATCGGCGTCTCCGGTCCGTCCGACCCTGCGTTGCAATGGCCGCCAAATGCCAAACGCTCCAAACCCTACCCGATGGGGCCGCTTCCTTTCGGCCCCGGCGAGCGTCGTTTAACGGAAGTGGCCGCAAAAATCGGGATGATAAATCTGCCTGCGCCACAGGCACGCAACAGCGGTGTCTCCTATCAGGGCCGCCCGGCGTGTTGCGGCAACAACAACTGCTTTCCTGTCTGCCCGATCGCCGCCAAATACGATGCCGCGACGGCGTTGCCCAACATCGAAGCCAAAGGCGGCAGGATTCTCGCCAACTCGGTCGTCTATCGGATCGAGACGGGCGAGAAGGGCGCGGTCGAAGCCGTTCACTACTTCGATCAGAACAAGAGCTCTCACAAGGTCACCGGCAAGATCTTCGTCATCGCCTGCAACAGCATCGAGACGCCAAAGCTCCTGCTGTTTTCCAAGGACGACCGGAATCCCAACGGCATCGCGAACAGCTCCGATCAGGTCGGCCGCAACATGATGGACCAGCCCAAGCTGTTCGTGGATCTGGAGCTTACGGAGCCGCTATGGACGGGCGTTGGGCCGGTCCAGAGCAGCAGCGTCCTCAACACGACGCAGGGCGACTTCCGCAAGGACTATGCGGGAGCGATGTTCCGCATGGAGAACTTCGCCCGCAGCTACCTCGGTGCTGCCGCCGCGCTGAAGAAGGGGCTGGTCGGCAAGGCCTTGGATACCGAGATTCGAAGGCTTTCCGCCTGCACCGCGCGGCTGACCGTCGAGCACGAGCCGCTGCCCTGGCCGGACAACCGGCTGACGCTGTCGGACAAGAAGGATTGGCTCGGCATCAACAAGCCGAACATCTACTACGATGTCAGCGATTACGTGCGCCGGAGCGCCAAGGAATACACCGTTCCGCGGCTGCGAGAGCTGGCAGACGGGCTCGGCGCGACCAGCTTCCAACTCTCTCCCGAGTTTCTCAACAGCGACCATATCATGGGCGGCTGCATCATGGGGACCGATGCAAAGACATCGGTGGTGGATCCAGACTGTCGTGCGCATGATCATGACAACCTGTTCCTGCCCGGTGGGGCCGCGATGCCCAGCGGAACAGCATCAAACAGCACGCTCACCATGTCGGCACTGGCGCTGAAGGCCGCCGACGCGATCGTCGCTCAACTCAAGCATGGCCCGTCATGAGCAGCCTCGGTCATCGCCTCACGGCACTCTCAATCGGTCTTGCGATATCCATCGCGGCCGCCGCCGCTCGCGCGGCAGAGCCGGACACAGCGACGATCGAGCGCGGAAAGTATCTGGCAATCGCGGCCGACTGCGCGGCCTGCCACACCGCGCCGAACCGCCTGCCCTTCGCCGGCGGGCTGCCGATCGACACCCCGCTCGGAACGATCTATTCGACGAACATCACGCCGTCGGCCGATTTCGGAATCGGACGCTACACGGAGGCGCAATTCTCGCGGGCGCTTCGTCGCGGCATTCGCGGTGATGGGGCCCACCTCTATCCCGCGATGCCCTACACCTCCTATGCGAAGTTCACCGACGAGGACACACACGCCCTCTATCTCTATTTCAAGCAGGCTATAAAGCCGGTCGACGCGCCCGCACCGAAAACCGAGCTGCCGTTCCCGATGAACATCCGCCTGTCGATGCTGGGCTGGAATCTTCTGTTCCTGGACTCGACGGTCTTCGCAGCTGATCCCAAGCAATCGGCGCAATGGAATCGAGGCGCCTATCTCGTCGCGGGCGCGACCCATTGCAGCACCTGTCACACCCCGCGCGGCTTTCTGATGCAGGAGGAAGCAAGTCGCGCCTTGTCCGGCGCGTCGGTCGGGCCCTGGTATGCGCCCAACATCACGTCGGATTCGACAAGTGGCATCGGCAGCTGGAGCAAAGAGCAGCTCGCGGACTTCTTGCGCAGCGGACATTTGCGCGGAAAGGCACAAGCCGCGGGAAGCATGGGCGAAGCTGTCGAGCACAGCTTCCAGCACCTCTCGGCCGACGACATCGACGCCATCGCCACTTACGTGAAGAGCGTGCCGGCCATTGGCGACTCCGCCGCCAAAGGTTCCCGGTTCACGGCCGGAAAGATGTTCTCCGACCTCGCCGTGCTGCGCGGCCGCGACGGTATCAAGTCCGACAACGACACAGCCCCCACCGGAGCCGTGTTGTTTCATGGCAATTGCGTCTCCTGCCATGCGGCCGAAGCACAGGGCAGCAAGGACGGCTACTATCCGAGTCTCTTTCACAACTCCGCCACCGGAGCGAAGAACCCAACCAACCTGATTGCCGCCATCCTGTACGGCGTGGATCGCACGGTATCGGGCAAACAATCCTTCATGCCTGGCTTCGGCGGCCACCCGACCGATGCCACCCAACTCAACGATCTCGATATCGCCGTGCTGGCGAGCTATATGCTCACCCATTACGGGCCAGGCGATGCGGCCGTGACCGAACAGGAGGTCAGCGAGGTGCGGCGCGGCGGGCCCTCGTCCTCCCTGCTCGTCCTCGCGCGTGGCGGCCTAGCGGCTGCGGCGGTCGTCGTGATCCTGGCCTCGGCCTTTTTCTTCGTCAGAGGAGAGCGCAGGCCCCGCTTGTGACCGGCGATGGAAACGCCGGCGGTGCGGCCTTAGGGAAGCGCAGCCGCCGGCGGCAAGATTGCATCAAGCACATATCGCTCAGTTCATCCTGAACTCGTCCGTCAGGATCGGCCCGAACAGAACCCAGCGCTGGCCGTCGAACTTCATCATCTGGAATTGCTTGTTGATGCGCCAGTCATCCGGCGTGGTTGAGATGGTCATGCCGGGCAGCGCGAGATCGGCGGCGAAGTCCTTGATGTTTGTCGCCTGTTTCATGATGTTCGCGCGCGTGAGATCGTCGCCGCACTGCTTGAGGATCTGCACGAGCAGCGCCGTGGTCGCGTAGCCGTACGTCGCAATCCCGCTGTTGGCGTCCTCGGCTGGCGCATATTTCGCCATGAAAGCCTTGTAGCGTTTCATGCCCGCATCGTCGGCCCACTGAGGGTCGAGCGGGTCCTTGCCGTAGTTGACCGAGATGATGTCCTTGGCGTTGTCGAGGCCGGCCGGGATCAGCGTCTGGCTGACCGGCGTCGCGTTGATGTCGAGAATCTGCACCGGCTTCCAGCCGAGTTCGGCCGCCTTCTTGATCGCCTGCGCACCGAATTTCGGCGTCGTGATATTATAGAACAGATCCGCGCCGGAAGATTTCAGCGTCACCATCTGCGAGTCGACGGTCGGATCGGACAATTCGTACGACGCCTCGGCCACGATCATGCTCGAAGCCTTCGGCCCAAGCACGTCCTTCAGCCCCTTGACGTAATCCTTTCCGAGGTCGTCGTTCTGATAGAGAATGGCGATCTTCGCGTTCGGATGGTTGGCAAGTATGTATTTTGCGTAGATGTGCGCTTCCGACTGGTAGTTGGGATTGAAAGCGATCGTCCAAGGGAAATTCTTGGGATCGGTGAAGCGCGTTGCGCCGGTCGAGGCCAGAAGCTGCGGCACTTTCTTCTCGTTCAGATATTTCTGCACCGCGGCATTGGGCGGCGTGCCGATGATCTGGAAGGTGGTGAGGACCTCGTCGCCTTCGACGAGCTTGCGTACCTGCTCGACCGTCTTCGGCGGACTGTAGCCATCGTCGTACTGAATGAGATTGATCTTGCGCCCGTTGACACCACCCTGCTCGTTGATCATGCGGATGTAGGCGGCCTGCACCCTGCCGATGCCGCCATAGGCGGAAGCCGGACCACTGAGAGGTATGGTCTGACCGATCTTGATCTCGGTATCGCTCGCGCCGATGTCGTATTTCTTCTGTGCGAGCACGGGCGTTGCGAATATCAGGCCGAGTGCCAATACGGCAGCCGCCATCGACCTCAAGTGAGTCATGCTTTCCTCCCGAAAATGCGATCGCGGTGCTTTGCCGCGTCCGTCGTTCGTGAGGCTATACTGAGAGCCCGTGGAAAGCAAAACGGCCGGGCAATGCACGGCCGCTTCGCGTCGAGTGCTGCAGCCCCCAGCCCCTACTCGGCTGGTGCAGCCGACATCTCCGGATGCGCGACATAATGCTCGGTGGCGCCGAGCCTGCTGGCTGCAAACAGCCCGGCCGCCACCACGGCATAGGCGAGCGCCACCGCCGGCGTAACGTTGAGGCCGACGGACTCGCCGTGCATGAAACCGAAGAAGGTGAGCACCGCGCCCGCGAGCGCAAAGGCCGCGGCCTTGGCGAAATCGCGCTCGATCACAAACACGCCGATCGCACCCAGTATGAGGCCGGCGAGGATCGAGCCGCCGCCCATCACTTCCAGCCCGTGATAGATCACGCCCTGCTGCGGCAACGCGGCAATGGCGGCGGTCTTCACCGCATCGGCCTTGTCGGCCGCCATGCCGCCGACGGTCGCGGCCGCCATCATGGTCGAGGCCAGCATGGTGTCGATCTGCAGCTTGGCCCAGGCGGCGAGATGCGGCGTCAGCGCCAGCACGATCGCGGGCGCATGCTTGACCGGCGTGGTCTGGAACGCCTGCGCGCCGATCAGCATGCCGATATAGAGCAGGATCGGCGAGATCGCGACCACGGGCACCAGCGCCAGCAGCACCGAGATGATGCCGAGCCAGGACAGCACGACCACCATGATTCCGGTGGCGGCCGAATAGCCGATCCGTCCGCCCATCGCCTTCCAGCCGGGATGGCCGATATAGACCGCGTTGATGAAGGGATTGCCCATCAGGCAGCCGATCAGGCTGACGATGCCGTCGGCGGTGAGCACCCGCGTGGTCGGATATTCGTCGCCGGCCGCTTCCGCGCTCTCGACGTTGTCCATGGCTTCGACGAGGTCGTAGATGCCGAAGGGGATCGCGGTGACCAGGATGACGCCGAGATATTCAAACCCGGAGAAGACCTGGCCCACGGCCGGGATCGGCACCGAGAAGCCGAAATTGGCGAAGGCGTCGCCGAGGCCCTTCAGACTGAGCCCGCCGAGCCCGAGGCCGAAGATGTTGGAACCCCAGGCGATGATCATGCCGGCCGCGATCGCGACCAGGCCGGCCGGAATGCCGCGCGGATATTTCACGCCGCCGAACCAACTCACCAGGATGATGGCGAAGCAGACGAGGCCGATCTGCGGCGTCATGTACATCTCGAGCGCCGGCCGCATCGAGATGAAGGTGATGGAGACGCCGGCGAGCGTGCCGAGCAGCGCGGCGCGGGGCGTGATCTTCCGGATAAAGGGCGCGACGAAGCCGCCGATCATCAGAATAAAACTCTGGAAGAACACCCAGACCAGGCCGGCCGACCAGCCCTTCAGGGGATCGCCGGTCTTGAGCGTGATCGGCAGCATGATCACGAAGGTGACGATGAACATGTGCGGCACGCTCACGCCCGAAGGCAGCGCGCAGACATCGGTGCGGCCGGTGCGCTTCGCCAGGCGATAGGCGAGGAAGGCGTAGTAGAAGGTCGAGAGGCACATCATCAGCCCGAGCGCAGGCAGGATGCGGCCGAACACAAGGCTATCCGGCATCTTCAGCACGAAGCGCAACAACCCGGTGAGAACCAACATATTGACCAGGATGTTGGTGCCGAATCCAAAGAATGCGTTCCAATCGCCCGGCGTCCACAATACCGGTTTGAAATCCGATTTGACCGTCGCCGCCCCGCTTGTGCTCATCGTGATGCTCCCGCTTTCAGATTGCTCGAAGTCTCCGCTTGCATTGCCTTGAGAACCGCGGCCGAGTCGGCGACCCAGCCGAAGATGCCACCCTGGGCCTTGATCATTTTCAGGCCCATCTCGTGGAATTCCGGGAAGTAGGAGGCGCAGCCATCCGAGATGACGACGCAGCGGTAGCCGCGGTCATTGGCTTCGCGCACGGTGGTGTTGACGCAGACCTCGGTGGTCACGCCGCACACCAGGAGATTCTCGATGCCGTATTTCGACAGCACGTCGGAAAGCTCGGTAGCGTAGAACGCGCCCTTGCCCGGCTTGTCGATCACGATCTCGCTGTCGAGCGGATAAAGCTCGGAAATGATGTCGTGGCCAGCCTCGCCGCGGATCAGGATCCGGCCCATCGGACCGGGATCGCCGATGCGAAGGCTCGGCGCGCCGCGCTCGACCTTGGCCGGCGGCGCGTCCGAGAGGTCGGGCAGATGGCCCTCGCGGGTGTGGATCACCAGCATGCCCATGTCGCGCGCCGCAGCCAGCAGCGATCCGATCGGCTGCACCGCGCGCGCGAGCTGACTCACGTCATTGCCGAGCGTCTCGCCGAAGCCGCCGGGCTCCATGAAGTCGCGCTGCATGTCGATGATCACAAGCGCAGTCGTCGACCAATCGAGCGCGATCGGCTCGGGCTCGGCGGCCACAGTTCCACTTGTTGCGTAGCTTGAGTTCATCATGACACAACGCCCCCCGGCGATCGAACTCTCCAATGTGAGTTCTGCAAGCGCCATGCCATTGTGTACAACGCAAAGCTCCGACACCGCGCTCCGGAATCTCGCGTGTTTTCAGCCGCTTCGCTGGCGTACTTGCATCTGCTTATTCTCTGTGCGGACGACGGCATGCTCATTTGCTGGGCGCGCGTTGCATACACGTGCCGCCATCAGCCGCGAGAATGAGCGGCGCGCTCGCCCTCTTTCTCAAGCGGCCGAAGCACGCGTTTCCGGCATGGCGAAAACCTCGCCACCAGCACCAAGAGCTTTCAAAGCCGCTGCATGAAACGCGGCCGAGACCATGAAATTCCTCAGGAATTGCCCTGCCATGCAGCCGGGTTTGGGCCAGCGATATTGACATTGGCGGCCCATCCTTCTCCACTTGCGCGCCGCTTCGAGCGAAACGCCTGCCGAGAAGCCGTCCGCCAAGAAGACTTACGGGAGCAATCAAATGACGCTGATGCAGGTTGGGCTGGACGACAAATACCGCCTGGATGCCAAGCGAATCTACCTTTCCGGCGTACAGGCGCTGGTGCGGTTGCCCATGCTGCAGCGCGAACGCGACCGCGCCGCGGGCCTCAACACCGCGGGCTTCATCTCCGGTTACCGCGGCTCGCCGCTCGGCATGTACGACCACACGCTGTGGCGCGCCAAATCCTTCCTGCAATCGCAGGATATCGCCTTCGTTCCCGGCCTGAACGAGGACCTCGCCGCGACCGCGGTCTGGGGCAGCCAGCAGGTCGGGCTGTTCCCTGGCGCCAAGGTCGATGGCGTGTTCGGCATCTGGTACGGCAAGGGCCCGGGCGTCGATCGCTCGGTCGACGTGTTGAAGCATGCCAACTCCGCCGGATCGTCCAAGAACGGCGGCGTGCTGGCGCTGGCCGGCGACGATCACGGCTGCCAGTCCTCGACGCTGGCCCATCAGAGCGAGCAGGTGTTCGCGGCGGCGTTGATGCCGATCATCAACCCGTCGACCCTGCAGGAATATCTCGACCTCGGCCTCCTCGGCTTTGCGCTGTCGCGCTATTCCGGCTGCTGGGTCGGTTTCAAGGCGATCGGCGAGACGGTGGAGAGTTCGGCTTCGATCTACTCCGACCCGTCGAGGGTGCAGGTGGTGATCCCCAGTGATTTCGAGATGCCGCCGGGCGGGCTCAACATCCGCTGGCCCGATCCGCCGCTGGAGGCCGAGAAGCGGCTGTTCGGGGCGAAGATGGAAGCCGTAAAAGCCTTCGTCCGCGCCAACCAGTTCGACAAGATCGTGCTCGATGGCAAGCCGGCGCGGCTCGGCATCATCGCAACCGGCAAGGCCTATCTCGATCTCCGCCAGGCGCTCGCCGATTTGGGGATCAGCGACCGCGACGCCGAGGCGCTGGGGTTACGCATCTACAAGGTCGCACTGACCTGGCCGCTCGAAGAAGTCGGCGCCCGGCGCTTTGCCGAGGGGCTGCAGGACGTGCTGGTGGTCGAGGAGAAGCGCGGCTTCATCGAAGACCAGCTGATGCGCATTCTCTATAATGTCGACGCCGGCAAGCGCCCGACCATTGTCGGCAAGCGCGATGAGACCGGCGCGCCGCTCTTGCCGAGCGAAGGCGAGCTGAATCCGACCGTCGTCGCCTCCGCCCTGATGGCGCGGCTGCGCCGGCTCGGCCATCAGAGCCCGGTGCTGGAACAGCGGCTGGCGCGGCTGATCGCCTTCGACCAGCCGGCCACCGGCCACGCGCCGATCTCCCTGCAGCGGACGCCATATTTCTGCTCCGGCTGCCCGCACAACACTTCCACCAAGCTTCCCGAGGGCAGCCGCGCCATGGCCGGCATCGGCTGCCACGGCATGGCGCTGTATATCCCCGCGCGCCGCACCACGACCATCACCCATATGGGCGGCGAAGGCGCGAACTGGATCGGACAGGCGCCCTTCACCAGTGAGCAGCACGTCTTCCAGAATCTCGGCGACGGCACCTATACCCATTCCGGCCTGCTGGCGCTCCGCGCCGCGGGGGCGTCCGGCGTCAACATCACCTACAAGATCCTCTACAACGACGCGGTCGCCATGACCGGCGGCCAGCCGGCCGAAGGCAGTTTTACGGTGGCGCAAATCGCGCATCAGGTCTGGGCCGAAGGCACCAAGCGCCTCGTCATCGTCTCCGACGATCCCGACAAGTACCCTGCCAACTATTTCCCGTCGGGCGCGACGGTGCATCACCGTCGCGACATGGACGCGCTCCAGCGGGAATTGCGCGAGGTCAAAGGCCTGACGGTCCTGATCTACGACCAGACCTGCGCCGCCGAAAAGCGCCGCCGCCGCAAGCGCGGGCTCTACCCCGATCCGCCCAAGCGCGTCTTCATCAACGACCTTGTCTGCGAAGGCTGCGGCGACTGTTCGCAGACCTCGAACTGCGTCTCGGTGCAGCCGCTCGACACCGAATTCGGCCGCAAGCGCCAGATCGACCAGTCGAACTGCAACAAGGACTATTCCTGCGTCGACGGTTTTTGCCCGAGCTTTGTCACCGTGCACGGCGGCTCGCTGAAGCGGCTGAAGAACTCGGCGGTCGATTCCGACCAGCTGTTCGCCGACCTGCCCTTGCCGGCGGCGCCCACGCTCGACAAGCCCTACAACATCCTGGTCACCGGCATCGGCGGCACCGGCGTCATCACGGTCGGCGCCCTGCTCGGCATGGCCGCGCATGTCGACGGCAAGGGCTGCTCGGCGCTCGACTTCACCGGGCTGTCGCAGAAGAACGGCGCGGTCATGAGCCATGTCCGCATTGCCGCCAAGCCCGAGGAGCTTGCCACCGTCCGCATCACCAATGGCGGCGCCGATCTCATCCTCGGCTGCGACATGGTGGTGTCGGCCGGCACCACGGCGCTGTCCCGCGTCGACCGCGGCGCGACCCGCGCCTTCGTCAACGCCGACCTGCAGCCGACCGCGAGCTTCGTGCAAAACCCCGACATCGATTTCGAGCTGGGCGCGATGCAGACCGCGCTGCGCGACGCCATCGGCGAGCGCAATCTCGACATCATCGACGCCACCGGCATCGCCTCGACCCTGATGGGCGACAGCATCGCGACCAATCCCTTCATGCTCGGCTTCGCGTTCCAGAAGGGCACGATCCCGTTGTCGCTGGAAGCGCTGCTCCGCGCCATCGAGATCAACGGCGCCGCGGTCGAGATGAACAAGCAGGCTTTCACCTGGGGCCGGCTCGCCGCACACGACATGTCGCGC
>Ga0210403_10003596_pt1 | contig 13582 bp, 10 predicted proteins | sample IncBWC19MmetaG_FD_150863 | JGI IMG/M metagenome (GOLD analysis project Ga0210403, IMG submission 150863) | Forest soil microbial communities from Barre Woods Harvard Forest LTER site, Petersham, Massachusetts, United States - Inc-BW-C-19-M | ecosystem: Environmental > Terrestrial > Soil >... | reverse complement strand
ACTCTTTGAAATCGCCAGCTTGCTCGTGCGTTTCGATCACATTTGCCCGCATCATCGTAAACGCGAATCACTGCGCGTCTTCGCTAAGCGCGACGCAAACGCACGCAGCGAATCAATCGACGCCGCTGATGCCAGCAGAGCCCGAGGACGCCGAGCAGCCCACCCGCAATCGTTGTCGGCTCAGGAACTATCGTGCCCTCTACCCGGATATTGTCGATGATGTTCTGGACATTGGTACCACTTGATTGTCCGCCGGAGAGTTGAATTCGCAGGACGAGATCTGCCACATTGTTAGCCGCGGTAGGGACCGGTAGAGTAATTAGTATTCCCGACCTTCTGGTTAGGTTCGGAATTATCGCCGAGTGACCCGAAAAGGTGAAATTCACTCCTCCATCAGTGCTGTAAAACAGGCTTGCCAGAGTGTAGCCGTTTCCTCTGGCATCAATCGCGAAGCTGACGGACATGTCCTGAAAGAAACCCCGCGATGTGGGGAGAGGAATATCCAAGTTACCCGGGCTATTGTCCGCGCTCCTGCTCATACCGAGCGCAAGATTGTTGGGGTCCGGGTCGGTAGGCCAACGATTTAGATCCAACCCCGGTCCGCCGGTTTTCAGAGCGTTGCTATTGATATTGGTGCCGATTACGGTGCTCTCACCCAGGAACGCCGGTGGAGAATCGGAGGTAAAATCCGGCGGTCCACCTAGAGTAGAATCTTCGAAGTTGAAATAAGCTATTAAGTCCGCCCTCGCGCTCGGAGGGAAAGCGGCCATCAGCATCAACGCGCCCGCCACAACCAAGAGCAAACGAAATGCGCGAGAACGCCCTGATCTCTGGCGACTTCTGATCGGGGCCGACATGATTAACTCCCTGCGCAATATTCTACGGACCGTTGGTCAGATTACGCGAAAAATCCTGGGATGTCGAGCTTGAGGGGCAGACTCACCAGTCTTTGAACTCGCCGGCAAAGCCGGTTGGAGTTGGGGCTGCGTCTGAGGCGTTGATTCCAACGACAATCTGGATCGCAGAGTTTGGTGTCGCCAATGGGACAGCCAGCGTGGCTCTGTGCGGGTCATCTCAGTCATCCTTTGCGGCTGCTAAACGCATAGGACTAAGGTCTCATATAAATAATTCTATTTTAATAATTGTTCTATGATAAATCGTATTAGATCACGTCATCCGACGTCCCAACGCACTTTCGGCCGAGCTGAAAGGCTCGGTTGGGGGGCTTAACCTTCGCTGAGGCACCGCTTAGCGCGATCTCCTGATTCAACTGGAGCCCCGAGTCGAACCGAAGCGAGGCGCCTAGATTAAACAGGGAACCGGCCATGGAACAGCTAAGAGGAAGGAAATTATGAAACGCTATACACTTCGAGCGCTAATTCACGACGCCAAAATCTTTAACCAATTACGGTTGGAATATCGCCGGAGCAAAAAAAGGACCGGCGCAAAAATGCCTCTTCAGGTTATCTGTTGCGTTACTTGAAGCTCAAAAGCGCCTCGTGAGGATGATTCCTCGTTCCGCGCGGATTTGGGAACAGCCAACCCCAAATGAAAGGCGTTTATGAAATTCGTTAGTCTTAGAAGAGAGCGATATCTTTACCTGGTCACTTTTGCTGATCGGCGGAGCATTTCGGAAAGCTACTCGCACGCAGACGGTATCGATCTTTCCGAAAAGGAAATCACGAAGTTCTTGAAGGCAAACTCCGCCGGTGCCACGTGGACGGCGGACAATACCGGTGCGGCGCGCCGGTTCAAATGTGCCGATGGGGAGGCCAGAAAGCAATGTACGCACCGGTGAATGGCCAGCCGGCGTTAACTAACGGTGCGCGAGTTTCTCGTTCCGAGCGATTTGCCAAACGCGAACGAACGGCGGGGGCGAGAAAAGCCTTCTCCCAGGGCCAGGGAATGAACAAACCAATTGGCATCATGTATTTGCGACCACTTGTCGGCTCGCTCTCGGCTATCATCGCGGCGATTCTGCTCTACGGCTCCAACCACGCCCATGCTCAGGCGCCCCCCGGCATCGGGATTATGTATCTAACAAATAGCGATGCAGTGGGAGACCCGATACATAATTGGTCCACCGATCCCGCACTTACAAATTCACTCGTGCAAGGCATAGCCCTGCGCAATGGGGCAGAGTAGAACCGCATGAACACGCTAATGCCGATGATTTCTATTGGGACTTTCTCGATCAAGGCGTGGCCTTGGCAGCCGCTCACGGGAAAAAAGTTTCCATTCTCGTAACGGCCGGGGTGACGACTCCGCAGTGGGTATATGACGCCGGTGCGCCTGTTTTCAATGTAACGGAGCAATATGGTTATTCGTCGATCACAGATGGAGTTACTACTGCCGGATCAACTAGGGTGAGAAGTTCCGGGAATACTGCCGACTGGGATTCTTCTTATAGCGTAGGGTTACAGATATCAGGGGGCAGCATACCGGCCGGAGCGACTATCGTCGCGGTTAATTCAAGCAGCAGTGTTACGATTTCCGCGCCCGCGACCGCATCAGCTACGGGAGTTGCGGTCGTCACGGCACAGATTTCGCCGATGCCTCTGCCGTGGGACTTGGTTTTTCAGGCGAAATGGGGTGCGTTCATTCAAGCACTGGCTGCACGCTACAGCGGCGCTCCGAATCTTGCCTATGTTGTCATGGGTGGCCCAGGTCGGAGGGCGGAATCGTATTTCTGTTTCACACCAGGAGATATGGACTACTTCGATAATACCCTCGGTGGACTACCGAACTGGGAACAGGGCGTGAAATGGATTATCGATCAATACGGAATTTACTTCCCGAATACGCCATTCATCCTGGACTTGGGGTCGCCAATTCCGACGCCTCCCGGAGATACTTCCCTACAGGCGATCTGTGATTACGGGGTGGCTCATTATCCGGGCAATCACTTCGGCGTCAAGTCGGATGGCCTCCTTTATCCTACCGGCCCACCAAACGCGTCAATTGGAGCAACTGAGGTACCATTACTGTGTCCGACTTCGACCGTGGGGTATCAATTCTACCTGCCACAGGGAGAGGCCATCGACCCCGTGACAGGGCGATTTATGTTAGACCTGGGATTGGCAAGAGGGATCGCCTTTGGCGCACATTTTATCGAGGTCTACGGTTCAGACTGTGACGACCCCATATTAGCCTCAGTGCTTACAGCGGCTGCAGATGTTTTGACAAGGACCCCACCCATTCCAACTGCTCCAAGTGGTTTGACAGCGATAGCAACTTCTTCATCGACGATTAACCTTGGCTGGATTGACAATGCAAACAATGAAATCGGGGAACGAATCGAACGCAGTGTTGGATCCAACAGCAATTATGCTTTGTTAACGAACGTGGGAGCCAATACCACTGCGTTTACGGATACTGGTTTGGTTGATGGGACACACTACTATTATCGGGTTTTAGCTTTCAATACGGGAGGGTCTTCAACCTATTCCAACGAACAATCGGCCATTACAACTTTAAACAGCCCAACAGCTCTTACAGCAACAGCGGTGTCTTCATCTCAAATAAGCCTTACCTGGACTGATAAATCTTCGAGTGAAAGCGGTTTCAAAATCGAGCGTAGCCCCGTTGATGATTTACACTACACTCAAGTTGCAACCGTTGGCCCGAATGTACCTGCCTACACCGATTCAGGTCTCAGTGAAGGAACCAAATATTACTATAGGGTGCGAGCTTACAATGCGATTGCGACCTCCGGATATAGCAGTGAAAAACACGCCACAACTTTTTTTAATATTCCAGTCGCCCCATCAGGACTTACGATCACAGCCCTCTTACCATTCAGCGTCATTATTTCCTGGACGGACAACTCTGGAAATGAAACAGGCTTCAGGATTCAGCGAAAGAAAGGCGCTACAGGAGCGTATGCCGATATTCGAACAACGGCAGCCAATGTAACAACTTATACGGATAACGATACCGCTCTTTTGGATTGCACTGTGTATTACTACCGGGTTTGTGCTAACAACACGGCTGGAGATTCTGCTTATTCAAATGAAGCGACTGGCACAACTCCCCTGGCAAAACCAACATCCCTTACCGCAACAGCGGTGTCTTCATCTCAAATAAGCCTTACCTGGACTGATAATTCTGAGAACGAGACTGGTTATGAAATCGAGCAAAGCCCTGTTGACAATTTACACTATAGTGAAATTGCAACCGTTGGCCCGAATGTAACTGCCTACACCGATTCAGGGTTGAATGAAGGAACCAAATATTATTATAGGGTGCGAGCTTACAATGCGATTGCGACCTCCGGATATACCAGTGAAAAACACGCGACAACTCTTTTTAACATTCCCGTCGCGCCATCAGGACTTACGATCACATCCGTTACATCAAGCAAAGTCTTTCTCGCCTGGACTGACAACGCTGGAAATGAACTAGGCTTCAGGATTCAGCGAAAGAAAGGCGCTACAGGTACCTATGCTGAAATTGCAACGCCACGAGCCAATGTAACAACTTATACAGATAACGATAGTGCTCTCTTAGATGGCACTCAATACTACTACAAAGTCTGTGCCTACAATTCTGCTGGAAATTCTCCCTTCTCAAATGAAGTCAATGGCACAACTTCGCTGGCAAAGCCAACCTCTGCTACTGCAACGGCTATGTCGTCAAGTCGCATCGATCTTACCTGGATTGATAATTCCGTTTCTGAGACAGGATACAAGATTGAACGGAAAAAAACAGCGAATGGAACGTATTCGCAGATCGCCCACTTGGGTGCAAATGTGCAAAGCTACAGCGATACAAATGGACTTGAAGCTAACACAAGATATTACTACAGAATCCGAGCTACCAGCGGGACGACTAATTCCGACTACTCAAATGAGCCGTTTGCTGTGACTTTTAGGTGATGGCAAGAACGTGATTTGGATATACCCGATGCCCCGGAGGATATTGCGAATTGGCGGGCGGCCGGATAACACCACCGAGCTAATGGTTAACGCAGGCGAGATGGTCATCGACGCTCGCTTTCTGGATTTGCGCGGCCTGTTCAATCAAAACTTTCGTCATCACTGTTACCGGCAAAGCGTTTTTCGAATGTCGGTCACTCTCTTAAAGATCAATCGAAAAATCGGAGAAGCCATCTTCCCGGCTACGCAGCGTGGGAGATTCACCCGGTGATGAAAATAGCAGTCAATGATTCGCGCTTTCGACAGAGCTGGCAACGTTGATTGAAACGCACGAACAAACGGGCGAGTTCAAGGAGTTGAGAGCGTTGCGCACGTAAAACAAAAAGCCGCCATGCGGTGAAGCGTGACGGCTGATTGTGGAATGCTGCTGCTCTTGTTGTAACGGCGCGGCTTTAGGGATTGCTGACCACTCGCGGCGCAGGTTTTGTCGCTTCAAGCTGGGCGCTCACTTTTTGCAGCCCCGCAGTAAGCGCTTCAATTTGCTTTTGCTACGAGTCAATCTGGCGACGCGCTTTCAGGAACTCGTTGAGCAACATCGCGGATCGGAAAATATAGACGCTCTCATGCTTATAGGCCTTGCTCCCCCTAAAATTGTAGCTTTCAGCTTGATAGTACCGAATCTTTCGCTTAAATCTTTCGCGCTGCCTTTCTCTGTTTTCTAGGTTTCGCTTTCGTCGGTGCAGCTCGCAAAACACGGTGCCATGAGCTACCGGACGGCTACAGTCATAACACAATCCGGCGAGCTTATGGCGCCACTGGTATTCGCGCTGCCGGGACATCGCGTGGAGTAAACGCTGGGTCATCTCTGGCGTGGGCGGTTTCCCTTTTTTTGTTTCGGCCTCGCGTGACTTCCCGTCATTGAGAACTCGTTTTTTCAGCTGAACCAATGGATTCATGCTTCTTCCTTCCTTCTTCCCCGCTAGGTTGATTCTGCGATTGCGGGTCCGGAAGGGGCGAAGAACCTAGCGGGGAAAAGTTCTCCGCCTGATTCAGGATCCGTTTAGCGGCGCCAAGCTTGGAAAAATCTCGGCCGATGGTCTATAGTACTTTAGTATGTCAGGTGTCGTCCTACAGACCTGCCATCGGCTCTAGCGATTTTCTCAATGAAACCCACCGCAAGCACGGGTCACCGATTCGAGTTCCACAAACGCCGTTAACAATTCATCCGCCCGCACAACGAAACGCTTTCCGTCGTCGCGATGCGCGTCAAAATGTCGTGTTTCCACGGCCGCATTCGTTGTTTTAAACGAAATATTAGGGAGCGACGACTGCGTCGGGCTCAACGGTGCGGAGAGGCGGGCCAAGTAATCCGTGCTAATTCATAACACCGGCTGGGTTAAGTCCCCGTTTAATTCCCGGCTCCCTGCAGTCGTTGAGCGATCTTGTTCGTAATATGATTCTACTTTCTTTTCGGTCTAGTAGTAGGCGACGAGGGCGATGTGGCCCGTACCATCACCGTTGTCAGTGACGGTCAGAGTGACCAAGTTCGCTTGCGTTCCGTCATAGTCGCTTAACCAAGTGTATCCAACGCCGTTCACAACAAAGATCGGGTCGCCAACGTAGGTGCCCGGCGGAAACGTGGACAGGTCGGTGATAGTGCAGTCCTCACTGTCCTTCGTGAACGGTTTTGGCGCCGTTTTCGTGATGCGCTCGCCAGCGCAGGTAAAGAACCCTCCGATCAAGTTCTGGTACGCAGCTGTGAAGTGAACGGTCTGTGCGCCATTGTTGAGGTGGCCGACGCTCAAGTCGGAGCGTCCGGCCGCCGGCGGCGAAAGAGCAAAGCAGCAGAGCGCTAGTGGGATGAGAAGAAAACCGAGCCGCAAAGGCGACAGGCCGATTAATTGTCTTAAATTCAAAGTTGTCATAGTTTTTGTTTTGATTTTTTGTTGAGGTTGGATTGTTGATTGTTTTACTTGCAATCCAGTTCCGCGCGGAACGAGGAATCAATCTCACGAGGCGCTAGCGGCCTCACTTCGGCTGACTCAGGGCTCCAGTTGGATCTGGAGATCGCGTTAGGCGGTGTCTCAGCGAAGGTCCAGCCCCTGCGGCTTATTCAGCCGTGCCGAAAGCAAGTTGAAACGTCGGATGACGTAATCAGAGACGAATTTATCAGCATTTCCGACAGCCGTCTATTACACCTTAGTATAATGCGTTTAGGAGCTGCAAAGGGATGACTTTTACGAATTACGACCGCTCAGCAATAAGCGAGGCGTTGATCTGATTTCCGATGCGCTGCCATTCGGTGGGCCCTGGTATGGCGAGCCAAACGCAGTCAGCAACGCATTGACTACGCGAGGTTTTCGCAGCCGTTCACATGATGCTGTGATTTCGCGTTTACGACGATGCCGGCAACGTGATCGAGACGCACGAGCACGCCGGCGAGTTGAAAGAGCCGCAGCCGAGATGCACAGAGCAATGACAAATTGATATAAAACCTTGGCAATGACAGGAACTTAGGTTCGTCGTTACCGTAGAACGAGGTGCGAAGCGAAAGCCCCGTGCTACAATGAAGGCCGAAAACCTTGCCATCGAGGCTATCCGAGGCTCATCGTTTTCCTCATTAGCTGACATTCCACACTCGACGGCGTTTAACCTCTTCAAAACACTCGACGGCCTGATCAATGGCTGGTGTGAGCGTCGCGCACTCCGTCCACTCGCCTATTTGCTGCCCGCTTACCCGGGGGTCTTAACGTACACTCACGAGCAGTTTCAGTTGCTCGAAGCATTGAAAAACCTGAAGAGACTCTGTCGTGATTATCTCACACCAGAAGAGTTACGGCTGGTCACGCAAGCGCATAATTTCCTCGAAGAGCGACTTCTGACACGTGTCATCTGACCAAGCTGCTGCAGCCAACCACCAGCACCCTCTAATCGACAATTCCAGTTCCAGAAAAGCCGTCAGCTTTTCCTCCGCTTGAACAACGAAACGCTTTCCATCGTCACGATGTGCGTCTGCAATCCAGATCGTTCGCCCGTTGGAATCAATCGCTGAGACACAGCCCCAACTCCAACCGGCTTTCTTGAGATTGTTGGCGATTATTTCTCAGTACTTCAATGCCATCTATGTCTAGTGATCGTTCGAAACCGTTTTCGGTGTGGGTGTGTTCACTTCGAGTTGCGCGCTCACTTTCTGTAGCACCGCAGTAAGCGCATCAATTTGCTTTTGCTGAGCGTTAATCTGGCGACGTGCTTCGAGGAACTCGTCGCAAATGGTAACAATTCTGTTACCTTTTTGTCGCGACTGTTGTGGCTTTCTGCTTGCGTTTTTTGGAAGCGCCTGCTCAATGTTACGAAGGTGAATCGCACAGCGTCAGCTGCGCTTCAGTTTTAAAAAGGGAAATCCGGAAACGCTGACGCACAGAAAAGGACCAAGGAGCATGAAAAGATCAAATGCAGCAAGATTAATTTTTTGGCTGGCAGTTCTCATTGGGACAGGATTTTTGGTGCAGGCTGAATCTGCCGAAAAACACGCAAGCATGCCCGGCGGAGAAAGCGGGTCCCCCTTGCGCATTGTCGATCAAAACGGCCGTCCAGCCGTGAGCGGCGCGCCATCGGCAACCAGCACAATTGTCGATGTGATGGTGGCACCGAATGGGACGTTTACGTTCAGTCCGAGCACAGTCAATATTTCGGTCGGTGACACGGTGCGCTGGACATGGGCCGCCAGCGGACACAGTGTTACCAGTGGCGATTCCACGTCCTGCACGGCCGATGGGATGTTCTGTTCTCCGAATAACACGAACTGCTCCCAGTGCGTGACTTCCAACCTGGGCTTTGTTTACGAATTCACTTTTACACAGGCTGGCAGTTTTTCTTATCACTGCTGTGTCCATTGCGCCTTCGGTATGATCGGCGCTGTCAACGTTTCAGCCGCTGAAAACATCGTGCTCACCGCCCGTGGGAAAGTGGTGGGGGGAATAAATACATCGCGTCTCACCTGGACCGGGTCGACTGCAAACAGCATCGACGTTTTCCGCAATAGCACTCTGATCGCGACGGTACCCAATACGGGCAGGTTTATTGATTCCACCGGCACCACCGGCAGGCAAAGCTTCGTGTATATGGTGTGCGACCATGGAACCTCGACCTGCTCCAACCAAGTGACAGTGAGATTTCGGTAGTAGGGGGAGCACGCAAAACACTTCTCTATAAACGCGGCGTCCGGCAACTGATTTAAGAACAGTTCTATGACTTCAAAGCGCGCATTCACATCGCCGCGTTTGCGGCATCTCTTTTGCTCACTGTTCATCGTGTCAGCTGCTGTAGCGGCGCTGGGGGCGTTCGGCTCCTCGCGTCCTACCAATTCAGGGCAGCTCGCCTGAACCGGCTGCGAACGCGACCAAAATTGCGCCTTGGGTCATGGAACATACGGCGAATGCTTGAACAGTTATGAGGCTGCTTTCGATTCGCCTCAGCGCCAGTAATCCGAGGTCGTGCATGACGCCAAACCTACCGACGTCTTGCTCTCCGGTACGTAGCCAACTCCATGCAGCAAGGCTAACAGGAAGCAGCACAAAGAAGAAGATGATGCCGCAAGCCTCCTCCTTCTAACCTCCTCGCCACTTTTTTCTCGCTGCGGAGATTGCTGCTGTGAACCAGCGTGCCACGACTACAGCCTCGAATTGAAGCCAGCGGACGGAGACGACTCCACCGGTAAAACAAAGCTCGGGCATTCTCTTAAAGATCAATCGAAAAACCGGCGAAGGAATCTTCCCGGCTACGCTGCATGGGAGATTCACCCTGTGATGAAGCTTACAGTTCAGTGATTCGCGTTTGCCCTTCACCATCGACGGCTGAAACGCAGCCCCGACTCCAACCGGCTTTGCTGAGATTGTCAGCGATGATTTTCCCAGTACTTCACATGATGGATCATGCCTCTTTCTCTAGCGAGGAATAGCGGCATTGCTCTCGGCGCTGTCTATACGGCTTCATTGCAGCGTCTCTCGGAAGAAAGCAACCACTGTGCGATTGAACTCTTTGTGGAATGCCAAGCGGTTCACACCGGGCGAGTCCTCACAAATAATGGGAACAGTTTTCGCGAGCGTCGCGCTGCATGGTGCAAGGAAAACAAAGTGGTCAGCGCCCGGAACAACTCGCTCCTGTGGAGGAGTCGGAAGTTCGCTGCGAACGACAGCACTATTCCAAAGATCGGGTGCTTGGCGGTCTTTCTCGGCGCGCCAGAGCAGGATTGGAATTTTGACTCGTCTTAATCCGCCAGATCCGAACAGATAGCTTACGGCCGGCGCCGCCACAATCGCCGCTTTGATGCGCGCATCGTGGACCCAAGCTGGCTGTCCGGAAGCCGGCTCCAACTGATCGCCATGGCGCTGTGCGATGAAGCTGCATTCCGGCCCTTCTGGCCGGGTGGAACAAAGCTGAGCCATTCGTGACAAATCAGGCGTGCCTCCTGCTTCCACTAGTGCCGTGAATCCTCCCAAGGAGAACCCAAAGATGCCGAAGTGCTTCGTATCGAGGTGTGAGTGCCCCGGCCATGCTGAAATCATGTAGTCCGCCAGGCATTTGACCTGCCGGGGACGATCGATGAGGTCTATTCGGTTCCCCGCGTAGCTCTGGTCCATGTAATTGTCACCCGTATGCGTAAGGGCGCCAACGACAAAACCTGCTTCGGCAAGCGCCAAGGCCGTGTCGTAGTGACTTGCAAAGGAACCCGAGTTGCCATGCGAAATCAGGACTAGTGGCAGAAGAGTGCCGGCTACCTCTCCATTTACAGCGACGACCTGCGTGAACATGCCAATCGGTCGGGATTCAGCAGATGACCTGCTCGGATACCAGATAGCGACATCAAGAGGCTTGCCTTGGGTGTCGGGAACTGTCACTTGCTGAAATCCCACGGAAGCGCAACACGACGCTGCACACATCAGGAAGATTGCTACCGAAAGGGTGTCAGCTTTCATTACCTTCTCATCTCCGCGAGATCGTCCGCATCCGTTTTATTAGAATGCACCGAGCACCCGATGCAACCCAGCAACGCAACGAGTACGCAAAGTTTCGCAGCCGATCATGTCGCGCAATGATTCGCGTTTACGATGAAGCTGGCAATGTCATCGAAACGCACGAGCACGCGGGCGATTTCAAGATTGGACAAGGCGAAAGAACTCGGAATTCGAGTCCTCGATGAAGCGGAGTTCCGCACGATGTTTTTAGGTTGGATGCCGGTTGAATTAATCAAGACGGCGCCGGCGCCAAATCGACCTCCGCTTGCGGCGACCAAGCTACCTGCTTCAGTGAGCCTACCAAGAAGACCCAGGTCATCGCACCCAGCAAACAGACTCCTGCGGTTATCGCGAACGCTGCCTGAAAATGTCCGGTCCACTCTACAATGAATCCTGTCAACGCTGGCCCGATGACTCCTCCGAAGTTCGCAATTCCGTTTTGCAATCCGGTCCATCGTCCGGCTGCCTGCGGTCCGGCAAGCGTCTGGGAAAACGCCCACAGGCCCGAGTTGCCGATTCCGCACCCCACACCGGTCACCATTAGCCATGCTAAATAAGAATCAGGCCCGGCCGACGAACAACCTAAGAAGCCCACGGCTGCAGTTGTCCATCCCAGTGCCATGGCTGACTTGCGGATGACGCTGGCAGCCAAGCCCCGTCGAATCCAGAAGTCCGTCATCAAGCCAGTCACAAGCGCTGCGGCAGCATCGACCCCGTAGTAGAGCGCGGCTTTGTGAACCATGTCATTCATTGAGAGATGCTGTTCATGAACGAGATAGAAGGGAAGCCAGGTCACCATGAAATAGAGCGGGTAAGCGACGCAAAAGGCGCCCGTGGCAGTGGCCCAGAATGAGCGCTGTCGCAAGATGTCGATCACACGCGGGGAAATTCCTGGATGAATCGACACAGCGTCGCGGGGCATCACCTTCATCCAACCAGGTAGCCACGCGAGGCTGAGCAGTCCAATTCCCACGAACACTGGACGCCACCCATACTTTGCCATCAGGAATCCCGCGCCAAGGGTTCCCACCACAGGACCACACTTCATCCCCGCTATGATGGCGCCATTTGCAAACCCGCGGCATTGTTCTGGTAGATGCCAGGCTAGAATCTTGGAATAGCACGGAAATGCTACTGACTCGCCGATGCCAAGTATCAGCCGCATGACCAGAAGCATTGCGAACCCATGAACGAGGCCGGTTGCCGCGGTGGCGAGCGACCATAGCAGAAAACCCAACCCTAGCACGCGGTTAACGTCAAAGCAGTCAATAAACCAGCCGCAGACAAACAGCAGAGCGGTGTAGGTCCAGAAAAACGCGGACAGTAGAATGCCTAATTGTGAGGGTGAGATACCCAACTCTTCTTTCAACAACGGCGCGGCGATCGAGAGGTTGCCGCGATCGATGTAGTTAATCAACACCGATAGAACTAATAACAAGAGCGGGAGTGCGAACGGGCCGACCTTTCGCAGTTCCATCTGTCTATTCAGTCTGATGCCCGGCCGTCCGCGGGCTTGCGCGACCAAGCCCCTAACAATGGCACGATACTCACAACAGTGTTCGCTGCTCTAATCTCGGCACAAATCCTATCCGAAAGCGTATCGAAGTCTCCTAGCTCCTTCATAGTAACACCTTGCTGTTCGGCCAACGGTCGCAGACTGCGAAGCAGGTCGGAGATCACCCGCAAGAAATCAATATCGCTGCCCAGCGGTATCTCCAGATGCATGTTCGGCGCAGGCAGCCCCACCTCTTGAAAGATGGGGTACAAAGCGAGTCCCATCTCCGGGTTTGCGCCAGAACGCAAAATTGTCTCGTGGATCGAACGAAGCACGCGGGACCAAAGGGGAAGTCGGGCACCAAGGGCAAACATCGGTATCCACGATGGTTCTTGGAACGCAAGCACCCCACCAGGGCGAACCAAGCGAGAAACGGACCGCAACACGGAAACGGGATCAGGAAGAAACATCAGAATGAAACGGCCAACGGCAGCATCAAAGGGCTGATCGATGACGATCTTGTTCACGTCGGTTTTGAGAAAAGTCACGTTGCGCAAACCCGACGCCGCGACACGAGCCCGGGCCCTCTCAATCGAAGCGGCGTCGCGTTCGATCCCGACTACCTCGCCCGAAGCGCCCACCAACCCGGCAACCAGCATGGAAACATCCCCCATGCCCGACCCGAGGTCGAGCACACGATGCCCCGGTCCGATACCCGCCTTACGGAAGAGGCGCTCAGTATAAGGAGCGATCAGCGCGGCTTGTCGCATCAGGCGTTCCTGCTCCGCCTCACTGTAGCCCAGCGCGTAATCAACGGCGGGTTGACTCGTGGTCGCATCAGTAGCGGTTTTTAGCATGGTTGCTCTCCTTGCCGCCGGTAATTTCAACGCTTGCGGGTCCAGAAGGGCGAAGAACCTACCTGGGGAGTTGTCCTCCGCCTGATTCAGATCTGCTTAGCGACGCCGAGTTTGCCAAAAATCTCGCCAACCTGTCAAACCAATTCGCCGCAAGCACAGATCGCAGATTCGAGTTCCAGAAACGCAATCAGCTTTTCATCCGCACGCATAACGAAACGTTTTTCGTCGCGATGTGGGTCTGCAATCCAGATCGTTCGCTCGTTGGAATCAATCACTGAGACCCAGGTCCAACTCCAACCGGCTTTGCTGAGATTGTCTGCGATGATTTCCCCATACTTC
>Ga0210403_10003595_pt1 | contig 13584 bp, 5 predicted proteins | sample IncBWC19MmetaG_FD_150863 | JGI IMG/M metagenome (GOLD analysis project Ga0210403, IMG submission 150863) | Forest soil microbial communities from Barre Woods Harvard Forest LTER site, Petersham, Massachusetts, United States - Inc-BW-C-19-M | ecosystem: Environmental > Terrestrial > Soil >... | reverse complement strand
CGCGCTCTGGTCGCCAGCAGAGACCGCGCGCGCTCCAGCCAGCGACGCGCCGTGTCGCGGTCCAGCTCGCGCCAATCGAGCCGCGACCTCTCGTAGGTCGCCGGCGAGTTCGGATCGGGGATCCGGTCGCGGGTCGCCGGATCCTGAAACTCGGGAAACCGCGCGAACTCGCGGCGCCGTCCGTCGCGCACGGCCGCCGCGAGATCGCCGCGGAAATCGCAGAAGAACTGGAACGGGGTCCGCGTGCCCCATTCCTCGCCCATGAATAACATGGGGATGTGCGGCGACAGCAGCAATACGGCGGTGGCCGCCGTCACCGCCTCCTCCGAAACGAGAGAGGCGAGGCGCTCGCCGAAGGCGCGGTTGCCGATCTGATCGTGGTTCTGCAGGAAATCCACGAAGGCGATGGTCGGCAGCGCGGCGCTCGGCTCACCGCGCGGCGCGTCGTCCCGGTGCCGGGATCTTTCGCCCTGATAGGCGAAACCCTCGGCGAGCGCGCGCGCCAGCTTGGCGGCGGGATCGTCGACGTAATCGGCATAGTAGCCGTGCGCTTCGCCCGTCAGGAGCACGTGCGCGGCATGATGCATGTCGTCATTCCACTGGGCATCATATCCGGGGGCCCGCGCGCGCCGGTCCTGCCGGAGCCGGCTGCTCGCGTTGGCGTCGTTCTCGAGCACGAGGTGCACGTGCCGGTCTGGCTCGAGGCGCGCGCGCACGGTCTCGCCAAGCTCGGTCAGGATGTCGGGGCGCCGGTCGTCGGCGATCGCATGCACGGCGTCCAGCCGAAGCCCGTCGAAGCGATACTCCTCGAGCCAGTAGAGCGCGTTGTGAACAAAAAAATCCCGCACCGGCCGGCTCTCCGGCCCGTCGAAATTGATCCCGGCGCCCCAGGGCGTGTGGTGACGCTCCGTGAAGAAGTGGGGGGCGTAGAGGTGCAGGTAATTCCCGCTCGGACCGAAATGATTGTAGACCACGTCGAGGAACACCATGAGCTCGCGCTCGTGGGCTTCGTCGATGAGCCGCTTGAGATCGTCCGGCGCGCCATAGGAGCGGTGCGGCGCGAACTGAAGGACGCCGTCGTAGCCCCAATTCCGCTCGCCCTCGAACTCCGCGATGGGCATCAGCTCGAGCGCGGTCACGCCGAGCGCGGCGAGATGGTCGAGCTTGCGCCGCGCGCCCTCGAAGCTGCCTTCCGGCGTGAAGCAGCCCGTATGCGCCTCATAGAGCACCGTCTCCCGCCACGGTCGCCCGCGCCATTCCGGACGCTTCCAGCGGTAGGACCGCGGCGCCACGACCACGCTGGGCCCATGGACATCGCGCGCCTGCGCGCGCGAGGCGGGGTCGGGAACCGCCATGCCGTTTGCCAATCCGAACCGGTAGAGAGTTCCCGGCGCCGCCTCGGCAGCCGTGTGTTCGAACCATCCGCCGGCACCGCGGCCCATTTCTATTGCGGCGCCCGGCTCGCCCAAGAGGAGCCGAACCCGCTCCTGCGCGGGCGCCCAGAGCCGGAACCGCACGCCCCCTTCCGGCAGCACGGCCGCTCCGAACGGCATCTCATGCGCGAAACGGTCCTGCATCACGAACCCGAGTTCGGTTGAGGGTGCGAATTCTCGAACTGGCAGACGACCACGGATCGCCCCTCGATCCGACGCCCCTCCCCGCCCGGCACGGGCGGCGGTGCGGGACCTTCGGTGACAGCCGTGTCGAGCAGAGAGACCCAGACACCCGATCTCGGCAGCGTCGGGAGCACAAAGGTGATCGGGTCGGCTTGAGCATTGAAGATGAGCAAAATGATCTCGCCCGGGATGGTGCCGCCGTTGCCGCTCTCGAGCTCCCGCGGCTCGCTGTTGAGCATGAGCCCCAGCACCCGTTGCGCCGGATCTTGCCACTGTTCGATTGTCTTCTCGCGGCTGTCGGGCCCGAGCCAAGTGATGTCCTTGACACCGTCCTTGCTCATGCGGGCGTGCAGGAAGGACGGCCAGCGCAAAATCGCGTGCCGGCGGCGGAGCTCGAGCAGCTCCTGCACGAACGCCACGTCGTCCCGATCGGGATCGTCGATGGCGGTCCAGTCGATCCAGCTTACCGGGTTATCCTGGCAGTAGGCGTTGTTGTTGCCGCCCTGCGAGCGGCCGTGCTCGTCGCCGCCCAGCAGCATCGGCGTGCCCTGCGACAGCAGCGGGGTCGCGAGCAGATTGCGGTGCTGGCGGCGCCGGATCGCCCGGATCGCGGCGTCGTCGGCGGGTCCCTCGACCCCGTAATTGGCGCTGTAATTGGCGTCGTGCCCGTCGCGGTTCTCCTCGAGATTGGCCTCGTTGTGCTTGTGCTCGTAGGAGACGAGGTCGCGCAGCGTGAAGCCGTCATGCGCGGCCACGAAGTTGACGCTGGCCCAGGGACGGCGATATTGCCGGTCGAAGAGATCGGCGGAGCCGGAGAGGCGCGCCGCCAGCTCCTGCAGGACGCCGGCATCGCCGCGCCAGAACCGGCGCACCGTGTCCCGGTAGCGATCGTTCCATTCGGCCCAGCCGGGACCGAAATTGCCGAGCTGGTAACCCCCGGGGCCGACGTCCCACGGCTCCGCGATCAGCTTGACGCGGGCGAGCAGCGGATCCTGGCGCACCGCCGCCAGAAAGGGGCTCGCGGGATCGAAGCCGGACGCGGTCCGGGCGAGCGTGGTGGCGAGATCGAAACGAAAACCGTCGACATGCATCACCTCCACCCAATAGCGGAGACTGTCCATCACCATCTGAAGCACGCGAGGATGCTGCAGGTTGAGGCTGTTGCCGGTGCCGGTGTCGTCGATGTAATGGCGCGGGTTGTCGGGCTGCAGCCGGTAATAGGACGCGTTGTCGATGCCGCGGAAACACAGGGTGGGGCCGAGCTGATTTCCCTCGCCGGTATGGTTGTAAACCACGTCCAGAATCACCTCGATGCCGGCGTCGTGGAGCCGGCGCACCAGGACCTGGAACTCGGAGATCAGTCCGCTCGCGAGGTAACGCTGCTGCGGTGCGAAGAATCCGATCGAGTTGTAGCCCCAATAATTCATCAGGCCGTGCTCCACCAGCCGGCGATCATCGATGAAGGCGTGCACGGGCAGCAGCTCGACCGCGGTGATGCCGAGCGCGCGGAGGTACTCGATGATCTCCGGACTGCTCATGCCCGCGGCGGTGCCGCGCAGCTGGTGGGGCACGGCCGGGTGGGCCATCGTGAAGCCGCGCAAGTTCATCTCGTAGATCACCGTCTCGTCCCAGGGACGGCGCGGATGACGGTCGTCGCCCCAGCTGAACTCGGTCTCGACGACACGGCATTTCGGCATGCCGCGGGCGTTGTCCCGGCGGTCGAAGGAGAGATCGGCGCGTGGCGAGCCGGTGCGATAGCCGAAATGCGCATCGTTCCATTTGAGCGAGCCGTAGAGGGCGCGAGCGTAGGGATCGAGTACCAGCTTGTTCGAGTTGAACCGGTGCCCGCGTTCGGGCTGGTAGGGTCCGTGGACGCGATAGCCATAAAGCAGGCCGGGGCGGGCATCCGGCAGATAGCCGTGCCAGACCTCGTCCGTGCACTCCGGCAGCGTTACGCGGGCGATCTCGCGCGCGCCGCTGCGGTCGAAGAGACAGAGCTCCACCTTCTCGGCGTGCGCCGAGAACAGCGCGAAGTTGACGCCGGCGCCGTCCCAGGTCGCGCCCAGCGGCGCCGAACGGCCGGGCCAGACTCGACTGCGGGGTGCGGGTAGCGCGCGCACCGGCTCAGCCTGGTTCCGGCGTCAGCATCAGCGTGCCGAGCGGCGGCAGCGTCAGGTCCAACGAATATGGCTTGCCGTGCCAGGCAAGGCGCTCGGCCAGGACGCCGCCGCGATTGCCGATATTGCTGCCGCCATAGAGCTGAGAATCCGTGTTGAGGATCTCCTTCCAGAGGCCGGTCGTGGGTACGCCGATCCGATAGCCCGTCCGCGGCTGCGGGGTGAAATTGCAAACGACCAGCACCGGCGGATCGGTCGGCCGCCCGTGGCGCAAGAAGGCGAGGACGCTGTTCTCCGCGTCGCTGGCGACCAGCCATTCGAAGCCCTCCGGCTCGCAATCCCGAAAGTGCAGAGCCGGCCGCTCGCGATAGAGCCGATTGAGGTCGCGGACCAGCGCCTGGAGACCCGAATGCGCGGGATCGTTCAGCAGGTGCCAATCGAGGCTCCGGTCGTGGTTCCATTCGCGCTCCTGCGCGAATTCGCCGCCCATGAACAGCAACTTCTTGCCGGGATGCCCGAACATGAAGCCGAAATAGGCGCGCAAATTCGCGAAGCGCTGCCATCGGTCGCCGGGCATCCGGCCGATGAGGGAGCCTTTGCCGTGCACGACCTCGTCGTGGCTGAGCGGCAGGATGAAATTCTCGCTGAAGGCGTAGAGCAGCCCGAAGGTGAGCTCGTTGTGATGCCAGCGCCGGTGGATGGGATCCTTGCTCATGTAGCTGAGCGTGTCGTGCATCCACCCCATGTTCCATTTGAAGCCGAAACCGAGCCCGCCGACGTAGGTCGGGCGCGAGACCGCGGGCCAGGCCGTCGATTCCTCGGCGATCGTGGTGACCCCCGGCTGCTCGCGAAACGCGATCTCGTTCATGCGCTTCAAGAAGGCGATCGCATCCAGATTCTCGTTGCCGCCGTGGGCGTTCGGAATCCACTCGCCGGCCTTGCGGCTGTAGTCCAGGTAGAGCATCGAGGCCACGGCATCGACGCGCAAACCGTCGATGTGGAAGCGCTCGAGCCAGAACAACGCATTGCCGAGGAGATAGTTCGTCACCTCCCGCCGGCCATAGTTGAAGATCAACGTGTTCCAGTCGGGATGAAATCCTTGCCGGGGATCGGCGTGCTCATAGAGATGCGTGCCGTCGAAATAGCCGAGCCCGTGCGGATCGGTCGGAAAATGCCCGGGCACCCAGTCGATGAAGACGCCGAGACCCGCGGCATGGCAACGGTCGATGAGATAGGCGAAATCCTCCGGCCGTCCGAACCGGCTGGTCGGCGCGAAGAGGCCGATCGGCTGATAGCCCCAGGACCCCTCGAACGGATATTCGCTCACCGGCAGGAACTCGAGATGGGTGAAGCCCATCTCGACGGCGTAGGGAACCAAACTGTCCGCAAGCTCGCGATAGCTCAGCTGATGGCGACTGTCCTCACCCTTGCGGCGCCATGAGCCCAGATGCACCTCGTAGATCGAGATCGGCGCGTGACGCTCGTTGAGCGCGGGGCGGCTCGCGAGCCAACGATCGTCCTGCCAGGGAAAGGCTCGCGCGGCGTGCACGACCGACGCGGTGCGCGGCGGCCGCTCGGCATAGAACGCATAGGGGTCCGCCTTGAGCGGCAGCAGGTCGTCGCTCGGACCTTTGATCTCGAATTTATAAAGCGTGTCGGGTCCGACGCCGGGCACGAACAGCTCCCAGACCCCGCATTCATGCCGGAACCGCATCGGCAGGCGGCGGCCGTCCCAGTCACAGAAATCGCCGACCACGCTGACCCGGCGCGCGTTCGGCGCCCAAACCGCCCAGGCCGTGCCGGCGACGCCCGACGCCTCGGCCGGATGCGCGCCCAGCCGCTCGTAGGTCCTGAGATGGGTTCCCTCCGCCAGCAGATGCACGTCGAGGTCGCCGAGGATCGGCGGGAAGCTGTAGACGTCGTCGAATTCGCGCGGTTCGCTCGGCGTCATCGCCCGCAGCCGATAGGGAAACCGCTCCCGCCGCCCGGCGAGCGCGGTCGCCCAGAAGCCGGCGGGGTGGATGCGCTCGAGCTCGCTCACGGCGCCATCGGCATGCAGGAGCTCGAGCCGCGTGGCAGCCGGGTAGAACACGCGGACCGTCACGCAGTCTCCGGGCCCATCCAAATGCATGCCGAGGAAGCCGAAGGGGTCGCGGCAATCGCCGGCAACGACCGCCTCGACCTCAGCGGCTCGATTTCCGATCGCCGGATGCCCGCGCTGTTGCAAGCGGGATTGGCCCTCGCGCTGCGCGTCGCCGCTGCTCTCGAGCTTGATCGCGCCGCCGTTCGATCGTGAAGATCTGCCTCGGGTCATTTTTGCTTCGCCGTGCTGCTATCCAGGATGGCCGTGATTCCCTTGATCGGAATGGCGATCCAATCGGGACGGTTCGCGGCCTCGTAGGCGAGCTCGTAGCAGGCCTTCTCGAGCGTGAAGATCTGGAGCAGCCGCGCCGCCTCGCGCTCGTCCGAGGGATAGCTGGGTATTTCCGTGTTGAGCTCGCGATAGCCCGCCATGAACGCGTCGAATGTCTCGTCACGCCAGGCGAGGGCTTGCTGGACCGTCGCCTCGGCGACCGTGCTGGTGGTGGCGGCGATGTGGCGCACGGCCGACCAGGCGGCATAGTCGAATGAGCGCAGCATCCCCGCGATGTCGCGCAGCGGCGAGTGCTTGGCGCGACGCTGGTCCAGCGTCTTGGCCGGCTCGCCTTCGAAATCGATGATGTACCAGTCCCTCTGCGCGACCAGCACCTGGCCCAAATGATAATCGCCGTGGATGCGCGTCTTCATCGCATTGATCGGCCCCCGCGCGAGTGCGTCGATCACGCTCAAGCACTCCTCCTGACGGTCAAGCAGCGCGCTCGCCGCGTCGCGATCGGCTTCGGGCAAGGCGGGCAACTGCCGCTTCAGGGTGGCGAAGGAGGTCTCCGCCTGCCGGCGCGCCGCGGCGCGCCAGCCCGCCATATCCTCGGCGACGATGGGTTCCGGGGCAAAATCCGGATCGTCGGTCGGCACGGCCAGCGCGCGATGCAGCTCCGCGGTGCGATGACCCAGCATCACCGCGAGTTCCCGCTGATAGGCGTGCGGCAGGGTTGAATCCGTCGGCGGCTCCGCGGGAGCCACCGCGACCTGCTGCTCCTCGAGCCGGCGCACCACATAATCCGACATGTAGGTCCAGCCGTCTCCCTGGTTGCGCACGAAGCCCGACACCACGGCAAGCGCCGTGGGCACGCCCTGCGCATCCACGTGCTCGATCGTGCCGTAAAGCGGCGGCGTGTTGTTGAATCCGACCAGGGAGAGGAAGCGCGCCATCTCGATCTCGGGATGCACGCCGCGCGTGATCCGGCGATAGAGCTTCGCGATCAATTGATCGCCGATCTGGATCGAGGAATTGCTCTGCTCGACCTTGAGCCGGCGTACCTCCACCGGGCTCGGCAATTGCAGCTCGGCCATGCGCGGCGTCGGCCGGCAGACGATCGCGTCGGAATTCGCCTTGATCTCGAGATTCTGCCGGATCGCGTCGACCAGGGTCACCGGGAAAGTCTCCGTGGCGCTGGCGTCGTAGAGCGCGCTCAGCACGCGGCCGCGGCGCACGCGGGCAATCGTGAACGGCAGGAGCGGCCAGCCCGGCGTCTCCGTCTCGCTGTCCGCCGAGACCGCCAGCGGCAGGAAATACCGCTGATCGCCGCCGCGCGAGAGCGAGACGTCGACGGCCGAAAACAAATAAGAGATACCGTCCACTTTCAGCGGCACGCCGAAGGAAAGGTGCGTCCCCGTGATCTTCGCGTCCTTCGCGCCGAACCAGCGCTGCTTGGCGAGGAACGCCGGCAGCGCATCGGTTTCCAGCTGCTCTCGGGCGGGTCTGGTGAGCAACTCCTCGAGCCCGGTGCGAACGACGAGCGTGAGGAGGTCGGGCAGCGGCTCCGGCAACGGCTCATGCCAGCTCGGCAGGTTCGTCTGCTCGGCCAGGATGAACCAGTAGAAGCCGTAGCCCGGGAGCGTCAGGAGGTAGTTCAGATCTCCGACCGGCGGGAACAGGCTGCGGCCGCCGAGCTCGACGGGGACACGGCCCTTGTAGCGCGAAAGGTCGAGCTCAACGGCCTGGGGCGAGTGCGCGAGATTGAACACGCACAGGATCGAGGTGCCCTCATGCTCGCGCAGGTAGGCGAGGATTTTCCGATTGCCGGGATAAAGGAACTGCAGCGTGCCGCGGCCGAAGGCGCGTTGGGTCTGGCGGATCGTGATGGTTTTCTTGGTCCAGCTCAGCAAGCTCGAGGAGTTGCGAGCCTGCGCCTCCACGTTCACGGCCTCGTAGCCGTAGATCGGATCCATGATCGGCGGGAGATAGAGGCTCTCGGGCGCCGCGCGCGAGAACCCGGCATTCCGGTCCGGAGACCATTGCATCGGCGTGCGCACGCCGTTGCGGTCGCCGAGATAAATGTTGTCGCCCATGCCGATCTCGTCGCCGTAGTAGAGCACCGGCGTGCCCGGCAACGAGAGCAGCAGCCCGTACATCAGCTCGATCTTGCGCCGGTCGTTCTCCATCAGCGGCGCCAGGCGCCGGCGGATTCCCAGATTGAGCCGCGCCCTGCGATCGGCGGCGTAGAAGGTCCAGAGATAATCGCGCTCGCGGTCGGTCACCATCTCGAGCGTGAGCTCGTCGTGATTGCGCAGGAAGATCGCCCACTGGCAGCCATCGGGAATCGGCGGCGTCTGGCGCATGATGTCGGTGATGGGATGGCGGTCCTCTTGGGCGATCGCCATGTACATGCGCGGCATCAGCGGAAAGTGGAAGGCCATGTGGCACTCGTCGCCGGCGCCGAAATAGGACAGCACGTCCTCCGGCCACTGATTGGCCTCCGCGAGCATCATCCGGTCGGGAAAACGCGCGTCGACCTCGGCGCGGATCTTCTTCAGCACGTCATGCGTCTCCGGCAGGTTCTCGTTGCTTGTGCCCTCGCGCTCCACCAGATAGGGCACCGCATCGAGCCGGAGCCCGTCGACGCCCATCTCCAGCCAGAATCGCAGCACGCTGATGACTTCCTTGAGCACTCGCGGCTTGTCGAAGTTCAGGTCGGGCTGATGGCTGTAGAAGCGGTGCCAGTAATAGGCGCCCGCGGCATCGTCCCAGGTCCAATTCGATTTTTCCGTGTCGAGGAAAATGACCCGCGTGTCCTTGTAGCGCTGATCGGTATCGCTCCAGACGTAGTAGTCGCGGTGGACCGAGCCCGGCTTCGCCCGCCTTGCCCGCTGAAACCACGGGTGCTGATCGGAGGTGTGATTCACCACGAGCTCGGTGATCACCCGGAGATTGCGGCGGTGACATTCGCGCACCAGCTCGCGGAAATCGCGCAGCGTGCCGTAGGAAGGATGGACGTCGGCGTAATCCGAGATGTCGTAGCCATCATCTCGCAGCGGCGACGGATAGAACGGCAGCAGCCAGATCGCGGTGACGCCGAGGTCCTGCAGGTAGTCGAGCTTGCGCGTCAGGCCCTGCAGATCCCCGATGCCGTCGTCGTTCGCGTCGAAGAACGCCTTGACGTGCAGTTGGTAAATCACCGCGTCCTTGAACCAAACGGGATCGCTGCGGTCGAAGACGATCGAGCGTGATTTGCGCGCCATGGCGCCGATGTCCCGGGGGCTCACAGCGGCTGCGCCGAGACGCGCCAGATTGCGCAGGGATTGAACGACGGATCCATGCGGATCCGCTGGCTCGCGCCATGCCAGGTCATGCGATCGCCGTGCAACAGCTCCTCCACCTCGACGCCGCCCTGCCCGCCACCCTGGAGCTCATGGAGAGGCAGCTCGAGCATCGCCTCGTGGGCGACATGGGGATCCAGGTTCACCGCGATCCAGATCACGTTGTCCCCAGCGGCGGTCGCCTTGCCGTAGAACAGGATGTTGCCGTCGTGCGCCTGATAGAAGCGAAGGTTCGTCGAATAGTGGAGCGCGGGGTTGTCGCGCCGGATCCGGTTGAGCCGCGCGATGTAGTCGCGAATGTTGCCCGGCCGGTCCCAGTCCCAGGCCTTGATCTCGTATTTCTCGGAATTGAGATACTCCTCGCGGCCGGGGACCGGCGTCGCCTCGCAGAGCTCGAAGCCGGAATACATGCCCCAGACGCCCGAGAGCGTCGCCGCCAGCACCGCGCGGATCTGAAAACCCGCGCGCCCGCCGGTCTGCAGGAAGGGCGGGTTGATGTCCGGCGTGTTCACGAAGAAGCTCGCGCGCATGTACTCTTTCGGCACGTCCTGGGTCAGCTCGGTCAGATATTCCGTCAGCTCGGCTTTCGTGTGCCGCCATGTGAAATAGGTGTAGGACTGCGTGAAGCCAGCCTTGGCGAGCTTCCGCATCATCTTGGGCCGGGTGAAGGCCTCGGCCAGGAAAATCACCTCGGGATCGAGGTCCTGAACCTCGCGGATCAACCATTCCCAGAACGGCACGGGCTTGGTGTGCGGGTTGTCGACGCGGAAGATCTTCACGCCCCGCTCGACCCAGAACAGCACGACGTCGCGCAGCTCGTACCAGACCGAGGGGAATGCCTGGCGATAGAAATGCACGTTGACGATGTCCTGGTATTTCTTCGGCGGGTTCTCTGCGTATTTGATGCTGCCGTCGGGCCGCCAGTCGAACCATTCGGGATGGGACTTGATCCAGGGATGGTCGGGCGAGCACTGGATGGCGAAGTCGAGCGCGATCTCCAGCCCTTCCGCGCGCGCCGCCGCCGCCAGCCGGGCGAAAGCGTCGAAGTCGCCGAGCTCGGGATGGATCGCGGCGTGGCCGCCTTCCGCCGAGCCGATCGCATAGGGGCTGCCGGGATCCTCGGGCCCGGCCGAGAGCGCATTGTTCCGCCCTTTGCGGAAGGCGCGGCCGACCGGATGGATGGGCGGCAGATAGAGCACGTCGAAGCCCATGGCGCGAATGCGCGGCAGGTGCCGGATCACGTCGTCGAAGGTGCCGTGCCGGCGCGCATCGTCGCTCATGGAGCGCGGAAACAGCTCGTACCAGGCGCCGAAACGCGCAGCGGTCCGGTCCACCACGACCTCGAGCTCCCGGCGATAGCGCGTGCGGTTGGCGCGCGGACCGATGCGCGTCATCGCATTGGCGACATCGGCGGACAGCAGCGCCTCCGCGAGCTTCGCGGGATCGGATTTGGCGTCGAGCTCGCCAAGCCGGCGTTTGACCAGGCGCTGGTCCGCTTCCGAGGCGGTGCTGAGCGCGGATTTGACGAGTGCCAAGCCCTCGATCAGCTCGAGCGCGATGTCTTGCTGCGCCGCTTGCTTCTTGACGACATCCTTCCGCCAGGATGCGAAGAGGTCGCGCCAAGCCTCGATCGTATAGAGATAGCGGATGTTCCGCCCGAGCGGGACGAGGCCGACCCAGCGGTCGTTGTCGTAGAACCGCATGGGCGCCATCGACCAACCGGTCTCATCAGCGGCGCGATAGGCCACGGAGGCGGCGATCTCATCGTGCCCGTCGCCGAATATGTCCGCCCAGACCTCGAGAACGTCGCCGACCACGCGCTTGACCGGATGGCGGCCGCCGTCGATCTCGGGCCAGACCGCCTCGATGGTGACGCGCTCGGCCGCGAGCGCTCGAAGCCGCTCGTCTCCTGAAGGCGCGGCGCTCCGCGCGGGCCTCGGCGCCGCCGCCGCACGCTCGCCGACGAGCACGCGAAACTCCAGCGGCTTCAAGTGAATGGCGCTACCGGGCGTGAGCGCCCGCGGCACCGAGAGCGGCGTCACGTCGCGGAAGCTCCGGTAGTAGCCGCCGGCCTCGGCCATCAGCGCGCTCGCATCCACGTCTTGCGAACGTTCGGGGTCGGCATTGAGGACGAGGAGCGCGCAGCCATCCGCCCGGTCGACGGATTCGCGCAGCAATCCGACGGCGGTGGCGCCGGGCGCGGTGACGCGCCGCTGCGGTCCCTCCTGGTTCAGGACCGGAACCGCCGCCTTCATGCCGTTCACCGCGGCGACGAAGGCCGAAATGTCGATGGTGCGGCTTTCCCAATCGTTGGGACGCGTGCGCACCACGTCCAACGCTTGGGTGGAGCCGAACTCGTAGCCCATCGGCATCATGACTCCGGTGGAGAAGCAGGCGGCGAAGGCGTAGCGAAAGCGCAGATGGTCGGCGAGGCGCTCGGCGTCCTCACTGCCGACCTCCGCCGCCACGCGCGGCGTGTCGTGGCTTTCCGGAAACGACACCGACGGCGCGATGCGCCTGGTCGCCTCGTATTGCTCGAGCAGCCAGTCGGACCGGAAATCCCACCATTTGCTGCTGTTGAAGATGTAGTCGAAATCCGCGTCGGCGAGATCCTGGATCTGCGGCAGCGTGCACCCCAGCGTCTCCGCCAGGAACACCACCTCGGGATTGTCCCGGCGCGCCGCCGCGATCAATCTCCGCCAGACATCGGTCGGCACCTTGTAGGCGGCGTCGCACCGAAAGCCGGCGAAGCCCAGCCGAAGATAATGACGCAAGTAGTCGGACCAGTAGGCGATCAGGCCCTCACGCGCATCCGGCCGCTCGTAATCGAGCTCGCACAGGTCGCCCCAGATCGTGACACCCGTGGGGCTCGCGGGATCGGCGACCCGGGGGCTGTAGAGCTGCCCGTCGAAATCCCGCCGGCACCAGGTCGGATGCTCGCCCACCAGCAGGGCGTCCTTGGAAACGTGATTGACGACCAGGTCCATCATCACGTTGAGACCGTGCCGGGCCGCGGCATCCACAAAGCCGCGGAGCGCCTCGTCCTGATCGCGGCCGTCAGCGAACAGGTCGTTCAGGCGATAGGGGTCCTTGATCGCATAGAGGCTCCCGGAGAAGCCGGGGTAGTGGAAGGCGTTCACATAGATCCAACTGAAACCCATCGCGGCGATGCGTTCCAGATGGTCATGCCAAGCCCGCACCCGGCCCGCGAGAAGCGGGAACAGGTTGTAGATCCGAGGTCCCATGCGCGGTGAGGTTGAGGGAGCGGTCGCCATCAGGACACAATAGTCAGGCGCCGGGAGTGCGGCAGGGCGTCATTCTTGCGACCACTACAGCGTCCCGCGAGCCCGGCGAAGACCGCGCCCGTGACAAAACTGTGATGGCTCAGGACCGAGGCATTCCGGTCAGCCTTCGATCTCCTCTGCCGGCTGCCGCCTATGTCATTGCTTTCAAGAGGGACCGACCAAAACGGTGCGGCAACGTACCGGTCCGTTGCGACCGCAGCACCGTGCTCGCGCTAGCCGTGTTTCGTGCCCGAGCCCCCCGCCGACTCTGCCTCGCCCAATCGCGCGATCGCCAATCTCACCCGCGACAGGAGACTCTCTTCCCCGCCGCCCATCCCCTCCTCCTCCGCGACCGAGAGACCTCTGGCGCCGCGCTCCCATTGCCGAAGGATCGCCAAGCGCTCATCGCGGGTGAGATCGGGACGATCGAGAACGTCGCGTGGCGTACTGAAAACGGCCGCGGGATCTCGCAGCATGGTTTGCAGATCGGCTTTGCTGTTTCGCTTTGTCATCGATGCGCCTCCCGTGCCGAGCTTGGTTTCCGCGCGAAAATCGCGGCGTCAGCTGAGCTGAACAGACATGGGAACCAATCTTGCGAGAAGCCGTTCCATCGACGGCTAGCGAAACACCCGCGCATCCCTCCCTGCGCGGGCGGACCGCCTCCCCAAGCGGTCCTCAATGACCCCCGGCCGGCACAGCCCCCCTCTGTGCCGCCGGGGGTTGCATCTCAAAAATTCGACATGGCGATCAAGGCCTTGTGGCAAAAGCGGAAGCACCGGAAATCCTTTTTCAGCCCCGGCTTCTTTGGGCGCAACGCAGCCCCAAGTCGCGAGTTTGAGTGACGCCGCGGTCCACGTTGCGTCGCACTTC